>TARA_R110000772_G_scaffold141046_2_pt1 | contig 32369 bp, 41 predicted proteins | sample TARA_R110000772 | Tara Oceans TARA_R110000772 (sample SAMEA4397948) | marine metagenome | biome: Polar Biome; feature: [SRF] surface water layer (ENVO:00010504); material: water (ENVO:00002006), including particulate matter (ENVO:01000060) such as... | depth 5 m | reverse complement strand
TCAGTTAGGCTGACTTTTTGGCGTCCTCTTTTGGTTCTGGTTTAGCTATCTTTAAGCTGGTGTTATCCAGAAAGAATTGACTCGCCTTGCTGGCTTTATTCATAGCTTTGATGATGGTTCTAGGGTCATCCTTGAGGGCATCATTCCAGCTCTTAATATAGCTTGTATGATTGAGGGCTGGTGTTGGTTCAAGTCCAGTATGTCCAGAGATAAAGACGCTCGTGAGTTCTGCCACTAGTTCCTCAAAGGCATAATTCTCATTACCAAATTTATTACCTAGCGGTCTATTGAGTCTAGACTCATGACCCGTTGAGTGTCCTATTTCATGGAATAGAGTCGCGAAGTAATTTTGCTCTGCCGTTGCATCCTTAGTATCAATAAAATCGGCAAGGGCGGGCATACCAATTACATCTAAACCAGAATTATAATAAGGTGAACGATTGCCACCGATTCCAGTCATGCTTATATTTTGGCTGGTAAGGTATTCAGTCGCCCAAATATCACAAAGTGTATTAGTAAACTCAACTGATTCGACTGGTTTAGGTGTATAGCGTTCAGAATCACTAGCTAGGGTTTTATCCTTATCAGCAACTTGTGAAGCATTAAAAACATTGTAAACCTTGTAAATAAAATATTTAAACTCTGATTTACCAGTTTCTTTATTGTCCTCAAAAACATATTTAGCGAATATTACTGGTACGCTTTTTGAGCCTTTTTGAACAAAGTAACCTTTACTTTTCCAGTTCTTAAAAGTACCCCAAACATTTGAGTCATAACCTAAACCAGAAGCCATTGACGATAAATGAAACTGATTCCATCCATTGTAAATAGTACCATCTTGATTTTGGGGTAAGTTAGCTTGACCGCCTCTGCCAATCTTCCAGCCCTTCGACCAATGACCCGTTGATTCTGAATTGATAGCGTCGATAATTGTTTGAGTCATATAGCGTTCAATTTCCTTTTTGACCGCTGAACCTTTTAAACCTTTTATTTTTAATTCGTTTTTCATAGTGTATCCTTAAAGTTGTTAATAAATATTAGTTATGCCTAGGGTTATAATATTAAATATAAACATAGGTCAAGCGTTGTTTTTCCAACAGCTGAACAATAAACAACCAAAACAGCCCAGACTGGCAGAGTTCAGCCATAATACAGCTAAAACTTTTTTTTAACTATTTTTTTAATAAGATGTTTGCAGATGTTGCAAGCCAATCATAATTTACACGTTTGCAAACATCTGCAACAAGTTGCCAACAAGTCCAGACTGGCAGAGTTCTACGGTTTTATTCTCTGTTTGTGCAGAGATGTTGCAAGAATGGCAATAAAAATAGTGCAAACAACCTCGATATATCCTTTAGGATATAGAGGATGTTGCAATGTTGCAGATGTTTTTAACGTTTGTTTTTTGTGCCTATTTTATTTATAATTAATTAATCAATTTAAAAAGGAATCGAATCAGATGGCTGGACAAAAAATAACTAGGCAACAGTTAAAACATATCAAGGATAATTATCCAGAAGAATCAGACCTGGAGAATCTATTGTTTGAAGCCGTAATCAATGGCGCTTCATTTAGTAAGATTGTGAAGGGTCAAATTGAATCTTTGAAGGGCTTCACTAGAAAGGGGAAAGGCTCTCTTACTTGGGGGTTGTTTTATAAGTACCTTGACACGCCCTCACAAGCCTTTCCAGAGGGTAAGAGGGAAGCCCTAACACATGCACGAGAGCAATACCAAATCCAGAAGGCTCAAGACTTAGCAGCTGAAACAGTAGAGATTGCCGACTCAACTGACCTCGACAATGAATCTATTAATAAAAGTAAGCTAATGATTGACTCACGCAAATGGTTGGCTGGTTCTTATAATGCCCAATTTAAAGCGGGTGCAACTAATCAAGTTCAAGTCAATATATCAACGAATGATTTGCATCTGGAAGCCTTAAAGAAAGTTTAAGCCGTTCATTTATTACAATGCTTGAACAATTACCAGCAATTATTACTATAAAAGATGTATTAGCTTTTTGCTAAGTTATTGATTTAATTGAGTTTTCTGAGCCAAGACCCCCCTTGTCTTAGTATATGTGGGGGTAGGGGTTACCAATTTCCCACACACCAATCAAAAAAAAATACATACACAGGGAGAAAAGATAACAACATCTTGTGTCTAATTACACAACCACCACCACATAATGTATATATACCTAGTAAAAAAATTTTTTTTGTTATAGAATAAACTTTTATAACGCTAAATGTGGCGACAAAAAGGAATCAACTATGGTTACTCGGTATGATGCTCAATATAACGTACATGACTTACTAGTCAAAAACCTACCCCCTAAAGAGACTAAAGTTAAAACTTCTACCCCCAAAAAATCTCAAAAATCAAAATCGGTTAAAACATAATGAAAGACAATTACGAAGATAGCGACCTAGATGATATGTATGGGGATTCTAACTCCGAGCCTTACAATGAAGGAGAAGAACCTAGCAACGAAGATTTAACTGGTACAGTTAGTTCCGCTATAGATGATGCGGTTGATTTTATAGACAATACTATTTCACCCATAAGAGCTACAGCCATTGATTATTACAATGGGCTTCCTTTCGGCAATGAGGAATCTGGGCGTAGCCAAGTCGTTAGTCGAGATGTGCATGACACAATCGCTGATATAATGCCGAGCCTAATGCGTATTTTCTTCTCTACTGAGAATGTCGTTGATTTCGTTCCTTTTGGAAAAGAGGACATCAAAAACTCTGAGCAAGCTACCGATTATATTAACAGGGTAGTTTTACAACAAGATAATGATGCTTTTACAGCTTTCTACAATGCCTTTAAAGATGCGTTGTTATGTAAGAATGGCATTATTAAGTATTGGTGGGATGACAACTACCACGCTGAGTATTTTGAATACGAAGGTTTAGATGATGATGCCCTAGCGGTATTAGAGTCTGACAGCGAGGTTGAGATTGTCAAAATTAAATCCTACCCTGACCCAGCATACCCTACTCCAGAAGCAACTGTCCAAGTCAACCCAGAGGATATGGGCGACATGATGCAAGGTATGATGGGAGGCGAAGGTGCGGAAATGCCAATGATGCAAGAAGAAGCACCAATGATGCAAGAAGAAATGGCAGTTGACGATACTATTGCTGAGATGGGCGGACAAGAATTAGGTGGCATGGGCGGAGAAATGTCTCCAGAGCAAATGATTGAACAGCTCTTACCACCACAGGCTCAAGAAGTTCTTCCTGAGTTAATGCAACAATCCATGATGATACCACAGTTGCATGATGTGAAGTTAAAGAGAAAGAAGGATGGCGGATGCGTTAGAGTTGAAAGCCTACCACCAGAAGAATTTCTTATAGACCGCAACGCAACCTCCATGGATGATGCGTACCTCGTAGGTCATAGACGTTACTTAACTGTATCAGAACTGGTTAGCATGGGTTATGAATATGATGATGTTATAAAATATGCGTCTCCTTATGATATGGAGATGGAAAATAACGCTGAATACAGAGCTAGACATCCATTAGGTGTTGATACGATTGATAACGACCAAGACGATAGCAACCTTAAAGTGTTGTATATTGAAGCCTATATGCAGATTGATATGACTGGTGATGGTATGTCAGAATTAAGGCGTGTCTGTTGTTTAGGAAATACCTACGAAATTAAAAGAAACTATCCATGTTCACATATACCTTTCGTAACATTTTGTCCTGACCCAGAGCCACATACGTTTTTTGGTACATCTATAGCAGACATTACACAAGATATACAGAAAGTGAAGTCTATGATACTGCGTTCTATGTTAGATAGTTTAGCTTTATCTGTTCACCCTAGAGTTGCTGTTGTCGAAGGACAAGTTAATATAGAAGATGTGATGAATACAGAGGTCGGTGGTATTATCCGTACTCGTAACGCTGGAGCAGTACAACCTTTCAGCGTACCTTTTGTCGGTCAACAAGCCTTTCCTATGCTACAATATATGGATGAGATAAAAGAAAACCGAACTGGTATATCTAAGGCAGCAATGGGATTAGACCCTGATGCCCTACAATCTGCAACAGCAGCAGCAGTTAATGCAACTGTTCAAGGCGGTCAACAACATATTGAGCTGATAGCTCGTATCTTTGCTGAGAAAGGTATGAAGCCATTGTTCAAAGGTATCTTAAAGTTATTAACAACACATCAAGATAAACAAAGAATGGTGCGTTTAAGAAACGAATGGATTCCTATTGACCCTAGAGCATGGGATGCTGGTATGGATGTTGTTGTTAATGTTGGTCTTGGCAATGGTTCAACACAAGAACGTATGCAATATCTAAGTGTTATATCTGGCAAACAAGAACAGATACTTCAAACACTAGGTGCTGACAATCCTTTAGTTGAGATGACACAGTACAGAAACACAATGGCAAAGATGGTAGAGCTTGCTGGGTTTAAGGATGCTGGAATGTTCTTCAAAGAAGTTGAACCTATAACACCAGAGCAAAAAGCTATGATGCAACAGAACAAGAAACCTGACGCTGCTGAACAGTTAATTCAAGTACAGATACAAGAAATACAGGCTGATATGGCTAAATCTGCTGCACGATTAAAGCTTGATACAGAGAAAATGAAACGCTCTGATGACCTAGATAGAGACAAGTTAGACTCTGAAATACTACTAAAAGCAGCTGAAATTGAAGCTAAGTATGGCTCTAAAGTAGAAACAGAAGTTATAAGAGCTTTAGTTGAAAGGGATAGAGAACAAATGAAACAACAGCAAAACCTTGTTAGCCCAATGAATAGAGGTATTCCACAATGAGCCATGAAATAGATGACGTTATTTTATTTGGTAAAAATGCAAAACAAATCTTAGAAAGCATAACCTTTAAAACTGTAATACAAAGTATTAAAGAAGATGTCTTTCACGATTGGCAAACAACATCCACAACACAAGATAAAGAAAGAGAAAAATTGTATTCTCTTTTAAAGGCAGTAGACCTTTTAGAAGAAAAAATGTGGGCGGTTTCTGATAACGCTCATGTTCTTAAAATTAATTCAGATAAATTAAAAAGTAGAAAATAATATAAAAGGAGTTTAAAATGAGTGAAGCGACACCCCATATAGCGGATGTTCCGTTGGAATCGCCTGATAGTTTACAGACACTAGATAAGGTAACTAAAATTTTGGAACGTCAAGACGTTAACCAGAACCAAGTTGCTCAAGACCAAGAACAGTCGGTAGAAACACAAGACGTTGATACTGGCGAGGAATATGAAGATTCTTATGAAGATAACTCTGAAGAATATGAAGCAGAGTCTTATGAGAGTGAAGAAGATTCCGAACTGTATGCAGACGAACAAATCGAAAGTGATTCGGAAAGCACACCAGAAGCAGAGCCATTATATAGAGTAAAAGTAGATGGTGAAGAATTTGATGTACCGCTTAATGAATTACGAAATGGATATTCAAGGCAACAGCATTTTACGAAACAAAGTCAAAAACTAGCAGAAGATAAGAAAGTTTTTGAATCTGAGTTTCAACAAGTACAAGAGGAACGGCAACAATATGTCCAACTTTTGAGTGCATTAGAGGGTCAAATAAAGAATATGGACTCTCAGCCAGAGCCTGATTGGGATAACCTATACGAAACAGACCCCATTGAAGCAAGCAGACAACAACATGAGTGGAATCGTTTTAATCAAGCGAAGAATGAAAAACTTCAAGCAGCTCAAGCCGAAAAGCAAAGAGTTATGCAGATTGAACAGAGAGAACAAATGGAACAATATAAAACCTTGTTATCTCACGAAGCTCAAAGGCTACAAGAGGTTATTCCAGAATGGAAAGACCAAAAGAGAGCCACAAAGGAACAACAAGATTTAAAGAAATATCTTATAAATCAAGGAGTTTCTGAGGAAGAAGTAAGTGCTTTAGTAAAAGCTGACCACGTTAAGGTTTTACGAAAAGCAATGTTGTATGATAAGGGCAGAAGAAAGGTTTCTAGCAAAACTAATAACCCACAAAAAAGAACTAGGGTTATGAAAAGTGGAGCGAAACTAGCACCAAAAGTTCAAGATAAATTTAAGAAAGCGACCTCTAACTTAGAAAAGAGTGGGAAATGGCAAGACGCAGCTCAAGCTGTTTCCATGTTGTTAAACGATTAATATTTATAAGGAACTAAACCAATGACTATCATTGCAAATACATTTACAAGATACGCTTCAATAGGTATCAGAGAAGAACTATCTAATATTATTTATAATATTAGCCCAGAAGAAACACCATTTATGTCAAATGGTGGCAGAGAAACTGTTAGGAATACATTCTTTGAATGGCAAACAGATTCCCTTGCACAAGCAGTAGTTAACTATCAAATTGATGGTGACGACATTGCAACTTTCCCAGCAACAGACCCAACAAGCAGAATTGGAAATTACACAAATATTTCCAGAAAACTAATCATCCTAGCAGACAATTTATCTGTTATTGATGCTGCTGGTCGTACTTCTGAACTTGCTTATCAAATCACCAAAATGGGTCAAGAATTAAAAAGAGACCAAGAAACTACATTACTTGCAAACCAAGTAGCAGTAGGCGGTGGAACTGGTACAGCTAGAAGAACAGCTGGTTTACCAGCATGGCTAAGAACAAACTCTAACAGAGGTACTGGCGGTACAAACCCAACAGTAGCTGGTGGTGTTGTTAATGCAGCAGCTGGTGATGCAACTACAGCAAACAGACGAGCTTTCACAATTACTTTATTAAATGATGTAATTGAAAAAGTTTGGACACAAGGCGGAACTCCAAAAATGCTTATGGTTGGTCCTCATAACAAAACTGTTGTCTCTACATTTGTAGGAATTGCAGCCAATCGTTATGAAATTAACAAACCAGAAGCTGGCGTTATTATTGGTGCAGCAGACATTTATGTATCAGATTTCGGTACAGTAAATATCGTGGCTAATAGATTCCAAAGAGACAGAGACGCATTCGTGCTTGACCCTGAATTTTATGCAACAACTATACTTCGACCTATCGAAAGTATTGAGCTTGCTAAAACAGGTGATGCAGAGAAAAGAATGTTACTTGTTGAGTATGGTCTAAAAATTAAGAACGAAGCAGCTCTTGGAGTTGTTGCGGACTTAACAGACGCTTAAATCAGAATAGGTATGGGGAGGGTGTAAAAACCTTCCCCATAAGAACTGAATTATGACAAAAAAAAGACTTATAAGTTTTGACCACGAAACTAAAATTTCAAACAATTTTACTTTTGAAGAAGATACGACTGGTAATAATGACCATCATTTTGTTATATCAACAGAACAAGACGTAACAGCAATTATAAATGATAATAAAAATCAACTTAAAGAAACTGACAAACGCACTAAATGGAACGACTGGAACAAGGTCGCTTCTATCCCTATGGTGGTTTATTATGATTTAAAGGCAAAGGGTATTATTGATGACCCTGTTGCGATTAAGAAATGGTTGAATGACCCAGAGAATAAATATTTTAGAACTAGAGAGGGAAATGTTTAATGGCTATTACAAATTATGCACAACTTCAATCCTCTATAGCTAGTTGGCTTTTACGTTCAGATTTAACTGCTGTTATACCTGATTTTATAACACTAGCAGAAGCTCAGTTTAATAGAGAGATAAGAAATAGAAAGATGATTAGGCGAGCAACAGCTACTATTGATTCTCAGTATAGTGCTGTACCTTCTGATTGGTTACAAAATGTTGACCTTGTTATAGAAACAAATCCAATAACAACATTACAATTTGTTACTAGCGAACAGCTAGACAGATTGAGAGGTTCAACCTCTACCAATGGTAGCCCTTCAGTTTATACAGTTGTTGGACAAGAGTTAGAAGTTCTTCCTGTTCCAGCTGATAATTCTACATTAACTGGCGAATTAACATACTATGGAAAAATAGAAGTGTTGTCTGATACAAATACTACTAACTGGTTGCTTAATTCTTCACCTGATATTTACCTTTACGGAACTTTATTACAATCTGCACCCTACTTGGTGGAAGATGCTAGGGTAAATCTTTGGGCTGGTATTTACAGCAAATTAATAAACGACCTTAATATTGCCGATTCTAATGCAAGAATTGGAGATTCAACTTTAAGAATAAGAGCAACAGCATTACAATAGGAGATAATTATGAGCTTTTCAGATTACTTAGAAAATAAGATTTTAGCGTATACCTTTAGTGGTACAGCTTTTACGCCAGCTGCTACAAAATATATGGCATTATACACAGTAGCACCAAATGATGATGGTACTGGTGGAACAGAAGTTTCAACCTCTGGTACTGCATACGCAAGACAAACAGTAGCTTTTACCACAACATCAAGTCAATCATCTAACACAGCAGCTGTTGAGTTTCCAACAGCAACAGCTGGTTATGGAACAGTAGTTGCGATTGGTGTTTTAGACGCTGCAACAAGTGGTAATTTATATGCAGTAGGAACTTTATCAGTTTCAAAAGCAATCTCAACTGGAGATGTGTTTAGAGTACCAGCTGGTGATTTAGATATTGATTTAACATAGGACAACAATGACAACTCGTAACTACAGTCAAGGTATATACAACGCTAACGTCTACGGAGAGTGGGCGGCAATAGATGCTTATGCGACTATAACAGCTTCATCTAGTTTAAGTATTGTTAATAGGATTCCTGTAGATACTTATTCTTCTGGTGAATATGGCTATGGAAACTATTCTGCTGGAACATATAGAGATGCAAGTGTTACAATTACAGCTGCTTCTGCTGTTGCTATTAGTAATAATGTAAGAATTAGAAATGTTTCTGCTGTTTCAACTAGCTCATCAACTGTAACTTGTGTTGCTCAAAGAATACATGGAGCTTTAATACCAACAACTGGAACTTCCTCTGTTTCGGTAGTAGGAAATGTTACTTTTTCTGGAAACCCATTTCCTATTAATGGAGTTTCTACAGTAACAGTTCATCCTAATAGAATATTATTTATTACTATCAATCCAATATCAGCAGCTTCATCAACAAACTTTTCTGCTAGACTTAAATGGGTTGATGAGCCTATTGCCACAACTAATTGGACAACTGTTTACAAAGTAGCCGCATAATTTAAAATTTAAAGGAGAAAAAAATGGCAGATACAACAACTACAAATTTAGGCATTACTAAGCCAGAAGTAGGAGCAAGTACCGATACTTGGGGTACTAAATTAAATACAGGGTTAGATACTCTTGATAGTTTGTTTGCTTCAAACGGAACTGGAACTTCTGTAGGAGTTCAAGTTGGTAGTGGCAAGACACTTACAGTAGGAGGTAGCTTAATAGCCTCTGGTGCTGTTACCCTTAACAACGCAGCTATATCAGCTACTGGAGCAACTATTTCAAACTTAGGTACTGTAACCACAGTCGATTTGAATGGTGGTACTATTGATGGAGTTACTATTGGAGCAGCTTCTGCTGGAGCAATAACAGCCACAAATTTAACAACTACAGGAACAATTAATTTTACTGGTGCTACTATATCAAATGCTGGAACAATAACTACAGCAGATATTAATGGTGGAACTGTAGACGGAACTACTATAGGTGCTTCTGTTCCTTCAACAGTAACAGGCACAGTTGTAAAAGCCACCTCTTTAAGAGAAACAAAACTAGCTGTTACACAAGCTACAGGAACACTAACTCTTGATTGTTCAGCTGCTAATGTTTTTGAATTTACTCCTTCTCAAGCTATTACAACATTAACTATTAACAATGTTCCAGCTGCTGGCAATGCTTATGCAGCTGTTTTAAAAATAGGTGGTTCTGCTCATGCTATAACATGGGGAACAGCCGTTAAATGGGCTGCTGCAACCGCACCAACATTATCAACTTCAAATATTGATGTTATTGTTTTATTAACAGTAGATGGCGGAACAACATTTTATGGCTTTACTGCTGGTCAAGATTTATCATAATTTAATTTAGGAGAAAATATGTCAACTTTAGCATATATTTTATTAGCAGCTTCTGGCGGAAGCAAAGCCTCAAGTTTCTTTTTAGGAGCAGCTACTGGAGCTTCTGCAAATAGTCGGTCGCAAGATACTTTTAAATTTTCATTAGACCCATCTTTTGGCGGTTCAATGGTACATGACTCAGATGGTAATTTGTATTTTGGTTATAACACAACAGAAGCCTCCACAGCCAAGGAGGGTGTTGGTGTTGCCAAATTTGACAAAGATGATGTTTCAGGTCTAGGCTCTATGACTGGTCTTTTTAAAAAAGTAAGTACAGGTGGCTCAACTTCCTTGTATCAAGGTATTACTGGTATGAGCTTTGACCAATACTCAAATTTGGTTTTTTTAGTTCGTGGTGATTTTGATAACGCAAGAAATGCTATTATGAAACTTGGTGATAGAGATGCAAAAGACCCTTCTAATTGGGCTTATAACAAAGCTAAAGCAAAGTATTTTGGAGACTCAAGTTTTACACAAGATATGTATGACTTATGTTTTGACAAATCCATATTTGACACTTATTATGCAGTAGGTCATACACAAGCCGTAGGTTTAGGAAACCAAGGGCTTGTACAAAAATGGGATATGAACAACCCAACAGGAACACCAGCTATAACATGGTCTAACAAATGGACTAATAATAGCAGTAATTGCGATTTCTTTTGTTGTGATTCTGACGATAGTGGTAATCTGTATGTTGGCGGAAAAAATAATAACAAACCTATTATAGTAAAATTTAATAGCTCTGGAGCAGAACAATGGGCTACTGAAATAACTAATAATGGTTATAGTTCTAGAATTCGTTCAATAGTTTCTAATGAAGATGGTAGTGTAATTATTGCTACTTGGGACACTGAACCTTATGGCTCACAAGATTCTGCTAGGCTTAAAGTTGGAGTTTTGAAAGTTAATGGTTCAACAGGAGTATTCACTTGGAACAGAGTAATTACAAAAGCAAATGCAAATCAAGATATGTTAGGAAGTGCTTTAGCACTAGATTCAAGTGATAATTGGTATATGCTTATAGAAGGACAGGGAATAGATAGTAACGCTTCTACAGGAATTATATCTGGTAATTCTAGTGGCACTTATCGTTGGGCTACAAAAATGGAAAATGCTCCTCTTGTAATAGCAGCGAATCAATTAAATACTGACACTAGAGGTCATAAAAGATGGTTAAGTGTTTCACCAGATGATAGTTCTTTGTTTTTTTGCACAACTAGTGTGGGAAACCAAAATAGCATAAATTATCGTGGTATGGGTCAAGTTCCGTCAGACGGAACAGGAACAAGTGCTACAGATTTTGTAATTAACTCAAGCAATTTAAACTTTACAGGAGTTAATTATAATTCTGTTACTTTAGCTCTTGAAACTGTTACTACCACAGTTAATAACGCAACAGGCTCTACCTCTACAGCAACTGTTGGAGAACAAACATCAGTTGCAAGCCAAAACTCAAGTGATTGGAAAACAACAACAGGTTCTGATAAAGTTAAAAATACTTTTGATGAACCATATACAGGTAATTTTTAGTAGGAGATAAAAATGATAGAACAACAAGGATTTTATGACACAAAAGAAAAAATCTCTTATTGGAGCATAAATCAGTTGCAACACGCATATCCAGAAACTTCTTTTACGGATGATATAAGTTCAATAGGCATTGAAAATATTAAACCATTAACAATTTTATATTTTTCAGATAATAAGTATGAGCCTGACGAGTTAAAACACATTTTTTTTGGAGACCCTATAGAAATAAACGGCAAATTAACCTTAACACAAGAACAACGTAATTTAACTAAAGATGAAGAAAATTCTTTAAAACTTAACAAAGAATTTAGAATTAAAAATTATTTAAGAGAAGTTGAAGAAGAATATGAGACAGCTATAGGGTATCAAAGAAAAATAGATAATTTTGTTTATTTAACAGATAAAGAAAAAGAAGAATTAAATAATCAAATTGACGAAGCACAGATTTTTTTTGATGAAGCTGATAACAATAATTATGAAGAATCTAATAATAATGAGTGGAATAAAAGAAGAACAAATCTTTTAACATTAAAAAGAGTATTAGACCAAGAAACAATATTAGATGAATTAAATAAATTATTAGAATACGCTAATGAGGTCGGTGTTCCTGATGAAATATTTGTTTATAAAAAATCTTTAGAAGATTTACAAAAACAAGATAAATGGTATGCAAATAATCCAATACCAACACCACCAACAATTAATAAAGGATTTAGAGAGTAATAAAATTACCTATAAAAAACAGGAGTAAATTATGATTACATTAATAACAATTATAACAAGCATAGTTACAATATCATCTTTGGTATGTAGCTTTGTTCCTACAAATCTTTTACCTGATAACGCTAAAAAGGTAGTAAAGATTCTTTCCCTAAACTTTAATAATGTGCATTATAATTGCAAACATAAGAAGGGGTAATTATTATGGCTGGTCTATCTGAACTAGAACAAGGAAAACTACTCGTAGCAGTTGAGTCTTTGGAAAAACAAGTTAATAGATTAAACGGAAGAATTGACTCTCTTGAAGGACAATTTAAGTCTGGTAGAGGAATAATTATAGGAATGTTTTTAACTGCTAGTGGAATATCCGCTGGTGTTGGTGCTGGTCTTGGAAGATGGTTTGGGTAACAACAATAAGCAGTTAGGAAGAGTCGGTGAATTAATGGTCTGTTTTGAGTTAGAAAAATTAGGTTATCATACTTCTTTAGTGGAAGCAGAAGGGTATGACATTATAGTTAATATCTTAAATAAACCTATAAGACTCCAAGTTAAATCCTCTGGAACTATAGATAAAACTTCTGCAAAAGGAAAAAAACCTCGTTATAATTTTTCTACTTGCGTAGGAAAAGCAAAAAGAAAATTAACAAAAGAAGATACAGATATTGTGGCTTTAGCTTCGACTGATAAAAAAGCAATACTGTTTAGACCAGTTGAAGAAATAACAGGCTCTACAACTAAAGTAGCGGAATCTAATTTTAAAGATAACGCAATAACAAGATTATCTTTTGAAAGATGTCTAGGTTATATGGCTTTACCAAGTAAGGAAGATAGATTATGAGTTTGTTAGCAACTTCTCTTGTAGGAAATGTGTCTAAAATATTAGACAAGTTTGTTTCGGATAAAGATTTAAAGTCAAAACTTGAGTCTGATTTAATATCCTCTATTACTGAAATAGATAAAGCCCAAGCACAAATTAACCTACAAGATGCTAAGAGTTCAAGTTTATTTCAATCAATGTGGAGACCAACTCTTTGTTGGGTTTTAGTATTATCTTTTAGTTTACAGTATTTTTTCTCACCAATTCTTGCTATATTTGATATTGATATACCGCAAGCTGATATGTCTGTTATGATGCCTGTATTGTTCGGAGTTTTAGGATTAGGAACTCTTAGAACATACGAGCTTAAAACTGGAGTTAAAAGGTAATGCCTTATGTACCGATAAATTTACCAAGTGGTGTTTATAAAAACGGAACAGAAATGCAAGCTAAAGGGCGTTGGCTTGATTGTAATTTAGTTCGTTGGAATGAAGGTGCTATGCAACCCATAAGAGGATGGACACAGAGAGGTACTGCTGTTGCTACTGGCAAAGCTAGAGCAATAAGAATATGGACTGATAACTCTAACAACAGACGTACAGCAGTAGGAACTTCATCTAGGTTATACATATACTCAGAGGATGGCACTCAGTATGATATAACTCCTTCTGGATTTACCGCTGGGTTTGATGATGCTACAGCTGCAACTGGGTTTGGTAATTATACTTATGGTACAGGCAATTATGGAACACAAAGACCAGATGGAGGAATTTTAATACCAGCTACAACATGGTCTTTAGATAATTGGGGTGAATATCTTGTTGGTTGTTCTAATAGAGATGGCAGAGCTTATGAGTGGACTGGAAGTACAGGAACTGTTGCAGCTGTTATAGCAAATTGTCCTACATCTAACCAATCCTTAGTTGTTACAGAAGAAAGAGCTTTAATGCTAATAGGTGCTGGCGGTGATAGAAAAAAAGTACAATGGTCTGATTTAGAAGATAATACAGACTGGACACCTTCTGCTACTAACCAAAGTGGTTCTTTTAATATTACTGGTGCTGGTGAATTGTTGAATGGTGTAAGAGTAAGAGGACAGATTCTTATATTATCTACTGTTGATGCTTTTGCAGCAACTTATGTTGGGCTTCCTTTTGTTTATTCTTTTGACAGGGTTGGTTCAAATTGTGGAGCTGCTTCAACTAATGCTTCTGTAGCTACTGAAACATTTTGTGCTTGGTTTGGCAGAGGTGGATTTTTTATATATGATGGGGTAGTCAAACCCTTATTATCAGATGTAAATGATTATGTATTTTCTGATTTAAACAGCTCACAAAGGTCAAAAGTTTATGGTTTTAATAATTCATCAAATTCTGAAATATGGTGGTTTTATCCTTCTGCGAGTTCTACTGAGGTTAATAAGTATGTTGCTTGGAATTACAAAGAGAATCATTGGATTGTTGGGGAATTAGCGAGAACTTGTGCTTCTGATAAAGGTACTTTTGATAACCCATTAATGATTGGTGCTGACAATAAATTATATGAACATGAGACAGGTTATACTTACTCTGGAGAATCAACTGGAGTTTTTGCCGAATCAGCTCCGTACCAAATAGACCAACCAGAGGGTAGGTTAATGAATGTGTTGAGTGTTATTCCTGATGAAAAAACATTAGGAGATGTTACCGCTACTTTTAAAGTTAGAAACTATCCTACTGGTCCTGAGACAAGTTACGGAGCTTTTACTCTAACTAACCCAACAGATGTTCGCTTTAAAGCAAGAGAAGTAAAATTTAGAATTGATACTGCTCGTAATACAGACTGGAGAGTTGGTATAATGCAAATGTTCGTAAAAGCTGGTGGGGAGAGAGGATAATGAAATTACCTACCGCACCTCAAGAATATAGCTCAAGCCTTCAACAACAGGCTAATTTTATTATAGAACAAGAAGATATAAGAAACTTTAAGAAAGATACGGATGTAAATATTAATGATGGAAGATTAATACTGAAAGCACCTAACGGAACTCGTTACAAGCTAACTGTAGATAACTCTGGAAACTTAGGAACAACAGCGATATGACAATAGAAACTTTTGATAAATATAGACAGGCAGTTCAAAAAGCATTAGACTATGGAAAGAATAGTCATACTGTTGATGATGTAAGAGAAAGTATAGCCAAAGGTGATATGTTTTTTCATAACTTTGGAAACTCCTTTATCGTAACAGAAGTTCATGTTTTCCCACAATACTATAATTTACATGGTTTTTTAGCTGGTGGTAAAACAGAAGAAATAAAACAAATAATGCCAATACTAGAACGCAAGGCAAAATCAGTTGGTTGTAAATACACAACTTTAACTGGTCGTAAAGGATGGCAAAGAGAATTTAAGGATGTTGGTTACACACCAACTTTCTTTACTTTAGATAAGGAGTTATAAAAATGGGAAAATCAAAATCTAGTGGTGGTTCAGAGTTAGACCCAGCAATCCGAGCTATGATGCAAGAAACCTTTGATGTCGGTAAAGGTACTATCATGGAAGAATATGATACTGGTCGATTTACTCAATATGGACAGCCTATTATGGGTCAAAGACTCAAAGAGTATCAAGAATATGGAGACCCTAGATTTGCAACACCTTCTGCAACTACACTAAGGGGTGAAGGGTTAGCAGCAAATTATTTAACTGGTGCTGACGGAAAGCTAGAAGGGCAAAGACTCAATAATATTTATGACGATATGTATGCTAGTTCTAGTTATTCTCCGCTAGATGTTTCTGCTAGAGATGTGGCTTCAAGAGATGTAGCTTCAAGAGATGTAGCTGCTGGATTAATTGACCCAGCTGCAAATATTAACGCTTATGATTTTTCTTCCAGAGATGTTGGTGGTGAAAGAGTAGCTGACCCTAACGATATTACAGCAAGAGAAATACTAGAAAGAAGTATAGACTTTGAAAGAGTTAATGCTGAAACATATAATCCAAATACACTTGCTGGAACAGATTTATCCCCTTATACAAATCAGTACAACCAACAAGTTAAAGATGTAACTTTAAACGACATAGTGACTCAAAGAGACAGGCAACTATCAGACCTTCAATCAAGAGCAGCTCAAGCTGGTGCTTTTGGTGGAACAAGACAAGCTGTTGAGGCTGGTTTAATAAACAATAATGCTATGGGTCAATATGCTAAACAATCAGCATTACTTAATAAAGAAGGTTTTGATACAGCTAATCAATTAGCTATGCAAGACATAGGTTTATTAAATCAAGGAGGTTTAACAAACATACAAAATAGAATGACCGCTGGACAACTAAATCAATCAGCTGATTTAACTGCTGGTCAAGCTAACTTAAATGCAGCAATGGAAACTCAAAGATTAAACCAAGCTAGAGACTTATCATTAGGGCAGTTCAACACACAAGCAATGCAAGACGCAGCTATGGCTAATCAATCAAATGAAAGAGCTATACAACTTGATAATGCAGCTAGAAATTTACAGATGCAAGGAATGTCGGCAGATGATGCGTACAGGGTAGCTCAATCTAATGTTGATAATACATTTAGACAACAATCAACTAATGTTGCTAATACATTAAATGCAGACCTAGCTAATCAAGACTCAAGTCTTAGAGCAGACCTAGCTAATCAAGACTCAAGTCTTAGGGCAAGCCTAGCTAATCAAGGAGCAGACTTAACATCTAGTCAAGCCAACGCACAGTTTGGTCTTGATGCTAATGCTCAAAATCAACAGGGCTTATTATCTTCTGCTAGTTTAGCTGGTGGTGTTACAGATGCAAATATGGCTCGTTTTGGTGCTTTAACGGATATAGGTGATAGACAAACAGCTAGAACCCAACAAGAATTAGATTTTGATTATCAGCAGTTCTTAGAGGGTGAAGAATATCAAATGCAGTTAGCTCAATTCTTAGGTGGTTTATTAAGTGGATTCCCAACACCGCTCAAATCACAAAACAAATCAAGCACACTTTCATTCTAAGGAGATTAAATAATGGCTTTAGGTATAGATGATAAATTTAGAAGATTAACAAAAGACCTTGAGATGTTAAGGTTTGCTGACCAGCCAAATGGAAATGAGGTTGGAGTTCCAGTTACAAAAAAACGTAAGCCATTTTATGGAGTAAATCAAAATATTAGCACAGATATTTCTCCTAGTGCTTCTAGAGATTTGGGTTTTAATAAACCTAATAATCGCATACTTGGTGCTATTGATACAATTTTAGGAAGAAGCACCGACAGACTTTTTGGGGGTAGCCCTGAATACAGAGCTAAACAAGCACAACTAGATAATCAATTAATAGATAGTCAAAACGCTGCTAAGACTTCTGTTTTAATTGATAAACAAGGTAATTTTTTAGGAAGTACAAGAGATATACGAACTATACTCAATGCACAAAATGACGAAGGAGTTGATGTACTTTCAGTAGAGGATTATAAAACACGCCAAGCAAATGAAAATACTTTAAATATATTAGGTAGAGATGATATTGACCCCAGAGGTATTCAAGGTAAAGTTGAATCACTATTAGGTGAAGATTCTTTAAATAGAAATAATAAAATATTAAGTGAAAGATACCAGATAAACGATTTAGGTTATTTTATGCCTAAAATAATTGAAAATGAACAAGGTGTAGAAGAAAAACAAACACCATCCTCTGGTTTTGATTTAGGTTTTGAAACAGACATAAGTTTAAAATACCTCTTTCAAGGCGATAATAAAATTTTTGGCTCTAGTTTAAAAGATTATACTCAAGGTGGTAGAGCGAGTTCAAATAAAGGAGAGCCTAATAGAAGGCAAATAGGTTTACCTTCTTCTATTTCTCAATTTAGCGAAGAAAATTTTTTTGGTAAACTTATTCCAGATGCTTTAACTAATAAGAAATATTCAAAATACAGAACATTTTTGCAAACTGGTTATAACGAATTAAAGGGTGCTTTAGCTAAAGATGTTGGAGAAAGGTCTCAAGTTGCTGGTCTTGATTTAGTTAAAGAAACTTTACCAGATTTAACAAACTCTATAGACTTTGGTGTTTCTAATGCAAAAATATTGTTACCAGCTTTATATAACGATTTTGAAAATTTACATAAACAAATGGTAACAGCTAATAAACTTGGTAAAGCAAAACCTGAAAACTGGTCTGTTGCACAAACAGAAATATACGAAGCTCTACCAAAAACTATAACATTAACTAAACTTATTTTGTCTTTAGCTAAAAAAGAAGGAATAGCTGTTGAAGAAGGTTTTGAGGTTGCACCCAATAAAAACCAAGAGGTAATATTAAGAGAGTTATTAGAAAAAAGATTCGGTAATAGGTAAAAATGGTTCAGCTTACAGAGAAAGAAAAATACGCTATTGGAAGAGTTATTGATGGAAATACTCTTTACAATCAACCTACGCCAGATAATACAACTCCAGCATATAGCAAAACTACAGGCGAGCTTATACCAATACAAAACAGAGGTGAGTTAATATCTAATATTAATAGTGTTTTAAATAACCCAGAAAAAGTAAACTACTTAAATAGTTTAGAAAATGGTCCTCAAGTAGTTAGTAGTTTATTTGCTCAAAAAAATATATTAGATAAAAGACAAGGCTTTTCAGAAGAAGGCGGATTTGGAACTACAGTAAGAGGTTTAGCTGGTGGTGCTGTTAGACAACCTTTAAGTGGTTTAGGCATACCTGATTTAACTAACTCATTATTAGGTCTCCTTCCTTATGTTGGAAACACATTTAACACAGCAGTTAGCCAAGCTACTGATGAGGGTTATCAAGCACAGGCTGGTGAAATCACAGCAGCAGATAAAGCATATAGACAGGCGGTAACAGATGCTAGTGGAGAAGATGCTAATTTAATCAGGAATAGAGCTAGTTTTTTTGGTCTAGGTAATTCCAGAAATGACGCTATAGCAAATAGACTTAATATAAACAGAGAAGATTTTGGAAGAACTGAAATAGACCCAGAAGTTGCGGATGTAGCAGCACCAGAACGCTCTGGTTTTAAAGGAGCTTATCCTCAAGATAAACCTTTGTTTGGAGCAACAAGGGCTGATGAAGCTCTTGGTAACTTTACCTTACCAGAATCTTTAGGTGGCAAGCCTGTATTTGGTTTTGGCGGTAGAGTAAATATTCCACCAGAATATAAAACTCAAGCAACCTCTGGAGATGTTGCTGGAAGTTTTGTTGGAGCTGGAGCTGGGTTAAGGGGTATTTTATCTACACTTCCAAAATTTAAAAGTATAAATCCTGTTGATACTACTACTGGAGTGCCTTTAACAAATACTGGAAGGATAGCTCAAGGTCAACCAATCGCAGCTGGTCAATCTGGTAACTTTGATGAGCTATTAAAGTTTGAATTACAAAGACCAAAAGCAGCTACTGCATTAGATATGACTGCTGCAACTGCTGCTGGTGGTTCTGAATATGTAAGTGATATTTTTGATATACCAGAAGAATATAGACCATTAGTTCAAATATCTGCTGCTCTTTCAGTTGCTTCCTTATCAATTCCAGCCGCAGACCTTGCTGTTTCTACATTTAATAAAGCAAGTAATTTACCAAGACAGGGAGTGAATCTTCTTGGTTCAAAGGTTGGAGAATATGGAGAAAAATTTTTTACAACAAGAACAAATATTATTGATGCTGGAATAGATAAGGTAAAAAAAGGTGCAAGTGTTTTAAAAGAAGCTCTCAAACGAAGCCCTACTGGCTCTGGGATGAAAGAGGAAGATTGGATAAAAGGTCCTTTAGCTAGAAGTTTAAGAACTTATGCTGATAGAAATAACATGAATTATGATGAGCTTTTAACAACCGCAAGAGCTGCTGCTGATGAGCAAATTAAATTTATGGATGACCTAGAAGTTAAATTAAACAAAGGTGAGATTGATAAAGCTACCTATAACTCTGAAACAGCAAAAGCAAATTCTTTATTTCCAGCTCAAATATTTGGTAAAACTGATTTTGGAGATTTTTTACAAACATGGACAATCCAAAGAAACGCATTAAGTGGTAAAGATAATCCAGCTATAAATGATTTTAAAGGAATTGTTAGTGCTAAACTAGAAGAACAGTTTAAAAGTTTTGCAAAACAGTTTGACGATTTAAAATCAAAAGGTATTAAAGGAGAAGATATACCATTTTTTCTTCAAAAAGATTTAACTACCTTTAGTGATGATATAGTAAAAGAAATAGAGAATAACATAAACACTTATTATAATACTTTAATAAACAAAGAAGGCACTCCCTTAACCACAGTTGAACTTTCTCAAGAATTATCAAAAAGAGCTGATGAGATATTTTCAACTATAAGAACTAAAAAAAATGAGCTTTACCAAAACCTTGAGCCTACTTCTTCTGTTATTTCTTCTTTTGACAATGCTCTTGAGGCAATAAAAATTATTCCCTTTAATGCAACTGGTCAAAAAGTTGCTAATAGTACAATTAATGTTATTAAAAATGCTGATAAAATTAGCAAAAGAATTTCATCAAATAATGAAAAAATTAATAACCCAAAAACATCCGCAAAGATAAAAAATGATTTAACAAACGAAAACAAACTTTTACAAGAAAATCTTCCAACTGAGCAACAAATAAGAAATTTAGCCTCAGAGCTTCAAGACGAAGCTGGACAACTTTCTAGGAGTGGTAAGGGCAATGCTAGTAATAATGTTACAAATTTAGCAAAAGCATTAGATGATGATTTACTACCTCTTGCTAGTCAAGAAAGAGTTAATGCTGATATTGGAAATATTTTATTTAAAAATATTGAAGATGGTATTATAGGCACAATAACATCTTTAAATAGAAGTGGAAGATTAGACATAAAACCAGAGGTAGCTATTAAACAATTTGGAGATGAGCAAGTTCTTGATTCTACAGTTGCCGCTCAAGAACTTCTAACAGGAGCTAAAGCAGCAGAAGATTTAGTTAATCCAAATGTTAATTCAATAAATGTAACACCAGCAAGAGGCGGAGAGCCTTTAGTTTTAAACACTAAAAATTTAAGCAACAATACAAAAATACAAACTATAGACAAAAGAACTGTTGAAAATAATCAGTTAAATTTAAGTCAAACTGAAAAATTAACAGAAAGCATTATATCTAAACTTTATATTGAAAAAGATATTTATAACCCACAAAGCATTAATGCCTTTATAAAAGAAAATGAAGTTCTTTTAAATCAACTTCCAAATCTTAGAGATAACTTAATAAATTTATCTAAACAAAGCACAAAAGTTATTCAGGAAAGATTAAGTAGCCCAGAGAATACTTTTGGTCTTAAAGGAGATAAAATTGAAACAAGCGTAGATACTAATGGAAAAGTAACTATTAGACTTCAAGATGGACCAGATGATAAACTTGTAAATATTTTATTAAATAGTGATGACCCAGCAATGACTCTTTTGCAATTTATTAAAAAAGATACACCAGCTGGAGTTAGTAAAGAATCAGAGTTAATAAATTTTGTTAATGCAGTAAGAGGAAAGTCTGGTAAATCATCAGCAGAATTAGAAAATACTTTTATAGATATAATAAAAACAGAAGTTGGTTTAGTTAAAGATATTAATACTGGTAATTTTATATATTCACCAAAAACAAGTGATTATACAAAAATTAGTGAATTACTAAAAACTAAGGTTGGTTCTGGAACTCTTGATGATTTTATTAAAAATAATAAAATATTTACTTCAAAAGGCGGTGTTAATAAATACAATCAAATAAAAGACAGTTTACAAATTATAACAAACACCTACAAAATTGAAACTTTATTAGGAAAAACTTATAACGATATAGCTACTGGAGTAGTAAATGGAACTGCTGATTTGTTCGCAAGAGTGCTTGGTGCTAACTTATCAACTTTTATTTCAAGCGGTAGGGGTGCGCCTTTAGTTATAGCCCATCAAGTCAATAAGAGAGCTGCTGCTACATTAAATAGATTTGTTAATAATCAAGAATACAATCAAATAGTAAATAAAACTCTTACAGATTCAGAATATGCTAGGAAAGTTGTAAGAATCTTACATGATAAAAGAATGTTTACTGGCTCAAGAAATATTCCAATTTACATTAGAGAAAATGCCAAACAAATACAAATTGCTCTTAGTGCAATGGGTGTAAATGTTCAAGAAGATATTATTTTTGAGGCTTTAGAAGAAGGTATAGCAAATGGAGATTTAAGGGCATTAGATAAAACAGAAGAACAAGTATTGAAACAAATGTTTAAAAGGAGTAAATAATGATTAAAATTATTTTAAGTGTTATCCCAGTATTATTCGTAGTAGGTTGTGCGTCTGGTCATGTAAATGTATCAACACAAACACCTAGCAATACTGACTTAACCATTACAATAGAATCAAAACAAAACAAGGACTAATATGTTTGGTAATAAAAAAAGAAAAAGTTATTTTAATCTCCAAAGCCCTATTGATGTTTTAAGTAATAAGGTTTCAGAGATAGGAGAAAGAATTACAACAAATCCTTTAGATAGAATTATGTCTGGAGACATTAAAGGTGTGCAATTAGATGATGACTTAACCAATTTAAGAAATTTTATGGGAAAAAGTGGGAAATTTAATAATAGTATGTTTGGTCAAGTTCTTGGAATAGATGATGTTACAAGACAAAAAATGCTACAAGACCAAGCAAAGAAAATGGTTACTTCAAAAAGATTATCAAACCTAATGCAAGACGTTAATAATCAAAGGTTTAACACAGAGGGCGGTCAAACAGCTGGAATATTTGGTAGAACAAATAATCTTATTGAGCCTTTTGAATATGCTAGACCAATTAATCCAGATGGTGGTTCTTATACAGATATGTTACCTAGTGAAAATGTTGCTGGTTCACCTTTAGTTGTAGCTTCCGAAACTAATAATGAAACAGACCAAGAATTTATAAATAGAGTTTCGAAAGTTAGACAACCAAACAATGCAGAGCAAAATACTACAGAGCAACAAGTTAATGAAGGTGCTGAAAAAGGTAATAGTCTTTTAAAGGACATTGAAGATAAAAGAAAAAAATTATTTCAGTTATTCTTTTAATAGTTAGTTAAAAAAATCACCAAACAATAAATAAATGATAATGTCTTTAAGCATTAAGTTTTCTTCCATCATCCGTATTTAATAGATAGTCATAATGATTCATATCTACATTATAAATCTCAACTGCCTTTAAGCAATCATTTAACTCCATGTCTTGTCCAGCCGTTCTTTCTTTGTTGGCTTGTAAATCCATGATGCGTTCTTGTCTCTGACTAATAAGGTGATTAAGGGCATACTTAATAAGGGCGTAAGCTAGTGGTTCTAATTTCATCTTCTTTCCTCCAAATGAAACACTAGCCTACTTTGATTCTAAAAATAGTCTATAGCCCTTTTTACATTAGTTGTTGATAACCTGTTTATAACTCCAAAAAATATTTCTGATTCAAAAATAATTTTGCACAATTTTCGAATCATGTTTTTATCTGAGTCGGAAAGAAGGCAATCACAAATATTAAACTGCCAATTTCCCCTGTCTAATAAAGGAGATATTGATGAAGATAAAATACCCAAGCGTAATAGAAGAAATGACTAATGCTGAATATCACTCTGGAGCTGGTGATGAAGCTATTGGTTCTTCAAGTTTAAAAACACTAGCTACAAAGACTCCTAATCATTTTAAAAACAAGAAGCCTCAAGAAAGTAAACCTTACTTTGACAAGGGTACTGCTTGCCATACAGCAATACTAGAACCGAACCTATTTAAAAAGAACGTAATAAGAGGTGGTAAAGATAGAAGGCAAAAGGAATATAAAGAAGCTATGGAAAGTAAAACTTCCGAACAAGTAGTATTGCCTGATAGTGATTATGAGGATGTATTAAGAATAAAAGATGCAGTCTCAAACAGCCCTCAAGTTAATAAATTATTGTATCATCAAGATGCAAGGTCTGAGGTATCAGCTTTTTGTATTGATAAAGAAACAGGCATTAAGTTGAAGTGCCGACCAGATAAAGTTAGACCATCAAAGAAAGACCCAAGTATGGATATTATCATAGATTTAAAGACAACTGTTGATGCTTCAAGAGAAGGTTTTGAAAGAGCTTGTGGTAATTTTGGTTATCATATTCAAGAGGCGTTTTACAGGAGGTGCTGGGAACAAGCAACAAATAGAAAGGTTGCTAAGTTCTATTTCTTAGCTGTAGAAAAAGAGCCACCTTATGCTTTTAGCATATTTGAACTAGGTGATATGTCTATAATAGAAGGTGATGCTGTTGTTGAAAAAGCGTTACAAACTTATAGCGAATGTCAAAAGACTGGTATCTTTCCTAGTTATGATACTGAAATACAGAAGATAGAGATACCACCATATTTTATAAAATTAACAGAGCCTACTATATTCTAGGTTAAATTAAACAAGGTTAGTGATATAGGCTAATCTTTTCTTAAAGGAGATAAAAATGTCGTTTGGATTTAAAGAAGAACAAAGAGAGAGTAATGGAGAAGTTTGGGATAGACTAAAGTTTAATGCAAAAACTGGTGTATATACCTCAACAATCTTTAACAAAGAAGAAGGTCAAAAAGAAAGCAATGAAGTTAATCCTGACTTTAAATGTTATGTAGATTTTGCAAAAACATTGAAGGTTGGATGGGCTGATTTTAGTTTAGAGACTCCATCTGTTGCTACAACAGGTTATGGCGAATCGGTACTAGATAGACCGACACCAGAACATAAAGAATATGTAAGTTTCAACCTATATAATAAGGAATTAGGTATGGTAAATTTCGGCTCTAGCTCAAAAGCAGTATTAATTGAGTTAGGAGGTTTGCACGATTCTTATCTTTCTTTAGAAAAAGAAAAAGGAGATTTAATACCAGTAGTTCATTTTGACGGAACTAAAGAAATTAAGTTTGGCAAAGCTAATAAAATACAAGTGCCTAACGTATCTATTGTTGATTGGAGAGAAAGACCACCAACAATGTTAGGTCAAGTAGAACAAGTTGAGGAGAAAAAGCCAGAGCCTGTAAAAGCACCAGAGCCTGACTTTGATGACGACCTCGACTTCTAAGTAACTAAAGCCATACTGGTTGGTTTTAGTTAGAGTAAGGTGTCGTTAGCTTAGATTCTAACTCTCCCCACACCTTACTCACCCCAACCCTGTATGAGAAAAAAAAAGAGTTACTGGAAAGAGATTTGCGTTAATTTATTTGTTTTTATTTACATAGCTTTTGGAAACTATGTATTTGAACTTGACCATGATTATGTTGTTGTAAGGAAAAACTTAAATGCAGAAATTAGTATCGAATAATAATAGGGCTGAACATGATTATTACCCTACACCTAAGAGTTGTGTTGAAGCTCTTTATAACAGAGAATTTTTCTCTGGTTCAGTCTGGGAATGTGCAGCTGGCAGAGGAGATATTTCTAATGTGTTCTTAGATAAAGGACATGAGGTTTTATCAACTGATTTAATAGATAGAGGGTATGACAATATAACTGGTGGTGTAGACTTTCTAAAGACTAAGTATACTGAGGATATGCCACACAATATAGTAACAAACCCACCTTTTAATTTAGCCTTTGAGTTTGTTAAACACGCCTTTGAGATGTCTTTATTATCAGAGGGTAAAGTTGCTATGTTTCTTAGACTGGCTTTCTTAGAGAGTAAAAAGCGAAGACCTTTCTTTTTAGAAAACAAACCATCAAAAGTTTATGTCTTTTCAGAAAGACAAACCTTATGGAAGAATGGCGAGGATGTTCCTAAAGGTAGAAGCGGAACTACTCCCTATGCTTGGTTTGTCTGGAATGGTAAGAATAGGAAAGATAAAACTGTACTGGAGTGGATATAATGAAGTTTGAACACTATTTAATGCTAATTACACTAGGTCTATTTGGCTATGTGTTATTTGCTAGACTAATGATTTTAATACTAACTGGGAAAGATATTAATGGATAAAAGATATATTGAAGCAATTAAGGTTGTTGCAAGTGAAGTCTTTGGTGAGATAAAAATTACTACAGACTCCGAATTAAGATTTGGAACTAAGTATTCTAAAGCGGTTAATTTAACTAATGCTACTTGGTTTGATTTTGAAGCTAATGAGGGCGGTGGTTTAATAGACCTAATACAAAAACATAAAAGTTTATCTGGTAGAGAATTATCAGACTATCTTTATAATGAGTTTGGGATAGGTGAAAGAAACATAGACACTAAAGCAGCAAAGCCACCACCTCGAGGCTCAAAAATAGTTAATGAGTATAATTATGTTAATGAGAATGGAGAGGTTACATACCAAGTTTTAAGATTTGAACCTAAGACATTCAAGCAACGTCATTTTAAGGATGGCAAGACTGTATGGGGTTTAAAAGACATAGAGCCATTGCCTTATAACCTACCTAAGATATTAGAAGATAAAGACAAGACTATATTTATAGTTGAGGGTGAGAAAGATGCTGACCGACTTGTCTCTCTTGGATTTTTAGCTACAACTAACTCTGGTGGTAGCAAGAATTGGAAGCCTTCTCTTAATAAATACTTCAAAGATAGAAGGATAATTTTAATCTCAGACAACGATTCTGCTGGGTACTTACATACCCAAGCTATCTCAAATCATCTTCTAAGCGAAGCTGAGAGCCTTCATTTCTTGTCATTAGAAGGAAAAGTTGCAGATAAGGGTGATATATCAGATTTTATTGATGCTGGTGGTGATATTGAGGAGCTTATACTTAACGCTACATTAGTAGAAAATTTAAGCCAAGATGTAGTTGAGAATGTTTTTCCTACTATGGGAATTAATGACTTGATGGGATTAAAAAGCCAAACCTATCTAATTGAAAATCTTATACCAGAAGGCGGACTTTCAGTAATTTATGGTCAACCAGCCTCATTCAAAAGTTTTGTAGCAATAGATATGTGCCTATCTATTTCCTCTAGTATTGATTGGCAAGGGTATGATACTGGAGCTGGTAAAACTTTATTTATAGCAGCAGAGGGTGTTGGTGGTTTAAAGAAAAGAATACAGGCATGGCTTGCAAAACATAAGGACATAACAAAGACTCCTGACTTTCATGTTCTGGCTACAACTGTAGATTTTTTAGACCCAGAGCAGTTAGATAAATTAATAAATACAATTCATAATATTGGTAAGGATTTTAAACTTATAGTAATTGATACTATTGCCAGAACATTATCGAACTCTGGCTCTGATGAAAATTCTGCAAGCGATATGGGAATGTTTTTATCAGCCTGTGATACTGTAAGAGAACAAACTAAATCAGCTATACTAGCTATTCACCATAGCGGTAAAAATGAAGCGTCTGGACTGAGAGGTAGTTCAGCTTTATTAGGTGGTGTTGATACCTCAATTAACTGTTCTCACTCTGGTACTGTAAATCTATCAGTACAGAAGCAAAAAGATACAGAGCAGTTAGAGATGATTAGTTTAGAGATAGAAAAGAGACAGTTGTTTTCTGATACCTCAGTTACTTTGCAGAAACTAACTTTTGAAACTGGCAACAAGCCTATATATGAACCAGCTCTAGGAGCGAATCAGAAATTAGTTTATGATATTATAAAAAATTCTTTAGAGGAGAATGGTAAAACTAAATGGATAAACTCTGATGTTGGTGAGCAAACCTTTATAACAATGAGTCATTTAGAATTTAAAAGTTTTGCTCAGTTTCCTGATAAAGATTTAAGGCGTAAACAGCAAAAATTATCTAGGACAATACTGTCCTTACAAAACAAAGAGTTAGTTGGTATATGGGATGAAAAGATATGGTTAATAAAATGACTAATAAAGAAGATGAAAAAAGAGCAGAGCTATCTCAAGTTTATATTAATAAGTTAGATATCATAGCTTCTAGTATGGAAAGCGTTTGGTTTAGCAAGGAAGCATTACTGGACTTAGTTAGCCCAGAGCTGCAAAAAAAATTTAGAAGTGCTGAGAAGAAACTAAACATAGCTATTGTTACACACAAAGAGCCAGAAGAAATTGCTAAGTGGTGTAAGAATATTGAGAAAGGTTGGTTGGCTTTAGATAAAGAAGCTAGAGAGTCTGGTCATCAACCACCTAAAGGTGAATATTGGGTTGCTGAATCTAAAAGCAAAACAAAATTTATTATTGTAAAAGATAAAGCCAATAAGAGAATGATATTAAATAAAGAAGAAGTTAGAGATAAACCTATTTATGATTTAGGTGAGCTAGGTGAAATTCTTGATACTCTCTTTGGCATCAATGAAGTTAAAAAAGTATTCAAGGAAGCTCATGTTACTAAGTTTCAAAATGCTGAACCTTGGGACGATAGGATTCCGTTTTAGTCATGGCAAAACAAATTAATTTTAGACATAATGAAAAAACAAAAGTAAAACGTAGGAGAAAGAAACGACCCTTAAATCATAGGAAGAAATTAGGGAAGAAAAGTTCTTTTAGAAAAAATGTTGTGCATAAAGTGTAGTTCAAAAAGAAGTAAGGTTGTTGAGTCTAGAAGGACATCCGACTCTATTCGTAGAAGAAGGGAATGTTTAGACTGTAACGAGAGATTTACAACTTTTGAATCTGTTTTGAAGGAAAACAAACCCCATAGAGAGCCTATGATAAAGATTCGAAGGCGTTCAAAGGGCAAAGTATACGAGAACAAAGATTCGTTTCTAGTGTTAGAAGAAGACGATACAGAAGGGTACATTGATGGTTACCTTAGAAATAAAGGGATTAAGTATGATTAAGTTATTTTTAACTACTAAAGCTAGGAAAGAGAAAGTTTTAAAGAACGAAGCTCTGGAAGAAAATAAATTTTTAAAGAGAAAGCTAAATGCTTATCAAGAATTTGTGTTTTCTTTAGCTGAAAGTGAAAGACCTATTGGACATATAGGAAGGCTATCTAGTCGAATCCGATTGGATAGAATAATACTACGAGCAAGGAGATTTAAAGATGAAGGACAACAAGAAAAAGGAAGATGGCTTTAATGAAGATGTTATAGAGATTTCAGATTACCAAAATGTCGAAGCTATTGATAGCCTAGAAAACGAAGGTTATATTAGTTTGGAATTGGATGATGAAATAAAGGAAAAGATGGGTATAGATTTAACAGATGAAGATATAAAAAAGATGGCTGATTCTTTGGTTAATAGTTTATTCGGAAATCCAGATGACGAAACAAATTAAAGACTACCCAACAGTTAGTATTAACAAGGAGTATATGTTGATAACTCGTAATGGCGTTGGGGAAAAGATTGAGTTAAGCACAAGGCAACTTATAAGATTAAATAGAGAGATTGCAAATGTCTTATGGGAAAGGAAAGAATAGTGTATAATAGACACACCATGACTGATGAAATTAAAATTGAAGAAACTGATTACATTGATGTAGTTGTTGAGACTTGTTCCAGAATAATTTGTTATGAATACAATAATGAACTTTGTACTTGCCAAGCACCCTCAGATTGTCATGGTCATGCTGATTTTATTAAGTCTGCAAAAGGATGTATTGGTGCTGTATCAGCCTTCTCAGTAAACCTATTTGATACACAATATATAGATAAATCAGAGTTAAATTAATGGCTGAACCAACATCTAATCCATTTGTAGAGTTTTTAAAGAAATACAAAGGTAATCCTGTTTTGTTTTGCCAGAACGTCTTAGGCGTTGAGCCTGACGAATGGCAAAAAGAATTGATGCAAGCTATCGCTGATGGTGAAAGAAAAATATCAGTACGTTCAGCTCATGGAGTCGGTAAATCTTCTGTAGCTTCGTGGATAATGTTACATACCTTGCTAACCAATTATGACTGTAAGGTTATTGTTACTGCTCCAACCAGCTCCCAACTTTTTGATGCTCTCTTTGCAGAGCTATCACGTTGGATAAAAGAAATGCCACAGAGCTTACAAGATTTGGTTGATGTTAAATCAGATAGGGTTGTCTTAAAGGCTAGACCTAATGAAGTCTTTATATCAGCCAGAACTTCCAGAAAAGAGACCCCAGAGGCTCTAGCTGGGATTCATTCAAATGGTAAGGTTATGTTAGTTGTTGATGAAGCGTCTGGAGTTCCAGAGGAGGTCTTTGAAAGTGCAGCTGGTAGTATGTCTGGCGATAATGTGCATACTATCTTACTAGGAAATCCAACTAGAAATTCTGGGTTGTTTTTTGACACTCATCACAGACTGTCTGGCTCGTGGAAAACCTTTCATATATCAGCCTTCGATAGCCCAAGAGTCTCTAAAGAATTTATTGAAGAAATGGCTATGCGATATGGTGAAGATAGCCCAGCATATAAAGTTAGAGTTAAAGGTGAGTTTGCAGAGGAAGCGGATGATGGAGTTATATCTATAGGGCTTGTTAGTTCAGCTATCAATAGAGATGTTCCAATAGATAATACTCAAGATACTTACTGGGCTTTAGACGTTGCAAGACATGGTGATGATAGTTCAGTTCTAGTAAAGCGTAGAGGAAATGTTATCTTTGATATAAAGACATTTAAGAAGCTAAACTTAATGGAATTAACGGGTCGTATAAATGCTGAGAATGATAGTACAGAGCCACACTTACGCCCTGTTGAAATTTATGTCGATAGCATAGGAATGGGCTGGGGAGTCATAGATGCTCTCAACGGGGTAGCTAGAATCAGCGCAATAGGAATTAATGTTGCTGAGACTGCTAGTATGTCTGGAACGTATATGAATCTTAGAGCTGAGTTATGGTTTAAATTTAAAGCCTTCTTGGAGGAGGGTTTATGTAAGATTCCAAACCATGAAGGAATGATAGCTGACCTTGTATCTCCTAAGTATAAATTTACTGCTGGAGGAAAGATACAGCTTGAGAGTAAGGAACAAATTAAAAAGAGATTAGGTCGGTCTCCAGATGTTGGTGATGCTTTGGTTCTACTTATGGCTGGTGATTTAATAGCTGTAAAAAAGAGTTCTGGCTGGCAAAGAAACTGGAAAGAACCTTTAACTCGTGCCATAAAAGGTGTAGTATAAAGAAAAAATATTTTCCTAGTTAATGCTTAATCTCTATCATCTTCTTTCCCAAGAGATTTTGTTTTTAACTAGGTTTTTTTTCGACAAAAAAATAAGGACAACTTGCGTTGCCCTTATCCTAACTAAAATGATATTAACACTATGAAATATTAACTCTTTAAATCTAGTTTATGTTATCCTTTGAGTCAACATTATTATCTGAATCTATTTTTAATTTTATAGCTGATAGAATTATCGACTGTAACACCAGTAATGATTTCTTTTCTGGGAACGTAAGCATCATAGATTTAAACAAGTTATCTAGGGAATACGTTATAAATAATTGAGCCTCGGCTTCACCCATAGCTTCATATTTTTCGTCTAATGCCATCCAATCTTTTTGTATTTCTTCTTGTAGTTTATCCGTCATTTACTTCTCCATGTTGTTTAGGGTAATTTTTAATCTTATATTTTAAATTATTTAATAATTTTTTTTTCTGCCTTTTATCTCCAATAATATAAATATACCTATGCTTAGGACTTCTAAAAACTCTTTTTGTTTTGTCTCCCAGATGATGCCTAGAATGTTTACCATCCTTACTAGCTATATCTGTTCTTGGTTTAGACGTTCCAGTAAACATAAAGTTAGTAGCTTGATAAACAATACCTAAATGATTTTGTTTTGTATCTGCATAAGAGACTATTATCTTAGGTTTAGGCAATAGTTTTAAAGAAGCTCCGATTAATATAGAGGCTTGGTTTTTTTTATTTTCTTTTAAAACTAATCTATTTAATTCTATAACTATTTTTTTATTTTCTTCACCAGCAACTCCCTTACATAAAGAGGGTGATACTGGTGAGCCATAACTAACAATTCCAATTAAGTTATTGCTCTCAAATAATCCATAAGCGTAGCTAATTGAGGGCATACGCTTTGCATAGTGTATATTTAAAATAAATGGTTTAGTTTCTTCGTAAGATATTCTTTGTATATTATATTTATTAACTTTGATATTTTGTTTTTCTTTAACAAATAAATCTAAGTTATAAACACTAACCATATCTATTTATCCATCCTCTTTTTTAATCGTGTTGTTAACTTGTTAATAACTTTTTTAGTATCGTTACTATACTCAGAGCCAGAAGGTGATACCATCTTCCTCTGCTCTCTTTTAAAGTATTCTAATAACACCAAAGCATCATCATCTCTTAGGCTTAAATTAACTGCCATGAAACCAACCTTCTCTATCAGCTCTATCGTCTATCTCTTTAACCCTTCTATCTTCTTCTTCTAAACTTTCTTGATTGCTGCTCCTAGATTTTAAATCTGACCAATATTTATTCCAATTAAAT
>TARA_R110000772_G_scaffold72505_10_pt1 | contig 32396 bp, 35 predicted proteins | sample TARA_R110000772 | Tara Oceans TARA_R110000772 (sample SAMEA4397948) | marine metagenome | biome: Polar Biome; feature: [SRF] surface water layer (ENVO:00010504); material: water (ENVO:00002006), including particulate matter (ENVO:01000060) such as... | depth 5 m | reverse complement strand
CGGGGCGCCAACCGTAAGATAGGAGATCGCCCGCGCGCAGCCGCCGATGAAGATGGCGATGATGGCAAAGCGGAAGAGATCACCTCTGCGCCTGATATCGCCGGAACTGTAGAATATCATCAGCGCGACCCCGATGTAGACGCCGGAAAGATAACGATATTGATTGTCCATCGCGCTGCTGAAAGGCTCGCCGGCCATATGCTCTGCCGCGCCGAAAAACACACCGTTGATCCCGAACCAAAGCGGAATGAAGCCGATCAATATGGTGACAATGCGAAAGGCAATCATGTTCTATCCCCTATTATCTTATCCTCTGCTCCTTGGACGGAGAAGGATTTCGCGACCGGGCAGAATGCCTGCCGAACCGCATTTGATTGAAGCTGTACAGGCCTTCCGACGATTGCCCCCTCGTCTGGCTTCGACCGGCGAACATATCCGCAAGCCTGCCATCTGTTTTTCCGCAAGGGAGAAGATTTACCCGAATCATTGACCGTGCGTTACTCCTGCGCCTGAACAAGAGTTCGGCTCGACGACATGAATCCTGAACGGGTGCGCGCCCCTCATTTTACATTTTACAATTGGAGACTGACACGGACGGATTCGCCTGTCAATTTTTGTGTTCAACAAAATATCCTCGATCAAAAACAGACAGGTGGCCGTCCATCCACGCACGGCAGCCTACATCGTGATGGCCGCCAATATTCCGCAACCGCTAGACTAAAGCCGTTCAAGCCGGACAGGCAATCCGTCCTTTGGCTGAGGAATCGGAAAGGCCTGCCACTCCGGTTCGTGATCATCCCCGCCCTGCAGGACGATACGGTTCTGGGTCAGCATCGCGTGCATCAATATCTTGATCTGCATATAGGCAAAATGCAGACCGAGACACATATGCGCGCCGCCGCCAAACGGAACCCATGCATATTTGTGGCGTCCGACACTGTTTTCCGGCGTGAAGCGCAGCGGGTCGAATTTTTCCGGATCGGGCCAGTGTTTTTCCATCTTGTGGACGAATTGCGGGCTGATACCGACGTTGGTTCCTGCCGGTATCCGGTAGTTGCGGAAAGTAAATTCCTTGAGCGCTCGGCGCGGAATGCTCGGCACCGGCGGGATCAGGCGAAGCGACTCCTTGAACGCCATTTCAGTGAGGTTGAGCTTGCCCAGTTGTTCCATGGTCAGCACCGTGCCGGCCGGCGCCACCGACAGACACTCTTCGCGCAGACGATCCTGCCATTCGGGATTCCTGGCCAGCAAATAGACCATGCTGGTCGCCGAAGAGGTGATCGTGTCATGCGCCGCCATCATCAGGAAGTTCATGTGGTCGACGACCTCGTCCTCGGTCAGCAGCTCGCCATTTTCGTGGGTTGCCAGACAAATCTGGGTGAAGATATCCTCTCCGCCCTTGGCCCGCCGTTCCTTCACCTGCGGGGTGAAATATTCGAGCAGATATTCGCGCGCCTTTACGCCTTTCCACATTTTCGTAAACGGGATCGGCTTGCGTGCAATACCGATCGAAGCCTGGACTTCATCGACAAAGGCCTTGTTGATCTTGTCCGCTTCCGGTCCCCAGGGGATGCCGAGAATGGCGCTGGCCGCGGTGTCGAGCGAGAGCGATTTTATCGCCGGGTAAAATTCGAATTCGGTGTCGCCCCATTCGGCGACACGCTCCAATATGCCGGTCCCGAGTACCTGGCAATGATGCTTCATCGGTCCGGGCTTGAAGGCAACCGAGAGCGCCTTGCGGTCGGCTCTGTGTCGCTCAAAATCCATCAGCATAAGCCCGCGCGGGAAAAGGTTGTTCAGAACCGGGCCCCAGCCCTGTTCGCTGGAAAATATCTTGTCCTTGTTGAACATCACCATTTCGGTCGCGTCCGCTCCGAGCAGCATGACATTCTGCTTGCCGAAACTATAGGTGCGGTAAACCGAGCCATAGCGATCGAACATATATTTGCCGAAACCGATCGGGTCCTTGATAACCTTCAGCGTTGTTCCGAATATCGGGATGCCGTTTTCGCCCGGGATATGTGCCAGTTGATCTTCGCTTGGAGTTTTTACCCAATGCGGATTCGCACTTTCCTGATAGGGATATCCATGCGGTTTTGCTGAAATTGTCGCCACGGGTAGAGCTCCTGAATTAAAGTTACATGATCTTACTAGCTACTTTCATCAATGTCAGCAAGAGCCTCCATTCATCCGTTATTCAATCGCTGCAACATAGGATTGGCAACAGTTGAAAATGAATCGCGACTCGGCACATGCAGTGCCGCTATGGCCGGTTCCGATGGGAAAAATCATGATCCAGTTTAAGATACCCGGAACCCTGAAATCTGTCGTGGCGGTCGGCGCGCTTTTGGGGCTGGGCGGCTGCATGTATGGCGGCACCGGCTATTATGGTGACGGCTATGTCAACAATGCTGGCTATCAATGCGATCCTTATGCGCCGTTTGACGATTATTATGCGTGCGATTCCGGCTATGGATTTGCCAATATCGGCTTTGGCGGCGGCTGGTACGATCAATATTATTATCCCGGCTATGGCGTCTATATCTTCGATCGCGTCGGCAGGCGCCATGCGATGCGGGACACTCACAGACGCCACTGGGCCAGACAACGAGCCGAATTTGGCGGGCATCACGCCAGAGGACAGGATCGGAATCCGGAACGACATGCAGATCGGCGTGACCGCCGCGATTTACGCGGTGATGCAACGCGAGATCAGCGGAGAGGCCAATATCGTGACGACAGAGCCGCCCGCGGCGACCGCGGCAACCGGACGGTGAGAAGAACAGCGCGACCTGATCGCGAAGGACAAGCGGCACCAACCCGCAATCGCGACAATCGTGCGGAACGGCCAAGCCGGCGTACAGCGAGAGCGACTGACGCGAGACCGTCAGTACAGCCGCAATCCCGAGCCCGGCCCGCAGCACGTTCGGCGCAGACATCCCGACCAGCGCGTGCGGAACGTCCCCGCTATTCCGAAAGGACCAGTCGTATTGACCGTGAACGCCTGAATGACGACTAGACGCTCTGACAAGGCTTGAGCGGTTTCCAATTACTAAACGCCGGCGTTGGCAGTACCGCGCGAAACGATAGCCGCCCCGATAGTGGAAGCAGCATCCTGGAATAGGCCCGATTGGTCAGTTCCTCGCCGACCTTCAGGCAAATGGTTAAGACAATTGTAATCATGTTCAATAGCCTATATCCTCGTAAAATGAGTTAAATTTTCGAGGAAATTGGTCGATGGCAAGCGCATTCAGCGACATTCAACCCGACGAATATGTCCCGTCGGAACAGCATCCGCAGCACGGCGTCATCATTGGCGGGCCGGCCGCGCGGGCCAAACGCATCGAATATGGGATATTGCTTTCGACCATGGTTCTGGGTTCGCTCGGCGCCTTATACTGGACGCTCACCCATGCCACCGGCTGGGTCGAATGGTCCGCCTTTCTGTTCGGATTCGCCCTGATCAACATGGGCGTCGGCATCGGCTATCATCGCTATTTCACCCACCGCGCATTTGAAGCAGGGCCAAAAATGCGCCTCGCCATCGGCATCATGGCGCAAATGGCCTGCCAGGCTTCGGTCCTGAAATGGGCTGCCGACCATCGTCGCCACCATGCCTTTGCCGATGGCGTCGGTGACGTGCACAGCCCCTATATCGACGGGCACGGCAAGAAAATGGGCAAACTCAAAGGGCTCGGCATCGCCCATTTCGGCTGGTTGTTCGACAATACGACATCGGATATGAAGGTCTACGGCAAGGGACTGATCGACGACCCGCAGGTATTGTGGTGCCACAAGCATCGCTGGTCGATTGCGATCTTCTCTAGCATCGTCCTGCCTGCTCTCTGGGCGCTGGCATTCGGTGGACCGGAACATATCATCGGCACCATCCTGATAGGCGGCTTTTTCCGCAATTTCTTCTTCCTGAACTTCGTCATGGGCGTGAACAGCATCGGCCACGTTTTTGGCTCGCAAAGGTTCGAGACCAAGGACGGATCGCGCAACAACTGGTTCATGGCCTGGATGACCTTCGGCGACGGATGGCACAACAACCACCACCAGCACCCGCGCGCCGCGTCTTCGAAAATTGCCTGGTGGGAATTCGATCTCAATGGCCAGATCATCTATGCGTGGGAAAAAATGGGTCTGGTCTGGAACGTTCAGCGCGCGCCTGCCTATATCCGCAACGACAAGGGTGAATGGGTGCTCAAAAAGGCGAAAGTTGCAATGGCTGGCATCGCCGAACCGGAAGTCATGTCGGCCGACGATGGCGGCATATTGTTCCCCGCCAAGGACAGGCAGCCACATATCGAACCGGCGGAGTGAAAGGCCGCTCTGCGGTCGACTAATGCGATCGCAAGGTCAGGGTTGCTGATACGGTTCCATTGCCGGCAGGATCGACGTTAAGGTTTTCAACCGCGATTCCTTCGCGTTCAATCCGCGCCAGCCAGCCAAATAATGCTGTCGGCTTGGCCGATTCTACCACCATATTGACCCGGCTATCCGACTGTGGATTGATCGAGCCAACCGCGATTCCGGTTTCACCCGCGCTCTGACTGACAAAATTGTCGATGGCGCCGCTGAACTTGACTGTCGTCCCTTGGACCGGCTGCAGAAGCGCGGCAACCTTGGCCTCTATCCGCCCCTGCTGCTCGACTGCGTTCATATAGCGATCTTCCGATGCGGACATTGCGCCGACCATTGGCCGCGCGACCCCATAATAGCCGACCAGTCCGACCAGCAGCAGGCCGGCGACCCCGACCAAAAGCCTCTCCCTCTGGCTGAGTCCGGAAAACCAGTTTCGTGCATTGTCAATCATGGCGCCCTCACCGTTATATCCGCCTGCGCCGAACCGGTCGCATCGGTGCGCGGGGTCGCGGTTATGATGAAGCCCGCTTCCTGCAACGCGAGCAGGGCGGGATTGATATCCTCGTTGCGAACGGCGGACAATGTCGCCGACACAATTCCGTTTTCACCATAAGCCAGGCGCGTGATCGATACGTTCGGGACCTGTTGCAGCGCGGAATAGAGCGCCGACGCCGGAACTGGGAACATGATATTGCCCCGATTTTCAGCAATCAGCCGCTGGTCCAGCGCCCGTTCGGCACTGTCGGGACTTTCCTGCTCGCCCACAACAGGAGCGGCGCTGGCAAGAGCAGCCTCATCTGCCGCACTGGCTGCCCAATGATATTGGGCCAGTTGCACCAGCGGAATGGCAACAGAAATGACGAACAGCGCCGCGACCATCCAGCCGAGCCGGCGCTTTTGCTTCTCGTCCATCGAGCGCCGGGTCTTTTTCGCAAAGAGGCCGCTGCGGAAATTCAGATCCGCCTTTTCAGTAGCGCCGGCCAGCATGGCGTCAAACGCATCGCCGGTGATCGGCGCGGCGACTTGGTCAGCGAACAGAAATTCCCTTAGCGACGGATCGTCGGTGGTGACGAGATTGCCCGCTCTGACGACCTGATCAAATCCGAAATCGGCAGAAACTGCTCCCTCGTCTGCACCCGGCAGCAACCAGCCCGACGGCAGAATCGCATCCGGATCGAGGTTCAGCGCCTTCAAGCGAACCAGTCCGGCAGACAATATATCTCGCCCCACCGACGCCGTGACCACTCCGTTTGCGCCAACCATCGTCGAGACGATGTGGAGATTGTCGCGATCGAGGCTATTGGCTTTTGCAGCCATGATCGCCGCGGTCAGGGCCTGGCTTTGCGTCGCGTCGCTGATTGCTTCGTGCGCCATGATAGTGGTCAGATGGGATGCAATCAGCGCGACCACGCGAATATCCCCCTGCCCCTCGTCCGTCCCATCCTGCTGCGATGCTGCCAGGGGGTCGGGATCGCATCCGGCGGCCTGCACGACGCCATCGACCAGACGCCACCAATAGAGCGCCTCGTCGTCGCTGGCCGGGAAGGCAATCAGGAGAAGATCAGGGTTCACGCGCTGGGAATCTTATTCGGCGTAAATATCGGCATTGTCATCATCACCACCCGGCGCGCCATCGGCGCCCAGCGAGTAAAGATCATAGCCGGGACCTTGACGGCCGGGATTGTCATATTGATAGGGCCGTCCCCACGGATCGTCGGGCAGCTTCTTGATATAGCCGCCCTGCCGGTAGCGTGCGGTCGTGGTCAATGATGGTGGCGGAGCAATCAACGCCTGCAGGCCGTCGGACGAGCCGGGATAGCTCAGATTGTCGAGCCGATACATCTCCAGCGCCTGACCAAGCGTCGCAATGTCCGCCTGCGCCTTTTGCACCATCGCACGGTCCTGACTGGGCAATACATTGATCACGACAATCGTCGTCAGCAGCCCGAGGATGAAGATTACTACCATCAGCTCGACCAGAGTGAAGCCGTTGCGCTTCGGCTTCCCTCTTGCTTCTGCGGCCTTACCCGCTTCTGGATTTTCGATTTCTGTAGTCATGATCATTCCTTTTTCCGGCCTATAGTCCGGCAAGATTCTGCAGTTGCAAGATCGGTAATAATATCGCCAATATCACGACGGCGACCAGCCCGCCAAGCGCCACGATGATGAGCGGCTCGAGCAACGACAGGGCGGTTGAACTGAAATTGTCAAATTCCCGTTCGAGATAGCCCGCCGCCCGCGCCAGCATGTCGTCCAGCTGCCCCGATGCCTCGCCGCTGGAGGTCATATAGACCAGCATCGGCGGAAATACGCCGCTATTCTTGAGCGCGGTGGACAGGCTGCCGCCGCCTCTAATGGCTTCCACCATATCTTCAGACGCCTTGCGCAACACGCTGTTATTGATTGTTTCGGTGGTCAGACGCAGCCCCTCGATAATCGGCAGCCGGCTGGCCACCATCGTCGACAACGTCCTCGCCAGTCGCGCCGCGTGCAAATCCCGCAGCAAGCGCCCGAAGAACGGCAGGCGCAGCAGAAAGCCGTCGAAGCGATATTTCAGCTGTGGCTCCTTGAGCGCGCGCCAGCCGATCACCAGCGCCACCCCGATCACGATCGCAATCGCCCACCACCAGTCAGCCAGAAAACCGGATATGCCGATCACGATGCGCGTGACCAGCGGCAGTTGCTGGTTCACATCGTCAAACTGCTCGACCACCTTGGGCACGACCGCGATCATAAGCAGCGCAACCACAATGACGGAGACCAGAGCCAGCACCGCCGGATAGGCCAATGTGCCGATCAGCTTGCCGCGCAATTCGGCCTGGCGTTCGAGCAGATCGGCCAGCCGTTCGGTGATATCGGGTAGCGTACCGGAGCTCTCACCCGCCGCGATCATCGCCCGGTAGAGCGGCGGAAAGCTTTTCGGTTCGCGGCGCATCGCCTCCGACAGGCGCTGCCCCTCGATCACCCCGCCATGCACGGTCGCGATCCGTTGCTGCACATGCGGTTTCTCATTCTGGTTGCCGATCAGCCGCAGCGCTTCCTCAAGCGGGCTCACCTGAGCCAGCGAGGACAATTGCCGCGTGAACAGGGTGAGTTCTTTTGATGTCAGCTTTTTCGGACCAAACAGGCCGGCAGATTCTTTGCTTTGCTTGCCCGGCTTGCCCTGCGCCGCTTCCATCTTGACGATATAGAAATTGCGTTCGGTCAACTTGGCCCGCGCCGCATCGTCGCTGGCGGCCGCCAGCCGTCCGGTCTTCTCTCGCCCCTTGGGGTCGATCGCGGTATAGGCAAATTCAGGCATCGACCGCTTCGCTTTCGCGGCGGGAGATGCGGATGGCTTCTTCGGGCGTGGTCAAACCCTCGCGCACCAAGGCTCTCGCGGCAACGCCGAGATGGGGCTGGTTGCGAAACGCATGGGCGGTTATCGCCGCCTCGTCGCCGCCATCATTGATCAGCTTGCGCAGCGTGTCGTCGATGCGGATCGCCTCGAACACTCCGATACGCCCCTGAAAGCCGGTCTGGTTGCACTGGTCACAGCCGGTTTCGCGGTAGACCACTGTGCCGTTGTCGAACCCGAGCAATGAAGCGAGACCGCCATCAACCTGAAACGGCGTGCGGCAATGCTCACACAATTTACGGACCAGTCTCTGGGCAATTACCGCGCGCAAGGTCGAGGCGAGCAGAAACGGCTCGACCTTCATGTCCCGCATCCGCGTGATTGCGCCGACCGCATCATTGGTGTGCACGGTGGAGAGCACCAGATGGCCGGTGAGACTCGCCTGCACCGCAATCTCTGCCGTCTCACGATCACGAATCTCGCCGATCATCACCACGTCCGGGTCCTGCCGCAATATGGCACGCAAACCGGCAGCGAAGGTCAGACCTACCTTCGCATTGACCTGCGTCTGGCCAATGCCCTCGATGGCATATTCAACCGGGTCCTCGACCGTCAGGATATTGCGGCTGCCGTCGTTCAACTGCTTGAGGCCCGCATAGAGCGTGGTCGTCTTGCCCGAGCCGGTAGGGCCAGTGACCAGGATGATGCCATTGGGTTCGCTGAGCGCATCGGTCAGGATCGCATGGGTGCTCTCGGACATGCCAAGCAGATCAAGCGAGATACCGGCGCTTTCCTTGTCGAGAATACGCATCACCACGCGCTCGCTCGCCCGGTTCGGCAAGGTGGATACGCGCACGTCGAGCAATTTGCCGCCGAGCGTCAGGCTGATCCGACCGTCCTGCGGAATGCGCCGCTCGGCAATATCCAGCCGCGCCATCACCTTGATCCGGTTGACGATCACGCCGGCGACATGCGGTGGCATCCGCAATTTCTCGGTCAGCACGCCATCGACCCGCATCCGGACGACAAGACCGGTCTCATAGGGTTCGATATGAATATCCGAGGCACCCTGCCGTGCGGCCTCGGCGATAATTCCGTTGATCAACCGGATCGTCGGTGCGTCGTCGGCGCTGTCGAGCAGATCCTCGGCGCTGGGAATGTCGCCAGCAATATCGTCCAGCCCCTCGCCGGCCAGCGCCAAATCACCGGCCATGGCAGCGGCGCTGCCGTCCATCGCATAATGGGCGCTGAGCAATTTCTCGAACGCCGGACCATCGACCGGTTCGACATCAAAGGGCAGCGCCAGATAGCGGCGCACCTCGAGCAACGCCTGCGGATCGGAGCCTTCGCGCATCGCAATCGACAGCCGTTCACCGCTGCGGTCCTGTATCAGCAGACCATGATCACGGGCATAGCCATAAGGCAGGTCCCTGGCGATCGCCGGCGCCACAAGTCCGTCATCCGCTCCGGAGACCACCGCTTCTGTTCCCCGAGCGATCTTCATCATCGCTTCCCGGTGGTCTCGCTCGCTGGCAGCGGGGCCTGCTCGATCATGCCGCTGTCACGGACTGCGGGCATATCGCCCGGGGCATAGATGATCTGGTCATCCGGCCGCGCTTCGACCGATGGCGGTACGGTGCCGAGATAATCGCGAACCAGAGCATCAATCGACGGCTCCTGATCCGGATTGCGGCTGAGTTGCCGGTCGCGGATATAGCCGTAGCGCGCGCTCGAGAAGCGCCGTGCGTCATTGGGATCTTTCAGGATCGTCGGGCGGATGAAGACCATCAGATTGGTCTTGATCCGCGACTTGCCGCGCGACCGGAACAATTCGCCAAGAACGGGAATGTCGCCCAGAAACGGTACTTTCTGGATCGTGCGCCGTTCATTGTCGTCGAGCAGACCGCCGAGCGCAATAATCTCGCCATCACCGACGGTCACAGTGGTGTTGATTTCCCGCTTGTTGATGATCAGCTCGTTGAAATCGTCGGAGACCGGCCCGGCAATCGAACTGACCTGCTGGCGCAATTCCATCCGCACCTCGTCACCGGCATTGATCTGCGGTGTCACTTCCAGCTCGATTCCGACATTCTGCCGCTGGATCGTGCGGAAGGCATTGTCGAAATTGCCCGACAAGGCTTCACCGGTCGACACCGGTATTTCCTGACCGAACAGGATGCTGCCCTTGAGATTATTGTTCACCGTCAGCGAAGGCGTCGACAATACATTGCTATTGCTGTCCGACTGCACCGCATTGATGATCGCGCCGAGCACGGCGCTGCCGCCGAGGCTGGTGGCAAAACCGCCAAAGCCGCCGCGCGCGCCAAGTACCGCATCCGCTGCATTTTGCCGCAACGCATCGCCGACCGCGCTGTTGGTCGTCACGGTGGTCGCGGTATCAGTCGTGGTAGTGGTTGTCGTATCAAACTGGTCGGCCAGCAAACCACCCGCGACGTCGACGATATTGGGAGAAGCATTGGAGAAATTGGTCACCGCAAAGGGCACATCCTTGCCGCCCACCAGCCATTGCACGCCCAACTCGCGGGCCAGCGTTTCCGAAATCTCGACGATGATCGCCTCGACCACCACCTGTTCCTGCCGGGTGTCGAGCTGGCGGATCAGTTCGCCGATCATACGTTGCACGTCGGGATTGGCCGCGACAATGATCGCATTGGTCCCTTCCAGACGGGTTACGATCGAGGGACCACGACTTGCGATGCCATTGCCGCTGGTGCTGGCAGCGAGCGGTGCTGCCGCGCCTTCGCCACCGCTGGCTGGCGCAACCGTTGCCGAACTGCCGCCCGTGCCGTTGCTGCCCAGTAGATTCTCGATCACTGGCAGGAGATGTTCGGCATTGGCATAATCGAGCCGGTGGACGCGTATCTCGGTCCCCGATTCCGCGCCCTTGTCCAGTTCCCGCGCCATTTGCGCAAAGCGCGAAACCGCGCCCGGATCACCCCGCAGCGCGATGCTGTTGCTGCTGTCGATCGGCACCACGGTAACCGGTGCGCGCAGCCCTTCGCCACCACCCTGTGCGGCCAGCGCCTGCAGCGAAGTCGCGATTTCCCGGGCTCCAGCGTTTTTCAGCGTGATGATGGTGCTAGCGGCGCTGTCGCGGTCAATCTCTCCGACCAGACTGCGGATCCGGCGGATATTGTCGGCATAGTCGACGATCACCAGACTGTTGGCGTTGCGGTTCGAGGTGATCGAGCCCTGCTTGCTGACCAGCGGACGCAGCGTTTCCAGCGCTTCGGTCGCCACTATTGATTTGAGCCGCACCACTTCGGTCACCAGCTGATTGCCCTCTGCGCCGCGTGAGCCGATCCGGGTCGGCTGCGAAGCCGCGCCATCGGCGGGCTGGATGCGATAGGCACCACGAGTCGTCGGAATCGCGACCAGATTATTGGCACGCAGCGTCGACAGGAATATCTCGAAATATTCCGAGCGGCTAAGCGGCCGGTCGGTAACCACCGAGACCTTGCCTTGCACTCGGCTGTCGAGGATGAAGGTCCGGCCGGTAACCTTGGCCGCATCCTGAACAAACGCGCGGATATCGGCATCGCGGACATTCAGCGTGTGCTGGGCCGACACGGGCGCCGCCAACAGGCACGCACAGACAGCGAGGACGGCCATCAACCGGGTGAAAAAGCTACGCATCAAGGGGCTCCCAGATTGACGGCTATCGGAACTTTATCGGCTCCGCGCTCGACTTCGACAGACAGGCGCGCGCCTAGCCGGATTTGATTTTTCAATGCTTCGATATCAGCGGCAGAACCGACCGGATTACCGTTGATCGACACGATGATATCGCCGTTGCGAAAACCGGCGCTGTTGAACAGAGCGCCATCTCCCAGAGGAGACATCACGATGCCGGTAACCCGGCCCTGGTCGTTGCGCGGCGCCAGCGATGCGACACCCGGAATTTCATTATCCGCTGCTGTCAGCGATGCAGGTGCAACCGGATCGTCCGTGCCCACCGTCTGCGCCGGTATCGACTGGTCGAGATAAAGACTCTCGCGGACTCCGCCGCGATTTATGATGACATGATCAAACTCGACGCTGTCCAGCGTGACACCGGACATGATTTCCTCGCCCACGACATAATTTGTCTGCACGCCGTCCGGCCCTGCCAGAATCGCCGACCCCAGCCCCGACGCCTCGTTCATCCGGATGCCGAAGAGTGTCAATTGCAGCGAGGTCACGACGCTAGCGCTCTGCGCCGCGTCGCTGCGAAAAAACGGGTCGAAGCTGCTGAACAGGGTCAGGCGCGATTGCGGCGAGAGGATTTGTACCGCATCAGCGCGATAATCACCGACAGGGCCCAGCGGGGTCAGGACCAGCCAGATCAGGCGAACCGCCTGAACCAGAAGCAAAACAGCCAGTATTGCAAGCAGGACAGGGTAAGGACCCTTCTGGTTATACCAGCGGGCCATCGTGCCAAATCTGTCCGAAAAACTATCTTTCACGAATCCCCGCAACCTTGCAATCCCCGTCGCGCTATAGCGATTTCACGACCATTCGACGACTCATTGATGACAAAAATATTACAGGTTTAATCGAATGGGCATAACCTATCAGGGCAATTGCATGTTCAGCAGAACACCGAGTTCATCAAGCGCCTGCTGCTCAGCCGACACCTTGATCGCGGCCATGCCAAGCGCGGCCGCCGGTTTGCAGTTGATCCCGAGATCATCGAGATAGATACATTGTGCCGGTTCGACGTCCAGCGCATCGCACATCATCTGGTAGATACGCGGATCGGGCTTGCGGATGCCGGCCTTGCTGCTCTCGATAATGTGATCGAACCGCAGCATGATCGCTTTGACCGCTGCGGCTTTTTCATCGCTCATCGCCATGCCCGCGCCCTTGCCGGCGGGTACGTTATTGGTGATGCAGGCAACGGTGAATCCCTCGCTTTTCAACCGGTCGATCGTCGCCACCATCGCGGGCCGCACATCGCCGGCCAGTCGCGCCAGCACGTCCGCGCCGCGCAGTTCGATACCGATGGCTTTTGCTTCATCGGCAAAGGCGTTGTCAAAGCCGGCTTCATCCAGCTCGGCGCGCTCGAACCTGGCCCAGGCATTATTGTCCGGATCGGCGCTGTTGATCCGGCGGACGCTGTCTTTGGGCACGCCCTTTTCGGCTTCCAGCCGGTTGAATGCTTCAAATGGTGACGAGGTTATAACCCCGCCGAAATCGAAAACTATGGTGGTATAATTCAAGTTGCTTGTGCCTACTCTGTTTTATTGTGATCAAACGATGTCTGCTATTTATTCAAATATTCCAGTTTCATTCCGGGCCGTTTCCAGCGGGTTTTGACCAGCTTGCCGGTTGCCGACAGGCAAATCCAGGCGTCCATCATATCCTCGCCGCCAAAGCAGATATTGGTGGTGAAGATATCCGGCGTTTCAACAAATTCGACCAGCTCGCCTTCGGGAGAGACGACGCTGATTCCGCATTCGCCGATGGTCGCGACGCAGATATTGCCGCATTCCTCCATCGCCAGACTGTCGAAAAACTTGTAGCCCGAGGGTCGATAGAGCGGGATGCCAGGGCCGCCGGGCCCGGCGTCCGGCGCGACCTTGCCAGGCGCGGTGATATTGAATTTCATCAGGCGACAGGTGAAGGTCTCGGCGGCGTAAAGCGTGTTGCCATCGGGTGACAGGCCGATGCCGTTGGGATTGTTGGAAGGAAAAATCACCTCTTCCAGATGGCTGCCGTCTGCCTTGGCATAAAATATCCCGACGATGTCGTGGCAACGCTTTTCATAATCGGTCTTGCCGTGGTCGGTGAACCAGAAACCGCCATGGGCATCGAACTGGATATCATTGGGGCCGCGCAGGATGCAGCCAAAGTCGCCGTCATTGTAGAGCGTCTCCACTTCGCCGGTGTCGGGATCGACTCGCTGGATACTGCCGCCGGCATAATCTTTGGCGATGCCCGCGGGAGTCAGGAAACCATTCTGGTCATTATATTCGAACCCGCCATTGTTACAGACATAAATCTTACCGTCCGGCCCCAGCGCCGCCCCATTGGGACCACCACCGGTTTTCGCGACCAGCTGCTTGGTGCCGTCCGGCAGGACCCGGGTGAGTTGCTGCGCCTCGATCTCGACCAAAATGACGCTGCCGTCGGGCATCGCAATCGGCCCTTCGGGAAAGCGCAGGCCTTCGGTGACTATCTCCATCAATATATCCTCCCAATTTTTCTTACAGTCATTGCGGGATTTCGGTGACAAGTCTAGTAGCAAGACAGACAGTTTCAGGAGCAACTATGTCCAACGCTTATCCCGATAAATTGCAACTCCATATTGATGGCGAATGGATTGATGGCGAGGACCGCGATATCCATCAGGTCGTCAACCCGGCAACCGGCGAGACTATTTCCGATCTGCCCAAGGCGACGACAGCCGATCTCGACCGGGCGCTGGATGCCGCAGACCGCGCCTTCCCGGTCTGGCGCGACACACCGGTAGCCGAGCGCGCCGCGATTCTGCACAAAGCCGCCGACCTGATGCGCGAACGGGCACCGGAAATCGGCCGTCTGATGACCTACGAGCAAGGCAAACCCCTGGGCCAGGCGATTGGCGAAGTCACCGCTTCCGCCAGCCATTTCGATATCATGGCGGAAGAAGCCAAGCGTTGCTACGGCCGCGTTCTGGTACGCCCGGCAGGTCAGAATAGCTTCGTGAAATATCAGCCGGTCGGACCGGTTGCGGCGTTCAGCCCGTGGAATTTCCCGGTCTTCACGCCAGTGCGCAAGCTGGCCCCGGCCATTGCCGCTGGCTGCTCGATCATTCTCAAGCCCGCCGAAGAAACCCCGGCGAGCCCGATCGAAATGATCCGCTGTCTCGTCGATGCAGGCCTGCCGTCCGGTGTGGCGCAAGTCGTTTTCGGCGATCCGGCCGAAGTCTCCAGCCATCTGATTGCCTCGCCGGTGATCCGCAAGATCAGCTTCACCGGCTCGGTCCCGGTCGGCAAGCATCTGATGAAACTCGCCGCCGAGGGCATGAAGCGTACCACCATGGAACTGGGCGGCCATGCGCCGGTGCTGGTCTTCGACGATTGTGATCTGGAAAAGACGCTCGATCTGGTAGTCACCGGAAAATTCCGCAATGCCGGTCAGGTCTGCGTCTCGCCGACCCGCTTCTATGTCCAGTCGGGCATTTATGACCGGTTCGAGAAAGCCTTCACCGAACGCGCCCAGAAGGTCAGCGTCGGCGACGGCTTTGACGCGGTCGAGATGGGCCCCCTCGCCAACCCGCGCCGGCCAAGCGCCGTCGGCGCGATGATCGAGGACGCGCGGACCAAGGGCGCGGATGTCCGGCTCGGCGGCGAACGGCGCGGCGACAAGGGTTTTTTCTTTGACCCGACCGTGCTGTCCCACGTCCCGCTCGATGCCAGCATCATGAACGAGGAGCCCTTTGGCCCCGTGGCGGTAATGCGCCCGTTCGACACGCTCGACGAGGCGATCGAACAGGCCAACCGCCTGCCGCTGGGTTTGGCGGCCTACGCCTTCACTGAAAATCTGCGCACGGCCAATCTCGTCGGCGACAGGATCGAGGCGGGCATGGTGGCGATCAACAATCTGACCGTGAGCCCGGGTGACGCACCCTTCGGCGGAGTCAAGGAAAGCGGCCACGGATCGGAAGACGGTCCGGACGGACTGAAAGCCTATATGGTCACCAAGGCGATCCATCAGGCATAGACCTTTAGCGTGCCTCGGTCTCGAAACACCCGGCATCGTCTATGACCGCGACAGCATTCAGAAGGACTCGCACAAATACACGAAGGCACAAAGCGGATATGAGAAGGTCGTTACTTCGTGGCTTTGTGTCTTCGTGCGAGTCCTATAAACCAATAGCGCAGCCAAAGCTGCGGGCGAGATAGTGAGAGGCCAGGATATGAATAAACGCACAGGCGCGCAGATTTTGGTCGACCAGCTGGTCATCCAGGGCACCGACCGGATATTCACCGTCCCCGGCGAGAGTTTCCTCTCCGTCCTCGACGCCCTCCACGACTGCGGCTCGATCCAGACCGTCTCCACCCGACAGGACGGCAGTGCCGCCTTCATGGCCGAGGCCGACGGCAAGATGACCGGCGCGCCCGGTATTGCCTTCGTCACTCGCGGTCCCGGCGCGACCAATGCCAGCATCGGCGTCCATACCGCGATGCAGGACAGCACCCCGATGATCCTGTTCATCGGCGATGTCGCCCGCGACGACCGCGACCGCGAAGGTTTCCAGGAAGTCGATTTTACGGCAATGTTCACGCCATTGGCAAAATGGGCTGCGCGGATCGACAATGCCGCGCGCATACCGGAATATCTGGCGCGGGCCTTTGATACCGCCAGTTCGGGACGCCCGGGCCCGGTCGTTCTGTCCCTGCCCGAAGACATGCTTCGCGACGAGGTTGAAGCGCTCGACCGGCCCAAGGTGGTCGCCCCGGCCCAGCCGCTGTGTCCGGACGCGATGACAACGTTCACCGACATGCTGCGCGATGCCACCGACCCGATTGCAATCATCGGTGGCGCGGGATGGAGCGAAAAGGCCAAATACTATTTCGCCCAATATGCCGAACGTATCGGGCTCCCCGTGGCGGTAGCCTTCCGTCGACAGGATAATTTTCCGAATAACAGCCCGGTCTACGCCGGCAATCTCGGCTATGGCCCCAATCCCAGGCTGACCCAGCGGATCAGGGATGCCGATCTCGTGCTCGCGGTCGGCGCCCGGCTCGGCGAGGCAACGACAGACGGTTATACGCTGATCACCCCCGACCATCCCGACCAGATATTGGTCCACGTCCATCCCGACCCCGACGAACTCAACCATGTCTATCGCACCGACCTGCCGATCTGCGCGGAGATGGACGAATTTACCGAACAGGTCGCCCTGTGGGAGGATGATCTGCTGACTTTCGACGCAGGCAAGGCCGCGCATGACGATTATCTCGCCTGGTCCACGCCACAACCCACGGCTGCGAAGCTGGACCTCGGTCTTTGCGTGGCAGCGATGCAGGAGCAACTTCCTGCCGACGCGATCATCTGCAACGGTGCCGGCAATTTTTCCGGCTGGTGGCACCGCTACTGGAAATATGGCGCTTTCCCCAGCCAGCTCGCCCCGACCTCCGGTGCCATGGGCTATGGCGTTCCCGCCTCGGTGGCAGCCGCCCTGCGCTTCACTGAGCGCGTGTCGGTGGTGGTCGCAGGCGACGGCGATTTCATGATGAACGGCCAGGAACTCGCCACCGCAATCCAGTATGACGCAAATCTGCTGGTGCTGGTGATCGACAATGGCAGTTTCGGGACCATCCGCCTGCACCAGGAACGCGAATATCCGGCGCGGCTTTCGGCCACGTCTCTAAAGAACCCGGACTTTGCCGCACTGGCAAAGGCTTATGGCGGATGGAGCGCAACGGTGGAGAATACCGGCGAATTCGCACCCGCACTGGCGGAGGCAATGAAGCGCAAGGGTTTGCGGTTGCTGCACCTGAAAACCGATGTCGAGTTTTTGACGGCAGCGGGGGCTACGGTGAGCGGGTTGCGGTCACGTTAGAACCGGTCCACTCCGCCTAGCGATAGGCTAGGCTTCTTCTGCGACCCGGCCTTCCGACCGGTCCATACTTTCCAGCCATAACGGCGATTCATGGTTCTGGGCGACAATCTGGCGAATAAGCTCCACGAGCTTGTCGCCTTTCCTGATGCAATCGGCCTTGTCGTAACAGGCAACGGCACCCCGTTTGAGAGCATCGGCTCTGATATCGGATCCGCGAACCGAGGAGGATGAGACGATCATGACCCGGGCCAGTTCATTTTCTACAATATGATCAAGCAGCTGCAGCCCGTCCATCCCCGGCATATTGATGTCGAGCAAGACCAGGTCGAACAATCGCTCTTCCAGAAGTTCGATGGCCTGAGATGCATTTGCAGCATGTTCAGGAGGGCGAAAATCCCGGTTGTCGCTGATCACAACATCTAGCATTGCTCTTAGTGTTGAAGAATCGTCGACGATGAGGGTTCTGATGGCGCCTAACATGATCCTTGTCTCCTCTCGCCCAGCCGAATGCTTGGGCGGTCCTATTGATATACGGCAATAATGACGGTTCATTAACCATTGTCCCGGCTATCCTCCTGTTCCATAAGGAAATTAGATTCTTGGACGCGCAAACAGGCTGTCCGGGGTTAATCGAAAAAAGAGGTTTGCCGCGCATAAGCGAGGGTGTCTGGAGACACCCACATGAAATTCGTTCTACTCGAATCACACGGCGGCAATTACATGGTAGTTGTCGAGAATATTGCGTGGTTGCGCACCGACGCCGATGGTCAAACCAAAGTCGGCATGGTCGGAGGATTGCCGCTTCTGGTCGCCGGAACCATCGAAGAGACAGCGGCCACTATCCTGGCAGGCTAGATTCATCGCACGCCGCGTTCGCGTGATGGTTGATGAGCCGACGCTTACCCGAACACCGACCAGCCCGTCTGCTTGACCAATTCACCCAGTGCGAGGCTCCCGACCATCGACGTCCCGGCCTGGTTGAGGCCGGGCGACCAGACCGCTATCGTTCCCTGATCGGGTGCTACCGCCAATATGCCACCGCCGACACCGCTTTTTCCGGGCAGTCCGATACGGTAGGCAAATTCTCCGCTATTATCATAATGGCCGCTCGACATCATCACCGCCAGAATCCCCCGGCAGCGCCTTTTGGTGATAATTTGCTCTCCGGTCTCGGGATCGGTGCCGTCAAATGCGAGAAAAAGGGCAGCACGAGCCAGTTGACGGCAAGAGATGGCGAGCGAACAATGGCGAAAATAGGCGGACAAAGCCGCTTCCACCGGATTGGTCATGTTCCCGAAACTGGCCATGAAATGGCCCAATGCCCGATTGCGCGACCCGGTATCCGATTCCGACCTCGCGACATTCAAATCGATCGCGATACTGTCATCCTGGGACAGGCGACGGAATAGTTGCAGCAAATCCGCGATTGCCTTGTCCGCCCCCGCTTCGCCGCCGCCATATGCGGACACCAGAGAATCGGTCGTCGCGATGGCTCCGGCATTGATCAACGGGTTACGCGGGATGCCCTGCTCGACCTCGAGCTGGACGATCGAGTTGAAGGGTGATCCGGAGGGCCTGGCCCACACGCTCCCACAGATCGTCTCCAATCTGCTTGAGCGTCAGCGCCAGCGTGAAAATTTTCGAGATACTCTGCATCGAAAAGCTCTCGTCGGCGTCACCCAGAGCATGCATTTCTCCGCCATCGAGCGCCACCGCAAGACCGAATTTGTTCGGATCGACACGGGCCAGCGCCGGAATATAATCGGCAACTTTGCCCGATCCGATATGGGGATTAACCGCTGACTCTATCGAAGCGAGCGCCTGCCCCCAGTCCACTGCCGGATTCTCTACGCTCATTCTCCAGCCATCGTCAGGATCGCGTCCCATTCATCCTTCGTCACCGGCGCAACAGATAGCCGGGATTGCCGGAGGATCGCCAGATTCTTGAGCTCGGGGTTCTGCTTCATCGCCTTGAGCGGGACCGGCTTGCCCATTTTCCGCAACGGCTTGACCTTGACCACGACCCAGCGTTCCGGGTCGGTCGTCACATCGGGGCTATGCTCCTCCGATATTTGCATGATGCCGACAACTTCCAGCCCCTGACGAGAGTGATAGAATAAAACCTGATCACCCTTTTTCATCGCCTTCATATTGTTCGATGCCTGCGCGTTTTTTACACCATCCCAGGTGCCTTCGCCCTCGGCTACCAGATCATCCCAGCCATATTCGTTCGGCTCTGATTTCATCAACCAATATTGTGACATCCTGATTTCCTTTTTCTCGGCCTCCCCAATAACCTACCAGGCAGAAACAAAAAAGGCCCCACCGACTGGCAGGGCCTCTTGTGTCGTAGATTAAAGCGAGACTTAACCCGGCATCAACACCGTATCGATGATGTGGAGCGTTCCGTTGGTTGAAGGAATATCGGCTTTGATAACCGTTGCCTTGTTGCCGGCACCGTCTTCGAGAACGATCTTGTCCCCGTTCATCGAGGCTTTGATCACACTGCCTTCCACCGAAGTAATCTCCGCAGTGCCGCCGCCGTCGGCGATAGCCTTGGCAATATCAGCAGATGTCATATTACCATCGGCCAGTCCAAATTTTGCGATCTTGACGAGCTCGGCCTTGTTTTCAGGATTCATCAGGTCCTTGAGCTGGTCGGCATCCATCTTGTTGAACGCATCATTGGTTGCGGTGAATGCTGTGAATGGGCCGCCGTCCTTAAGCTCTTGAGCAATACCGGAGAGACCTACCATGGTCGTGGCGGTCGAGAGTTCGGGCTGGTCCTGCACCACGGCCGTCAGACTGGTTGGCTTTTCCTCGTCGGCGAGGCGCGCGTCGAGGATTTCCTGTTCCTCTTTGCTCAATTCGGACGAGCAAGCCGGCACCATCGCCAGGACGAGAGATGAAAGAATAATTTTGGGGGCGTTAAACATGAATTTCCTTTCTTTTAATCATTTTGCGTCCCGCAACATGCGGGTGACTATGATGAAATTCCAAGGCGCGAATTACTCCCCCCTGCCGGAGAAAGCAAATCCCCAATAAATTCGTAAAAAAAGGGCCGCGCCGGTCGGCGAGGCCCTTTCCAGTCCATCCTAGTTCGGGGGATGAAAACTATCCCGGCATGACGACTGTATCGATCGCATGGATCACGCCATTGGAAGCGTCGACGTCGGTCATTATGACCGTCGACTTGCCGCCGGCCGCGTCTTCGAGGATCACGGAATCACCATCAAGCATTGCTTTCAGCGATGCGCCCTGAACAGTGGTCAAAGTGGCAGTTCCGCCGCCATCCGTGATGGCCTTTACGACGTCCGCGGCAGTCAGTTTGCCGGCTACGACATGATAGGTCAGAAGCCCGGTAAGATCGGCCTTCATTTCAGGCGTCAGCAGCGCCGCCAGCGTGTCTGGATCGACCTTGGCAAAAGCATCGTTGGTCGGGGCGAAAACGGTAAATGGTCCGTCGCCGCTCAGCGTCGCGCCAAGGTCGGCAGCGGTCACAGCCGCAACGAGGGTCGAGAAGTCATCATTGCCGACGGCGACGTCAACGATGGTACCGGTTTCGGCGGTCGCAGCCGAATCCATCATCGCGTCCGCGGAACCTTCGTCAACAGCTGCCTGCGGGGCTTCGGTCGAGCAGGCCGTTAGAGCCAAAGCAGCAGTCGTGGTCAGTATCATTTTAGGGGATATACGCATGATAAGCCTTTCAAAATTACATGTTTATCTATTCCGGTCAAAACAACGACCGGTCCTCGAATATGCAAGATATGGGCTAGATCAGAACCGGTTCAAACCTGTCCTTTGGGGCGTATCAAGTGGCTCAAGCCTTGCCGAGATGTACGAAGTCCCGGTCGAAGCTCTTGAGATTGGCGCCGGCATCAACATAGATGATCTGCCCCGTAACAGCTTCGGCTTGAGCAAGATATAAGACGGCATCGGCGATATCATCGGGTTCGGGAAGCCGGTCGAGCGGCATCATCGCCGTGATTTTGGCCAGCTGGTCTTGACCATATTCCCCCGCCGTCAAAGTCAGCCCGGGGGCAACGCCGTTGACGCGCAACCGGTCGGCACAGGCAACCGCCAGCGATCGTACTGATCCGGCCAGGGCCTGTTTGGAAAGCGTGTAGCTCAGCTGGTCGCGATTGGGATTGCGGATGCGCTGGTCGAGAATATGGATGACACAGGCGCGGTCACTGCCTGCGGGACGGCGCCGGTGGAGCGCAGTCGTCAGCAGGACCGGCACCAGGCTATTGACCCGATAATGATCCAGCAGTTCTCTTTCCTCGACCTCATCGGCCATATCCTGGCCAAAAATAGAGGCGCTGTTGACTATAAGATCCGGCACTCGGCCAAAATGCCCAGCCACGTGCTCGATCAGCGACTCGGCGGCGCCGTCTTCCAGAAAATTCTGCTGGAAGCCGGACCAGTCACAGCCCGTTTCTTGCAGCTTCTTCGCCAGCCCGTCCTCGGGAATGATATCGCTATTGCCATGGAGCGCCAGCGCATAGCCGGCGTCCGCCAGCCGGCCAGCAATAGCCGCACCGACCCGCTTCACGCCGCCGGTGACCAGCGCCAGCGGTCTGGTCATTTCCGGCCCCGGCTAAGCGTGATGCCGATCTGCTCCCCTTTTTCGGAGATCAGCAGTTTGACGATCTTGACGGTGACCCGGAGGATATTCTTGTCCTGCAGAAACAGCGTTTCGATGATATGATCGGCAACCGCCTCGATCAGCTTGAAATGCACACCTTCGGGCAGAGCCTCGGTCGCAGCATGTTTGAGGTCCATGTAATTTTTGGACTGATCAAGCGGGGTATCCGCTTCATAGCGTTCCTGAATCTTGAGCTCCGCCGCGATCGAAATGCGCAGCGGCTGCGGCAAATGGGTTTCTTCGGAATAAATCCCGGTCAGCACGTCGACATCGAGGTCGTTGACTTCCAGAAGCAATGTGTCTGTCATAGATAATATCTGACCATGTTAGCGGAAAAATGGCAAGTTAGGCGGACCAGCGGGCGAATATCGCAGTCGGCAAAAGCAATCCCCGCGCCTCTTCGCGCACGGCCAGTTCACCGACTTCGATCGTTCCGCCGAGATGGGAGAGTTTCTCGTTCAGCAGTGATCCCAGCGCCAACGCAGACATGCGCACGGCATAGACGGTAAGAAACATGCAACGGCTGTCGCCATCGAGCAGCTTTCCGCAATCCTCGACCAGCCCGGCCAGATGCTCTTCGAGCCGCCAGATTTCGCCATCCGGACCGCGACCATATTTCGGCGGGTCCATCAGGATCGCGTCGTAACGGCGTTCGCGCCTTACTTCGCGGGCAGCAAATTTAGCGGCATCATCGATGATCCAGCGAATCGGACGTTCGGTCATCCCCGATAGCGCCGCATTGTCGCGCGCCGCGGTCACCGATTTCTTCGACGCATCGACATGCACCAGATTGGCTCCCGCCGCGGACAGCGCGAGCGTCCCAACCCCGGTATAGCCGAACAGGTTCATCATCTGCGGCGATTCAAGATCCTGCAAATTGCCGCGGAACCAGCGCCAGACAGGATCCATGTCGGGGAAATAGGCGAGATGGCGGAACGGCGTGCACTGGGCGGTGAAGCTGACTTCTTCCCAGTCCATCTGCCATCCCTCTTCCGGGACATTGGCATTCAGATGCCAGCGGCCACCGCCATCCTCGTCGGAGGCTGGAATGAATTCGCCATCCGCCTGCCAGTCATCCTTCGCCGGTGCCCACATCGCCTGCGGTTCGGGGCGGATGAAATGAAATTCGCCGTAGCGTTCCAGCTTGCGACCGAGGCCAGAGTCGACCAGCGCATAGTCGCTGCGCGGCTCGCTGATCATCAATATCGGAGCGGTACTGGTTTCAGCCATCGGACGGCGTGGCGTTGGACATGATGAAGGATTTTACCGCATCATAGGTGCCGGGGAGCTTCGTATAATTCTCCTCGCGGTCAAACAGATCGCCGACACGGCGTGGCAAGGCCGGGCGGATGCCCGTCGCTCGTTCCACCGCATCTGGAAATTTCGCCGGATGAGCGGTCGCCAGCGTCACCACGGGCACCGCGGGATCAAGGCCCACATTCTGCGCGGCGGACAGCCCGATGGCGCTGTGCGGATCGATCACATGACCGGCCCTGTCCTGCGCCCAGCGCATGGCAATCGACATATCGTCCGGATCGACACGGTGGCTGGTAAAAATCGAGGATGCAGCCTCCCGCATGGCAGGCTCCAGCTGCATATTGTGGCTCTTTTCAAAAGCCGCCATTCGGGCCGCTGTCTTGGCACCGTCACGGCCTTCCAGATCGAACAGCAATCGCTCGAAATTGCTGCTTACCTGAATGTCCATCGATGGCGCTGCGGTCGGGGTTACGGTTCCGGTGGAATAGTCGCCGGCGCTCAGCGCGCGATGCAATATGTCATTGACGTTGGTCGCGACGATCAGCTGCTCGATCGGCAATCCCATTTTCGACGCGACATAGCCGGCGAAGACATCACCGAAATTGCCGGTCGGCACGGAAAAAGCGACTTTGCGATGCGGTGCGCCCAATTGGCTGGCCGCGTAGAAATAATAGACGACCTGGGCCATCAGTCGCGCCCAGTTGATCGAGTTGACCGCCGAGATCGAGAAACGGTTGGTCACTTCCTGATCGGCGAACATCCGTTTGACCATTGCCTGGGCGTCGTCGAAACTGCCGTCAATCGCAATATTGTGGACATTGGGCGCGCGCACCGTGGTCATCTGCCGCCGCTGGACATCGGAAATCCGGCCATCGGGGTGAAGCATGAAAATATCGACCTTGTCGCGTCCGGCCAGCGCGTCGATCGCCGCCGAGCCGGTGTCACCCGAAGTAGCTCCGACGACGGTCAGATGCTTGTCCTGCCGGGCGAGGAATTTTTCGAACAGCAGGCCGAGCAATTGCAGCGCAACGTCCTTGAACGCCAGTGTCGGGCCATGGAACAGCTCGAGCAGCCATTGTTGCCCGTCGAGCTGGACCAGCGGCGTCACCGCGGCGTGGGAAAAACGGCCATAGGCCTGCTCGCAAATATCCCGCAATTCCGTCTCGTCGAGCGCATCGCCGACAAAGGGCAACATCACCCGGACCGCGGTTTCCACATAGGATAGACCAGCCATATCGGCAATCTCGGCGGGGCTGAAGGACGGCCATGATTGCGGCACGTAGAGCCCGCCATCGCCAGCCAGTCCGGCCAGGGTTACTTGTTCGAAATTCAATGGCGACGCAGCGCCTCTGGTAGAGATATATTCCATGATGGCGAGCGGGTTAGGACAAGTTGCCGGATTGGGCAACGCCCTTGTTGCGCGCCCCCAAAGCGATCAGAAAAATGATCAGCGCGATACCGGCGAACAGGAACCACTGCACCGCATAGGACAGATGGTTGTTCGGGACATCCTCCAGCGCTGGCGGCTGGCTTTTCTGAAGCCCGGCAACCGGCTCGCTGGCCACCAGGCGGATGATATACTGGCTGTCCGGTGCTATGATGCCGTCCACTATACCGCCCTCCCAGTCCGGGTCATCCGGACGAGCCGACCAGCCTGCGACAATCTGCGCGCCCGGGCCCTCGGCCCCGGCGGTGCGGCACTGGGCGATATGGGCCCAGCCCGACTGGCCATTGATATTGCGCCCGCTGGTCGAACGCCAGCCGATCACGGCGAGGCAATTGACGGTCGATTTGCGAAAATAGGGCGCGTCTTCTGGATCGGGGACAGCGGGATAGGCAATAGCAGGGAGTTCTGACGCCGCCGCATAAGTATCCAGAAGCCCGTTCTTCCATTCTGCCCGTTGCAGTTGCCAAATGCCGAGACCGACCATCGTGGCGATCGCAAGCGAGACGAGCACTGTCCCGATTATCGGAATCCGTCCGCTCATTCGCCTTCGCGCTTGCTGATGCTGCCTTCGCGAGCCTGGTTGCGATGCTCCAATATCAGCAATATCGCTTTCGAGACCCGCAGCGAAACGACGACCGCAGCCACTGTCAACGGTACCCAGAGCAGGACATGGACCAGGAAGGGAGGATGAAAATTGGCCTCGACCGCGAGGGCCAGGCCCAGAATGATCGCGCCGACGATCAAGGTCAGAAACGCGGCCGGACCGTCTCCGACATTATATTCCGAATAATCCAGTCCGCAGGCGCGGCAATTGTCCGAGAATTTCGTAAAATTGGCAAATAGCGTCTTTTGCCCGCAATTAGGGCAGAGACCAAAAAGGGCAGCAGGAAGAACATCCGGCTGCCCCTTTGTATTTTCGGTGTCGTTCAACATTATAGCCTAGTGAACCGGTGCGCCCCATCCGCCCCAGACATAGACGACGATGAACAGGAACAACCAGACGACATCGACGAAATGCCAGTACCAGGCAGCTGCTTCGAAGCCGAAATGCTGTTTCGGGGTGAAGTGGCCCTTATAGGCCCGCGCCAGACAGACGATCAGGAAGATCGTGCCAACAAGAACGTGGAAGCCGTGGAAGCCGGTCGCCATGTAGAATGCCGAACTATAGTTGATGCCGGCAAACGGAAATGGCGCAACACTATATTCATAGGCCTGGATGAAGGAGAACAACACGCCCAGAATGATCGTCAGCCAAAGGCCGGTGATCAGGCCCTTGCGATCGCCATGGATCAGCGAGTGGTGCGCCCAGGTCACGGTGGTGCCGGAACACAGCAGGATCATCGTGTTGAGCAGCGGCAATTCAAAGGCGTTGAGCACTTCGATGCCCTTGGGCGGCCATTGCAACAGCGCCGCAGCACCGTCCTGGCCGATATAATTGGTGACAATGCCGTCAACCATTTCAAGCGGCTGAGGGAAAAGGGCGTAGTCAAACCATGCCCAGAACCAGCCGACGAAGAACATGACTTCCGAGGCAATGAACAGGATCATGCCATAGCGCAGGTGCAGCTGGACCACGGGTGTGTGGTCGCCAGCATGGGCTTCCTTGATCACATTGGCCCACCAGGCATAGAAGGTCAGCGCAATCGCAGCAAAGCCGATTGCAAAGACCAGCGGACCGAAGGACATGTCATGCATCCAGCGAATGCCGCCGATTGCCATGACAAAGGCGGAAAATGAACCGACCAGCGGCCAGATGTCTGGCGGCAAGATGTGATAATCATGATTTTTGGCACCGGCCATATTATTTCCCTAACCTTGACTTGAATTTCTCTTAGCTATCGCCGTTAGCGGCGTCTACTGCCTGCTCGTCCGTCGAACGATAAAAAGTATAGCTGAGCGTGATTTCCTTGATATCTTTTGTTTCCGGATCTTCCATGATCGCAGGATCAACATAATATAGCACCGGCATCCGGACCGTCTGCCCCGGCTTCAGCATCTGCTCGCTGAAGCAGAAACATTGCACCTTGTTGAAATATTTGCCGGCGAGAAGCGGCGTGACATTGAAGGTGGCCGTACCAACAACCGGTTGGTCGCTCTCGTTCGTCGCGATGAAAATCGCCATGTCGCGCGCACCGACGCTGACCCGGTCAACCGCCTGCTCCGGCTTGAACGACCAGGGCAGCGCAGAATTGACATTGGAATCGAACCGGATCGACATCACCTGACTGGTCGCTTCAATCGTCGCTGCCTGCGCTTCACCAACTCGCTGGGTTGTTCCACCATAGCCTGTCACCCGGCAGAATACCTCGTAGAGCGGCACGGCAGCAAAGCCGAGGCCCAACATGCCGAGACCCATCGCACCGGCCATCATGCCGCTGCGCAGGTTTTTGCCAGAAAGTGAGGTTTTCGCGGCGGTCATCAGGAACCACCGCTGATTTTAACGATGGTGATGAAATAGAATAGGATGACCATGAAGAACAGCAGTCCGGCCAGAATGACCGCCCGGTGTTTCTGCCGTGCCTGATAGGCTTTCTGTTCTTCAGGGCTCATCGGAGCTTTGCCATTATCAATCTCGCTCATGAGAATATCATCCGGTCAGCTACGAGCGCTGCAAACAGCGCGAACAGGTAAAGAATCGAAAATTTGAACAGGCGCTTTTCCGCTGCCATTTCATCCGGCTTGGTCGTCTTGCTGCGAGCGACCTGCAATGACAGCAGGCAGAATATCAGGCTCAACGCGATTGCCGCAACACCATAGACCGAACCTGCCAGCCCGAGAGCGAAAGGCGCGATAGCGATTGCCGTCAGAATAAGACTATAGGCGAAAATCTGGTTGCGGGTCGATCTTTGCCCGGCAACCACCGGCATCATAGGCACGCCGGCTTTCGAATAATCACTGTTCATGAACAGCGCGAGCGCCCAGAAGTGCGGCGGCGTCCAGAAAAAGATGATCGCGAACAGCAGGACCGGCATCAGCGTCACGTCGCCGGTCACCGCGGCCCAGCCAATCGCAGGCGGGAAAGCGCCGGCAGCGCCGCCGATAACGATATTCTGGGGCGTGCTGCGTTTCAGCCAGATGGTGTAGACCACGGCGTAGAAGAAGATCGAGAATGCAAGAAATATGGCGCTGAACCAGTTGACCGCGACGCCCATCAGCAGCACCGAGAAGACCGACAGTCCGATCCCGAAATGCAACGCGGTCTCGCGATCCATACGGCCAGCGGGCAGAGGCCGCTGGCTGGTCCGCTTCATGATCGCATCGATATCATATTCATACCACTGGTTGAGCGCGGCCGAAGCCCCTGCCCCCAGGCTGATCGCGAGGATTGCGGTAAAGCCGATGACCGGATGAATTGTTCCGGGCGCCGCCAGAAGTCCGCACAGGGCGGTGAAGATCACCAGAGACATCACGCGCGGCTTGGTCAGCGCGAAGAGATCCTTCGCGCTGGCCAGGCCTTGCATTGTTTGTGACGCAGTGGTCATTTCTATTCCCAAATTCCCGACTGGTCCTCAAATCACTTGATTTGAGGAAGGGTTTCGAACTGGTGGAACGGCGGCGGGCTGGACAATGTCCATTCCAGCGTCGTTGCGCCTTCACCCCAGTAATTGCCTTCTGCCTTGCGGCCGGCGAACATGGAGTATGCGATATTCACGAAGAAGATCAGCACGCCAACCAGCATCACGGCATAGCCGAGCGAGCTGATCTGGTTCCAGTAAGCAAACTGCTCAGGATAGTCGGCATAACGACGCGGCATGCCCTGCTGTCCGAGGAAATGCTGCGGGAAGAACAGGATGTTCACGCCGATGAAGAATATCCAGAAATGGAGCTGCCCCAGCAGTTCGTTGTACATCCGGCCCGACATTTTCGGGAACCAGTAGTAGAAGCCGGCAAAGAGCGAGAAGACCGCACCAAGCGACAACACATAGTGGAAGTGAGCGACCACATAATAGGTGTCGTGGAGATTGTCGTCGATCCCGCCATTGGCAAGCACAACACCGGTCACGCCACCAACGGTGAACATGAAGATGAAGCCAAGCGCCCACATCATCGGCGTCTTGAAGGTCATCGACCCGCCCCACATGGTCGCGATCCACGAGAAGATCTTGATACCGGTCGGCACCGCGATCACCATGGTCGCTGCGGTGAAATACATTTTCACGTTAACCGACATGCCGGTGGTGAACATGTGGTGTGCCCAGACCACGAAGCCGACGACACCGATCGCAACCATGGCATATGCCATGCCGAGATAACCGAAGATCGGTTTGCGGCTGAAGGTCGAGATAATGTGGCTGACCATACCGAAACCGGGCAAGATCATGATGTAGACTTCGGGGTGCCCGAAGAACCAGAACAGATGCTGGTACAGCACCGGATCACCGCCACCTGCGGCATCGTAGAAGGTTGTTCCGAAATTACGGTCGGTGAGCAGCATCGTGATTGCTGCAGCCAGCACGGGAAGCGCGAGCAGCAACAGGAATGCGGTAACCAGAACCGACCAGACAAACAGCGGCATTTTGTGCAGGGTCATGCCCGGCGCGCGCATGTTGAAAATGGTGGTAATGAAGTTGATCGCACCGAGGATCGAGGATGCACCGGCAAGATGGAGCGATAGAATCGCCATATCGACCGCCGGGCCAACCGAACCGCTCGTCGAGAGCGGCGCGTAAACCGTCCAGCCGGTACCGGCACCGTTGCCGGTACCACCTGGCACGAAAGAGGAACCGAGAAGCAACAGGAACGCGGGGACGAGCAACCAGAAGCTGACATTGTTCATCCGCGGGAAGGCCATGTCCGGCGCACCGATCATCAGCGGCACGAACCAGTTACCAAAGCCGCCAATCATCGCCGGCATCACCATGAAGAAGACCATGATAAGGCCGTGCGCTGTGATCAGCACGTTCCACAGGTGATAGGCCTGATCCATCGACGCTTCGGTGCCGTTGGACATGCTGGCCCAGGCCTGCAGATACTGGATGCCGGGCTCGGCCAGTTCCAGCCGCATAAGACCGGAAATCCCGCCACCGATGATACCCGCGACAATCGCGAAAATCAGATAGAGAGTACCGATATCCTTGTGGTTGGTGGACATGAACCAGCGCTGGAAAAAGGCTGGCTTGTGATCGGCGTCATGCGCATGATCGTCGATGTGGCCATCTGCTGTGATTGTTGTCATTACTCTAACCCTCAGTTGGTCGCAGCGGCTGCATCGGCAGACGCGATTTCGGTGGTCGCTTCACTGGCGTCGGCGTCGGTCGGAGCGGCTTCTGCTGCTTCGCCCTTCACTGTACCGCCATTGGCGCGAACCCAGTTGTTGAATTTTTCTTCAGACAGAACTTCAACGGTGATCGGCATGAAGCCGTGACGCGCGCCGCAAAGTTCGGAGCACTGGCCATAATAGACGCCTTCGCGATCAATCTGCAGAACTTTTTCATTGATCCGTCCGGGAACCGCATCAAGCTTGAACCATGCTGCCGGAATGGCAAAGCTGTGAATCACGTCTGCTGCGGTGATCAACAGCTTGACCGGCTTTCCGACCGGAATGACCATCCGGTTGTCAGCAGCGAGCTGATAGGGCTCTCCGCGCGCGTCGGCTTCTTCTTCGGTCAACATGTTGGAAATGACTTCGAAATCGCCATTGTCGGGATAGCCATAACCCCAATACCATTGATATCCGGTAACTTTCACGGTCAGGGCATCTTCCGGTGCCGGTTCAAACTGCTCCGCGAGCAGGCTAATCGACGGCACGGCGATTACAACAAGGATCAGAACAGGAATGACCGTCCAGATGATCTCGATAAAAGTATTGTGGGTTGTTTTTGAAGGAACCGCATTTGCGCCACGACGAAAACGAAACACAACCCATATCAGAAGAAAGAGAACCAGCAGACTGACACCGACCATCATCGGAACCAGGATCGCATTGTTGATCCAATGCGCGGTTTTGCCGGTTTCGCTGAACTGTTCCTGGAAATCGATGCCGCCATCGACCGGCATGCCGATGCCTTCGGTCGGTTTCATCGGGGTGTAAAGCGCAGGATCAAGTCCGGACGCAGTGGCTGCGGCCTCTGCTGGCACTTCCGCCGCTTCCAGCTCGCTGGACGCTACTGGATCCACAACCGGTGCCGCCGGCAACGCTTCTTGCGCCGACAATGCAGTCGGCGTGAGAATCAAGCCAATGGCCAGAATCCAAGCTTTCACAAAATGAGTCATATATCGCTCAACCCTATCTTACCCCAAGTTTCGGTAGTTTTCCGGCAGTGGCCCGACTTTTGGAATCAGCGAGCCCGGCCTGGAATAGTCCGATTGGGGCGGCTTATAGGCATGGTTGACCCAAGCCTCAAGCTACGGAATACATATTTTTTCAGTTTTTTGGCTTTAATTTATCTGGCAATGAAGCGGCAATATGCCCATTTGGGCAGAAAGGCGAAATACAGACAGGGATGGAAAATTGACAGAAGAAGAGATTTTATCAGAATTCCGTAGCTGCGACGCCTTGTTGCAGGGCCATTTCATCCTTTCCTCCGGCCGCCACAGCAGCCGCTATCTGCAATGCGCGCGCTTGCTGATGGACCCTGCCCGTGCGTCGCGCATGGCCGAAGCGCTTGTCGCGAAAATTCCCCAGAATATCAGACGCTCGATCGATATCGTCGTCTCTCCGGCAATGGGCGGCGTGATCGTCGGCCATGAAATGGGCCGGGCTCTTGGGCTTGAAGCCCTGTTTCTCGAGCGCCCTGAAGGCATATTCGAGCTGCGCCGGGGATTCCGGCTCGAACCGGGCCAGAAAGTATTGATGATGGAAGATGTCGTGACCACCGGCCTGTCATCCCGCGAAGCTATCCAGGCGATCCGCGACGCGGGCGGTGACGTGATTGCGGCCGGCGCGCTGATCGACCGTTCCAATGGCGCAGCTCAGTTCGATATCCCCTTCTTCCCCCTGGTCGCACTCGACGTGCCATCTTATGCCGCTGACGAGGTCCCCGCCGAACTGGCCGCCATTCCCACGACCAAGCCCGGCAGCCGGGCGGAACCTTCGCCAGCGTGAGCATATCCAACCCGCTCAGGCTCGGCGTCAATATTGACCATGTCGCGACGATCCGCAACGCGCGCGGTGGCGATCATCCCGAGCCGGTGCGAGCGGCGCTGGTCGCCGCCGAAGCTGGCGCAGACGGCATAACCGCCCATCTGCGCGAAGACCGGCGCCATATTCGCGATGACGATCTGACCGTGCTGATGGACACGTTGACCATTCCGCTCAATCTGGAAATGGCGGCGACCGACGAGATGCTGCAGATCGCGCTGCGCCACCAGCCGCACGCTGCTTGCATCGTCCCGGAGAATCGCGAGGAACGGACCACCGAAGGCGGGCTGGATGCCGCCGGGATGCACAACAAGCTGGCCGATTTTGTCGGTCAGCTGAGGGAAGCGAATATCCGCGTCAGCCTGTTCATCGAACCCGACCCGCGCCAGATCGAGGCAGCGATCCGCCTCGGCGCGCCGGTGGTCGAATTTCATACCGGCCATTATGCGGAGCTTACGGGCGCCGAACGCGAAACCGAGCTGCGCCGGATCGCCGATGCCGCAGCTCTCGCGGCCAAAAACGGAATCGAACCGCACGCCGGACACGGGCTGACTTTCGACAATGTCGTCCCGATCGCCGCAATCCCGCAGCTCGTGGAGCTGAACATCGGCCACTTTCTGATCGGCGAGGCGATTTTCAGCGGCCTCGACGGCAGCATCAAACAGATGCGCGCCCTGATGGACGAAGCCCGGTGAGTATGTCTGC
>TARA_R110000772_G_scaffold83851_4_pt1 | contig 32726 bp, 29 predicted proteins | sample TARA_R110000772 | Tara Oceans TARA_R110000772 (sample SAMEA4397948) | marine metagenome | biome: Polar Biome; feature: [SRF] surface water layer (ENVO:00010504); material: water (ENVO:00002006), including particulate matter (ENVO:01000060) such as... | depth 5 m | reverse complement strand
ATAGAGCAAAGAATGCGTTACCTAATTAATCAAGCGTCCCACTAGCAGGCTGGCTGCTTTTCTGGTCGCTGTGGGTGCGCACCTTCGTCACCACCTTCGCCATACCCCACCTTGCACTGTCCGCCGAGATCACCCGTGACTATCACGAGCGCAGCCAGGTGCTGGGGGCGCGCATGGGGTTCATGTTTCTCAGCGCCGTGCTGCTGCCCGCACTGGCGCTGACTTTCATTTTCCCGGAGCAGGACGGTGTCGATGGCCGCTTCAATCCAGAACGCTATCCGCTCTACGGTATGCTGTCCTGCGCCGTGGTGTGGGTTATGGCCACCATCAGTACCCTCGGCACACGGCACCACATACAACCAGAAGTGGCACAACCGGGGGCGGCGGACCACACAACGTTGTGGACGCTGTTCTCTGACCTGCGCCGCACGCTGGGCAACCGCAATTTTCGCCTGCTTATTGGCTACGATATTGCCGCCACCACCGCCTACGGCGTCATCAGCACACTGAATATTCTGGTTTGGACGTTCTTCTGGGCCTTTTCCGCCGCCGAAATTTCCATCATTCTGTCGCTGCCAACACTTCTGGGCGTGGCACTGGCGATTCTGACCATGGGGCCCCTTGGCCGACGGTTCTCCAAACAGCGTCTGGTGCAACTGTCACTCACCGGCCTGATCCTGAACTGCCTCTGGCTGTACCCTCTGCAACTTTTCGGCTGGCTGCCCGTCGACAGCGATAAGCTCGTGTTCACATTGAATTTCGTCTTCATGCTGCTGTTCATGTACTTGTTCATGGTACGACTGGTGAATAGCACCTCGATTGTGGCTGACCTGACCGACGAGCACGAGCTGGACCACGGCGTACGCCAGGAAGCCGGATTCTTCTCGGTCATCAACTTTGTCAGCAAGCTGTCGACGGTCGCCGGGCCACTCTACGGCGGGCTGGCACTGGATATCATCGGGCTGGAAACCGGCATGCGCCCGGGGGACGTGCCACTCGCCACACAGCACGGCCTGGTCTACGCGCTCGGCCTCGGTGTTATACCGCCCCTGCTGGTCGCCCTGTGGATCATTTCCCGGGTGCACAGCAGCCAGGCGCACGTGGAAGCCGTACAGGCAAAAATCACGGCGCGGCGCGAGCAGGCCGCCCAGAGCTGAGCCGCCCCACACGCCCTAACTTGTCGGGCCTGCGGCTGTGGGTGACAATGTACCGCTACTTTCCCCGAATGGCTCTCCCATGAAAAACCACAGCGCGGCAGATCTCACTGACGACGTTCGCATCCACGGCGCTCAACCACTTATCACGCCCTGGGTGCTGGCCGAGGAGCTGCCACTGCCCTCCGCGCAGCGCCACGAGATCGCGGGTGCACGGCGAGCCATCGAGAGGGTTCTCGCCGGCGAAGATCGCCGGATGCTGGCGATCGTGGGCCCCTGCTCGGTACACGACCCCGCGGCCCTGCTGGAATTTGCCAGCCAGCTGCAAACCGCCTGCGCCCCGCTCAGTGACGCCATCCTGCCGGTGCTGCGGGTGTATTTTGAAAAACCACGTACGGTCGTGGGCTGGAAGGGCCTGATCAACGACCCGGATCTGGATGGCAGCTTCCGTATCAACAAGGGCCTGCGGCAGGCCCGGCGCGTACTGTTGGATGTGGCTGCACTCGGCCTGCCCGCGGCCAGCGAATTCCTCGATACCACTTTCGGCCAGTACTACGCCGACCTGGTGAGCTTCGGCGCCATTGGCGCACGCACCGTGGAAAGCCAGATACACCGTGAACTGGCCTCGGGCCTTTCCATGCCCGTGGGGTTCAAGAATGGCACCAACGGCAACATCGATGTCGCCATCGACGCCATTCGTTCCGCCCGCCACAGCCACTGGTTTCCATCGCTGACCAAGGAAGGCACGCCGGCGATTCTCCATTCCACCGGGAATCCCCACGGATACCTCATCCTGCGCGGTGGCAGCGCCACCGGCGCCAACTACCACGCCGAGGCAGTGCACGCCGCGGCGACAGCGCTGGCCCAGCACGAGCTGCCCGCATCACTGATTGTAGATTGCAGTCACGGCAACAGCGACAAGGATCCGGCGCGCCAGGCGGTGGTGGTGTCATCACTCTGCGACCAGATGGAACAGGGGCAGCGGGCGATTCGCGGCGTGATGCTGGAGAGTCACCTGGTGGCGGGCAACCAGCCTATCGCCGCTCGCGAGCAGCTCACTTACGGCCAGAGCATTACCGATGCCTGCCTGGCACTGGAGCACACCGTACCCCTGCTGGAACAGCTGGCGGCAGCCGTGCGCCGCAGCCAGCCCGGCTGATCTACCAGCTGTAACCCACACGGAAACGGTAGGTCTGGTCCACGCTCTCCACCTCGGGGGGCAAGCCGGAGTCGTACTCGAGCAGGATTTCGGCCGCCCCGTCGATGTTGAACAGCAGCGGGAATGACAAGCCCAGGGTCAGATTCAGAATAATATCTTCGGTCTGATCGAGATTCCAGATGCCGGTGTGCTTCAGATACAGCTGGGAATCCTCACTGATGTAGTTGCTGGTGGCATCCACCGACCAGTTCATACCCAGGTAATCCTGGTCTTCAGCAACGATGTAGTCCTCATCGACATACACACCACCCACTTCAGCAGAGAGTGTCAGCAACGGCCTTTCGTGGAACTGGCGGCCGATATAGGGACCCACGTAGTAGCGCAGATCGAGGTCGGAGAACTTGTCGTGTTCCGCGGACGCGTTCACACCCCAGTAGAGCGGCCCCTCAAGGAAGCGGTCGTACTTGCCCAGCGCTGTCCAGTTCTCCGCGTTCTTGATGCCATTCGCTTCGTCTTCTTCGCCGTCAAAGCGCAGGGTGTAGCGATCCTCCAGGCTGCGCCAGATGCTCTCAATACCGTAGTCCAGCTCGTCGGTATCGGTGTTGCCACGCTGCATCTCCAGTGCGAGGCTGACCTGGCCCGTCCAGCGATAGCCCTGGCCAAGCTCCCAGGGCTGCGGATTGGTGATTGCGAGCTCGGCCAGCGGGTATGTAGCGACCGGCGCGCTGTCAGCCGCCAGCAGCAGTGTTTCCCCCTCGACGCGCAACGAGGACTCTTCAACAACTGTACCGTCGGCGAGCTTGAGCACAATCGGCTCACCACTACTCAAGCTCTCAACCTGATCCTGCTTCACCTTGAGCGTACCGGCAAATTCGGTGTCTACCGTCACCACGCCGTCGCGCACGCCGGTCACGGTGCCCAGGATACGTGAACCGTTCTTCAGGACGATTTCGTCAGCTGCAATTGCGCTGCCAGCGAGCACACCGGCAGCGAGCGCTACGGCGACCACGGCCGGGCGCAAAGAGTAAATAATCCGCTTCATGTTCCCCATTTCCTTGAATTCGAAGAGCCCCGGCTATAATACAGGATTTGCTTTCCCTTATCTGTCTGCTCAAGGGCTGATAAACTGGCCGCTCTAACCGGGAGAGAAAACTGTGAGCGAGAAAGACTACGACCTTTTTGTTATCGGCGCGGGGTCCGGCGGCGTGCGCGCGGCGCGCATCGCGGCAAGTTTCGGCGCGCGTGTGGCGATCGCCGAGGACCGCTACATGGGCGGCACCTGCGTCAACGTAGGCTGCGTACCGAAGAAGCTCTACGTCTATGCCTCCGAGTTCGGCAAGGCCTTTGAAGACGCACAGGGGTTCGGTTGGGACAGCAGCAAGCCTGCCTTCGACTGGGCGACGCTGCGCGACAACAAGAAGACCGAAATCTCCCGACTGAACGCGATCTACCGCAAGATGCTCAAAGGGGCCAGTGCCGACGTCATCGACGGTCGGGCGCGCATTGTGAATGCCAACACGGTGGCTGTTGGCGAGCGCGAGTACAGCGCCGGCAAGATTCTCATCGCCACCGGCGGCTGGCCGCATATTCCAGAGTTTCCGGGCAGCGAGCTGGCCATTACCTCGAATGAAGTGTTCGATCTGGAGCACTTCCCCGAGCGTCTGGTAATCGTCGGCGGCGGCTATATCGCCGTGGAGTTTGCCGGTATCTTCAACGGACTGGGATCCCGCGTCACGCAGCTGTATCGCGGCCCACTGTTCCTGCGCGGATTCGATGCAGACATTCGCGCCCACGCGGCGCGGGAAATTGCCAAGACCGGCGTCGACCTGCGCTTTGAAGTCAATGTGGAGTCCATTACCCGCGGCGAGGATGGCCTGGAACTGGAACTCACGGACGGCACGCGACTCACCGCCGATGCCGTGCTTTACGCGACCGGGCGCAAACCGCACCTGGATGGCCTGGGTCTGGAACAGGTCGGCGTCAAGCTGACTGAGTTCGGCACCATCGCCGTGGACGAGCACTTCCAGACCGATGAGCCCGGCATATTCGCCCTGGGTGATGTAACCGGCGGCATGGAACTTACACCGGTGGCACTGGCGGAAGGCATGGCGTTCGCACGCCGCCAGTTCGGCGAAGCGGGCCAACAGGTCGACTACGACTTCATTCCCACCGCCGTGTTCTGCCAGCCCAACATCGGCACTGTCGGTTTCACTGAAGAACAGGCACGCGCCAAATTCGGTCATATTCGCCTGTTCAAGGCCACATTCCGCCCGATGAAACACACCATCAGCGGCCGCGACGAACACACCTTCATGAAGCTCATCGTCGACAAGGCCAGCGACCGCGTAGTGGGGTTGCACATGATGGGACCCGATGCCGGGGAAATTGTGCAGGGGATGGCCATCGCCCTGCGCGCCGGTGCGACCAAGGCCCTGTTCGACACCACGATTGGCATTCACCCCACCGCCGCCGAAGAGTTCGTCACCATGCGCGAGCCCTGGCACGAAGACTGAGCGAGCCAACGGTTCCCGCATGATCGCCGTCGAATCGTTGTCCCGCCGTTACGGCAGCACGCAGGCCGTGGACAACGTTTCGTTTGCGATAGGCACCAACGAAGTCGTTGGACTACTGGGCCACAACGGCGCCGGCAAGACCACCATCATGCGCATGCTCAGCGGCTACCTGGAACCGTCTGCCGGCACTGTCACGATTGCCGGCATCAATATGGCAAGCAATGCCCACCAGGTGCAAGCAACCCTGGGCTACCTGCCGGAGCACCTGCCCGTTTATCCGGAAATGCTGGTAGCGGACTACCTCGACTACGTCGCAACCCTGAAACGTATTCCACGGCGGGAGCGCCCGCTCGCGCTGCAGGAGGCCATTGCCGCCACGTCACTGGGGGAACGCGCGTTGGACCCGATCAGCCAGCTCTCCCGTGGCCTGCGTCAGCGCGTGGGTGTGGCCCAGGCCATCCTCGGGCAACCACAGCTGCTGATACTCGACGAGCCCACCAACGGTCTGGACCCCGGGCAAACGGCGCAAATGCGCGACTTGCTGCGGCGTCTGGCGCGACGCGCCACCGTGATACTGTCCACCCACATCATGCAGGAGGTTGAGGCGGTGTGCGACCGGGTGCTGGTCATGGCCGCCGGGCGCCTGGTACTGGATGCGCCCCTCGCCACCCTGCGCGAGAGCCGCACGCTGGTGCTGCGCGCGGGCACCGAAGAGCCCGAACTGGAGCGCTGGCTGCGCCGACTGCCGCAAATTGCCGCGGTACATCCACGCGCAGACATCGCCGAGGGTGAAAGCTGGGTGCTCACGCTGCGCGAGAATGCAGACCCGGACACCGCGGCAAACAACATCGCGCAATGTGTGGTGCGAGCGGGCGCCAGCCTGTTTCAGCTGCAGCCACAGCTGCGCGATCTCGACAGCATTTTCCGGGAAGCAACGTCGGGGAAGCCGGGACCGTGACGACAAACAGCGTTATCCGTCGCGTTGCGCAGAAGGAAGTGCGGCTGTTCTTCGGTTCGCCGGTGGCCTGGCTGTTTCTCGCCGCGTTTGCCGGACTCACCCTGTTTATCTTCTTCTGGGTGGAATCCTGGTTTGCCCGCAATATCGCCGATGTGCGCCCGCTGTTTGACTGGATGCCGCTGCTGCTGATTCCACTCAGCGCGGCACTGACCATGCGCATGTGGAGCGAGGAACGCCGCACCGGCACACTGGAGCATGTGCTGGTGCAGCCCGTGGGTATCTGGCGATTCGTGCTGGGCAAGTTTTTTGCCTGTAGCGGCCTGCTGCTGCTGGCGCTACTGGCCACCCTGCCTCTGCCAGTCAGCGCGGCGCTGATGGCCGACCTGGACTGGGGGCCGGTGGTCGCCGGGTATCTGGCCTCGCTTCTGCTGGGCGCGGTGTATATCAGTATCGGGCTGTTTGTGTCGGCGCGCACCGATAATCCCATCGTCAGCCTGATTGGCAGCAGCCTGGTGTGCGGCCTGCTGTACCTGATTGGCAGCAGCACCCTCACCGGCCTCGCCACCGACAGCGCTGCCCAGTGGCTGCGCCTGCTGGGCAGTGGTGCGCGCTTCGACAATGTCACCCGCGGCGTGCTCGACGTGCGCGACCTGGCCTGGGGCCTGAGCCTTGTCATCGGCTTTCTCGCCCTCAACGCCTTCAGTCTGGAGCGCGAGCGCCGCGCCCCGGATGCACGCAGCCCGAAACAGCGCCGTGCCGCGGCTGCCATGGTTCTGCTGCTGATCAACCTCCTGCTGGCCAATGTGTGGCTGCAGCCGCTGTCTGGCCTGCGCCTGGATGTCACCGAAGGCAAGCTGTACTCACTTTCCAGCACCACCAAGGGGCTCCTTGCGCGGCTGGACGAACCCCTGTTGATACGCGGCTATTTCAGTGAGCGCACACACCCTCTGCTGGCACCGCTGGTCCCGCAGCTGCGCGACCTGATGGCGGAGTACGCCAGCGCCAGTGACGGCGGGGTGCGAGTGGAGTTCATCGACCCGGCCAGACACCCCGAACTGGAACGCGAGGCCCGGGATCGCTACGAGATGAGCGCTACCCCGCTGCAGGTGGCAGACCGCTATCAGTCGACCCTGGTCAATGCCTGGTTTCACGTGCTGGTGCAATACGGCGACGAGTTCACCACCCTCGGGTTTACCGACCTCATTGATGTGCGCACGGCGGGCAATACCGAAGCCGAGGTCCGCCTGCGCAATCCCGAGTTTGACCTGACCCGGGCCATTCGTGATGTGCTGCAGAATTACCAGCTCGGCGACGAACTGTTCCGCACTATCAACCAGCCAATCGAGCTGGTTGCCTATGTCTCACCCCATGCGCTGCTGCCCGAGCGACTGCGCCACTATCGCGATGCCATTCAGGTGCAGCTCGATGCGCATGTGGAAAAATCCGCGGGCAAGTTCAGCTATCGCTTCGAGGAGCCCGAGGCAAACGACGGTGCATTGGCACGGCACCTCGCCGACACCTGGGGGTTCCAGCCCATGATTGCCGGGCTGGGAGACGAGCAGCGCTTCTGGTTCTACCTGACCCTGGAAGATGAGCGGCAGGTGGTGCAGCTACCCACCGATGCCTTCGAGGCGGATGACTTTGGTACCGTACTGGAGGCGGGACTGCGCCGCTTCGCCGGCGGCCTGACCCGAACAGTCGCGCTGGCCGCGCCGGAACTGAACGAGCAGATGGCGCGCTTTCACCTCGGTGCACCCACCTTTGCCAATCTGGAACAGGCCATCACGCGGGACTACAGCATTCGTGCCGAACAGCTCAGTGATGGCAGTGTCGACCCCGATGCAGACATACTCGCAGTGGTCGCGCCGCTGGAGCTGGATACTGCCAGCCTGTTCGCCATCGACCAGTTCCTGATGCGCGGCGGCACCGTAGTGCTGGCGACCTCGCCGTTCAGTGTCGAGCTCAGCAACGGTGACATGCGCTTGTTGGACTACCCGAGCGGGCTGGACAGCTGGCTGGCGACACACGGCATACACCTCGCGCCCAGGCTGGTGCTGGATGAGCAGAATGCGCCATTCCCCGCACCCGTGCTGCGCCGGGTTGGCGACTACGAGTTTCGCGATGTACAGATGATCGACTACCCGTACTTTCTCGACATCAGGCCGCCCGCCCTGAACCCTGGGCACCCGATTACCGCCAATTTGCCGCAGCTGACCTTCGGCTGGGCTGTGCCGATGGAGGTTCAGCCGGTAGCGGGCCTGCGCAGCACCACCCTGTTGCGCAGCACCGGGCAGGCCTGGGCCTCTGCCAACCGCGACATACTGCCGCAACAGGACGACCAGGGCGGCCCACAGTTCCCCGTGGAGGGCGTGCGCGACAGCTTCGTGCTCGGCGCCGTGCTGGAGGGCCGCTTCACATCCGCCTTTGCTGCGCGGGGGGCACCGCCGCTGGAGACGGACAAGGAACCCGGGGCCAGGGGCCTGATCAAGCAAGCGGCGGAGTCCGCGCGCCTGGTGGTGTTCAGTTCCAACGACTTCATGGATGACCAAATGCTCAATGCGATGGTCGCGGCGGCGGGCACCCAGTACCTGAGCCCGCTGGCGCTGTTCATGAACACGCTGGAGTGGTCGCTGCAGGATGCATCACTGCTGGCGATCCGCAACCGGGCACACTTCAACCGCACACTGCCTCCGATGAGCCGCGAGGCGCAGCAGTGGATCGAATACCTGAATTACGCCTGCGCTGTGGCGTGGTTGCTGGCGCTGGCCGCTGTGCACCGGCTGCGCACCCTGCTGCGACGCCGCGCCTACCGGCGGAGGCTGGGGCTGTGATCCGCACGCTGGCGTTGATTCTGCTGATTCAGTGCGCCATTACCGCCGCCGTCTATTGGCCGCAGGAAACGTCTGCGCCAGAACAGATGGGGGCGGCTCTGGTCGCCTTCAAACCAGAGCAGATCGCGACGATAGCCATCGGCGACGCTGGGGGTATGCAGGTGACGTTACGTCGCGAGGGCGGAAGCTGGCAGCTGCCGGCGCTGGACGGCCTGCCTGCTGATACGGCCCGCGTCGAGAAACTGCTGGTGGCACTGACCGCGGCGCGTCACGGCTTTCCCGTGGCCACGACTGTGCCCGCCCGGCAGCGTTTCGAGGTGGCGGATTACCGCTTTCAGCGCCGTATCCATATGACCACCGTAAACAACGCAGAGAGCACCGTGTTTCTCGGTACAGCGCCGGCGTACCGGCAGGTTCATGCCCGACGCAGTGCCGACGATGCCATTTACAGCCTGCCGTTCAGCAGTTTTGATGCGCCGGCCTCGGCCGCAGGCTGGCTGGACGCCACCCTGCTGCAAGTGCCTGCCCCGCAGCGAATTACCGGCGCGGGGTTCGAGCTGATACGCCGGGGCACTGACTGGGAGACGGCAACAGGGGCGCAACCGGAGCCGCGCGAACTGGAAGCGCTGCTGTCGGGGCTGACCAACCTGCAGGTCGATGGCGTTGCCGGTGAGCGCGAGCGCCCGCAGCTTGTCGCCCGATCACCCGACTTCACCCTGGTTGCACAACAACCGGAAGCGGGCCGCGAACTGGCGTTTTACGCCCTGGGCGACCAGCATTTCGTGCGCGACGCCCGCTTTGACCGGTTTTTCAGCATAAGCGCCTACGACTTCGACCGGCTGCGCACACTGGATACACAACGCCTCAACGGCGGCCCATGAGCAGCACCTCCAAGTGGCCTCTGCCCTCGGAGGGGGTGCGTTTTCTCACCCCCGCCTTCATGCTGGAAAAGCTTCACCGGCACCCGCTGACGCGCGACTGCTACCCCACGGCCATGGGCTACTACCCGCACGCTCGGGGCCACCGCATGCGCCGCCTGCGTCACGACGACAACCTGCTGCTCTACTGTGTGGACGGCAACGGCAGCTTGCGCCTGGGGGACCAGCGCCACACGATTGGTGCAGGAGACCTGATTCTTCTACCTCAGGGCCTGGCACACAGTTACAGCGCCAGCCGCGACCACCCCTGGAGCATCTACTGGATACACTTTCAGGGCATCAGCAGCGGATTGTTCATGGAATACCTCGGCTATCGCGAGGGGCATCCCGTGATCAAGGCGGGCATCGCGCCCAGCCTGATCGCCGCTTTCCACAACCTGCTGGCGGTCAATCGCACCGGTTACAGCAGCTCGGCGTTCGTCAATGCCGCCAACCAGTGTCGCCACCTGTTTACCCAGATCGTACTCGAGGCAGCGCGCCAGCGCGCCAGCCACCCCGCCGGACTGGACCTCGAGGCCATCCAGCAGACCATGCACGAGAGTATCCACACCAGCCTGGAGCTGGAGGAACTGGCCAGCATCGCTCACCTGTCGAAATACCATTTTGCCAGCCGCTACAAGGCCCTGACCGGGTACTCCCCGATCAAGCATTTCCTGCACATGAAAATCGAATATGCCTGCCAGCTACTGGACAGCACGGAAATGCCTGTAAAGGCCATTGCTGCCGCTGTGGGCTACGAGGACGCGCTGTATTTTTCACGCCTGTTCAAACAGACCGTGGGCCTCTCACCGCGGGCCTACCGCAGTTCAGTACGCAAATAACCCAGCACCAGTCAGCGCGCGTACACCTCGGGGTTCACACAATGGGGCATGGGTTTTCCCTGCAGCGCCGCGATGGCGTTGTTCGCGGCAATATCCGCCATGCGCGCCCGGGTGTGGGCCGTCGCGCTGCCAATGTGCGGTGTCAGCACCACATTGGGCAAAGACAGCAGGGGATTGTCGACCGGCACCGGCTCTTCAGCGAATACGTCGATGCCCGCCGCGTACAGGCGCCCGCTGGACAGCGCAACAGCCAGCGCCCCCTCATCGACAATGCCCCCGCGGGAGGTGTTGACCAGCACGGCACCGGGTTTCATGCTGCCGATGCGCGCGGCGCTGAGTAGTCCGCGGGTCTCCGCGGTCAGCGCCAGGTGGACCGAGAGAAAATCGCTCTCTGCCAACACCGCTTCCAGGGGCAGGTTGCTGACGCCGGGAACGTCACGCGGTGTGCGATTCCAGGCCACCACACGCATGCCAAAGGCCTGTGCGCGGCGGGCGACCGCCTGGGCGATTGCGCCGAGGCCAATCAGCCCCAGGGTTGCCCCGGCAACGTCCTTGCCGGTGAAAAAATCCGGCGACCAGCGATTCTCGCGGCGCCACTCACCCTGACGGACAAAGCGGTCGGCTTCCGACACACGTCGCGCCGCAGCCAGCAGCAGGGCAAAGGCGGTGTCTGCGGTGGTCTCTACCAGCACGCCCGGCGTATGACCGAGCGGTATGCCTCGCGCCGTCAGCGCCGCCACGTCAACATGGTCCACCCCCACTGACATCGAGGAAACAAACCGCAGATCCGGGAGCGACTCGATCAGCGCGTGATCCATGTGATCGGTGAGCAGGCATATCACACCCTCACAACCCGCCAGCTCCTCGCGCAGCCCTTCCGCCGGCAGCAAGCCCGGCCCCACCCAGACGTTGACCTCGCAGAGCCCCGACAGCTGGTGAATAACCTCGCCGGGCAGCTCGTGTGTCACGAATACCTTTTTCTCCATGCGCCGAGCATACCGCAAAGGCCATGACAGAAAACAGCACAGCAGACATTCAAAGCCGCCATAAACAGAGTTTGTGTCCGTCGCCAATCCGATTATGATAATCGCTACAGGAACAACGCCCTTTCGGCGCAGTCCAAAATCCTGCCGGCGCACACCCCTCACTTTCTCACAGGAATCAACATGACCGACAACCGCGTTGCCCTCAACGGCGACCTCTCCCTGCGCACCGTAGTGGACCCGCAAACCATGGACTGGACACCCAGCCCCGGCGGCCACGTGTTGCGCAAACGCCTGCACCGCGTGGGGCAGTCGGAATCGGGGCAGGTGACCTCGCTTGTGCGCTATGAGCCAGGGGCCACCTTCCCCGCTCATGACCATCCCCTGGGCGAGGAGATTCTGGTGCTCGAGGGCGTTTTCTCCGATGAACACGGCGACTGGCCCGCCGGCAGCTACCTGCTGAACCCGGAAGGGTTCAAGCACGCACCCTTTTCACACGAGGGCTGCCTGCTGTTCGTGAAACTGCGGCAGTATCCAGGGCCCGACCGGGAACACGTTGCCATCGCGACCCACAACAAGCCCTGGCAGCCGTCGATACGCAAGAACACCAGCTGGAGGAAACTCTACGCCCAGGAACCCTACACCGACTTCATGCGCCTGGAGAGCTGGGACGAGCCGTCTGCGATCGGCCAGATCAACTTCCCCCAGGGCGCGGAGATTCTGGTGTTGCGCGGCAGCTTCGCCGATGAACACGGGCATTACAGCACGCACTGCTGGCTGCGCATCCCTGCAGGTGGCACGGTCAACCCGATCAGTGACGACTACTGCGAGTTGTACATCAAGGAAGGCGGTTTCACCTACCTGCGCAGTGCCTGAGGCGGGCTAGATAGTCAGCCCGCCGTCCACGACGATGCATTCGCCGTTGGTGTAGCTGGCCGCGTCCGACACCAGATACAGCACCGCACCGGCCATCTCCTCCGGCTCCGCGTGACGCTGCAGGGGTATGTTCTCGATCGCCGCCTGGTAGATATCGTCGTTACTGAACAGGGCGCCGGCGAACTTCGTTTTCGTCAAACCGGGCAACAAGGCGTTGCAGCGGATGCCCAGGGGGCCACACTCTTTGGCGAACACCTGTGTCATATTGACCACCGCCGCCTTGGTAATCGAGTAAATCCCCTGCATTGGCCCCGGCTGCAGGGCATTGACCGAGGCGGTGTTGACGATGGCACCCTTGCCCTGCTCGCGCATCAACTTGCCCGCTTCGATAGACATGAAAAAGTAACCGCGAATATTCACGTCGACCGTTTTCTGGAAAGCACCCAGGTCCGTGTCCAGCACATGGCCAAAATACGGATTGGTGGCACCATTGTTGATGCAGATATCGAGTCGTCCGTGCGCCGTGCGGATATGCGCGAACAGGGCCTTGATGTCATCCATACTCCCGACGTTACAGGCGTGGGCTTCGGCGCTGCCACCAGCGGCGCAGATCGAATCTGCCACCGGCTGACAACCCTCCAGCTTGCGGCTGGAGACGATAACGTGCGCTCCCTGCTCCGCCAGCAGGCGGGCGATTGCCTCGCCAATACCGCGGCTGGCGCCGCTCACCAGGGCAATGCGCCCGCTCAGGTCAAACAGTTGGGTAGTCATGCGGGGGGCTCTCCTCCAGTGATGAATCCTGTGACGCGGCCGACGCCGGGTGCGGCCCCAGCGCCCAGGCCAGGTAAACACTGACCACAACGATACAGCCCAACCAGGCACCGGTATAGCCGAATAGCGAGAGATTGGCGCCCGCCAGCAAAGGACCGAAAACCCGGCCCCAGGAGGCGGCTGAAGCCGTGGTTCCAAGCATCTGGCCGCGCAGGTCCGCGGGGGTACGGTGGCTGGTGATGGTATTCAACAACGGCATGCACAGGGTAGAGCCAGACATGGCAATGTACACCGCGGCAAGCATCAGTGGCATGTCAGTCGCCACCACGGCCAGGCACAGGCCGGCCATGAAGGCCGCAACCGACAGGCGCAACAGGCGCCACTCACCCAGCCAGCGCACCAGCGCACCGAGCAGGCCGCCCTGCAGCAACACCATGATCGCCCCCTGCACGCCAAACACCAACCCCACCTGGCGTGCGCCCCAGCCCAGCACGTCTCCCAGCCACAGGGGCACCAGATAGGTCACCGAGCTGATGGAGGCAGCGTGCAGCACGTACTGCAGCACCAGCAGGCGATTGCCGGTGGCACGCAGCATGGCCAGCGTGGACTGGCGCGAACCATCGCGATGCGCCTGACGGTGGGCGGCGCGGCGCTGGGCCGTCACCGACTCCGGCAAAAAAAGCCCCGCCGCCACAATGGCCAGCATCGACATACAGCCGGCCACCAGGCAAGGCAGCATGAAGCTGCCGCTGTCGCCCGCCAGCAGCCCGCCGAGCAGTGGCCCGAGCACCAGCCCCAGGCCAAACGCGGCACCAATCAGCCCCATGCCTTTCGCCCGTTTTTCGGGTGTTGTAATGTCGCTCATCATGGCCGAGGCAACGCCCAGGTTGCCCGCCATGATGCCGGCGAAGGCGCGCGCCGCAAAAATCATCCAGAGCTCGGTTGCCAGCGCCAGCATGACGTAGGAGACGGCCGCCCCGGCGAGGCAGATCATGATCACCGGCTTGCGCCCGCGACGGTCCGAGAGGCGCCCCCAGAAGGGGCCGGAGATACCGGCGCACACGGCATAGCTGACAATGATCAGGGCAATGTCGATTTTCGATGCGCCGAGCTGTGGCGATAGAAACGGCAGGATGGGAATGACGATACCGAAGCCGATCAGGTCCAGCAGTACCACACCAAACAGAATCGGCATCAGGCCGCCTTCACCCGGGACACAATGGAGGCGCGCACGGTCCTCACCCGCCCTGCCAGCGCCTGACCTGTCCTGAATCGATAGCAAACAGATCCAGCAGCCGGCCCACGGTCTGGGTAACCATGGCATCAAGGGATTCCGGCTGGGCGTAGAACGCGGGCACGGGTGGCGCGATCACCGCACCCATCTCCGAGAGTTGGGTCAGCGTGCGTAAATGCCCTGTGTGCAAAGGCGTTTCGCGTACCATCAGCACCAGCCGCCGGCGCTCCTTGAGCACCACATCCGCCGCCCGGGTGAGCAGGCTGGACGTCACACCGGTAGCAATTTCTGCCATGGTCCGCACCGAGCAAGGCGCAACCAGCATACCCGCCGTGCGAAAGGAGCCGCTGGCGATGGATGCGCCGACATTGCGTATGGGGTGTACCTCGGTCGCCAGCGCCTTGAGCGCATCGAGCGGCATGTCCAACTCGTGATGCAGGGTGAGCTCCGCTGACTTGGTGATGACCAGATGGGTCTCCACCCCGCAGTCGCGCAACAATTCCAGTGCACGCACGCCGTAGACGATCCCCGAGGCGCCGCTGATGCCGACAATGATCCGCTGTGCCATGCTCTGCCCTGCCGCGCCGAAAGACTCCGCACTTTACCAGCACCACGCAGTGATTTCACTGTCGAGGCAGTGTCAACAAGGGCGCTGTAGTACCCTTGTCGTATCTGCCCTCCACGGATGACCACGCAATGCTGCAAACCCCACGCCTACTGATCGACCCCCTCACTGAGGACGATGCGCCGTTCATGCTGGCATTGCTGAACGATCCCGATTTCATCGAGCACATAGCCGATCGCGGTGTGCGCACGCTGGATCAGGCACGCCAGTACCTGCGAGACGGCCCGCTGGCGAGCTACCGGGAGAACGGCTTCGGACTGTGGGCGGTAAGGCCATGTGAGGGAGGCGAACCGCTGGGGATATGCGGCCTGGTGCAGCGCCCCACGCTCAGCGATGTGGATATCGGCTATGGATTTCTACCCGCAGCCCGTGGACGCGGACTGGCGCTGGAAGCGGCACAGGCGGTGCTGGACTATGCGAGGGGGCCCCTGGGCCTGAAGCGCCTGGTGGCCATTGTCACGCCGGCGAACCGCGCCTCGCGCAGCCTGCTGGATCACCTCGGCTTCGCGTATGAGTCGATGATTCAGCTCACACCCGAGGCCGAGGCCCTGTGCCTCTATGGATGGGAGGGCGCTTAGAAGCGGTAACGCACACCCGCTTCCACCGAGCGACCGGCCTCAGGCGACACATCGCGCAGGAACGAGGTGCTCAGGCGGATTTCCTCGTCACCCAGATTGCGCGCTGTCAGGAACAGCGTCAGCTCGGAGTCACCCAGTGCCAGCCGGTAGTCAGCACCCAGATCCCAGCGGGTGTAGCCTGCCGTGGCTTCCTCATTGGCACCGGGGCGATTCTGGCTGGCGGCGTCCTGCACCCGTGTCCACACCTCCAGCACATCCGTCGACCAGCTCAGGCGACCGCCAATACGGTGCGGCGGCAGACGCGGTACATCATCACCATTGTCCAGTTCGCCGCGAATCATGTCGCCGAACAGGGCCAACTCCACCTCGCCACCGACCACGGTCCCAAAACCGAACTGTGCGTTCACTTCCACACCGTAGAACGTGGCATCATCCTGCACGTAAGCCAGCACCGGCAGTTCATCCACTTCGGCACCGGTGTTCATCAGGGTAATGTAGTCGCTGAAGTCGTTGTGGAAGACGGTAACTTCAAGGTCCTTGTTGCCATTGTGCCAGTGCAGGGAGAGGTCCACATTATTCGATACTTCCGTATCGAGATCTGGGTTGCCTAACTCGATGGCAGCTGTGGCCGCGTGCGCAACCCAGTTCTCCGGCCCGGTGCCGTCGACATTGGAGAACAGCTCTTCAATGGAGGGCGCGCGCTCGGAACGGGCGAGGAACAGGCGCAACTGCCAGTCCGGGGAGGCATTGAATATCGCTGAACCCGAAGCGCTGAACGCGGTGAAATCGCGCGCACCGGAGGATTGCGCCGCGGGGTCACGTTCATCCCGGTCTACGCGCAGGCCAGCCTCGAACAACCAGTCACCGGCGCGATAGTCCTCCACCAGAAAAACGCCGACGTCGGTGCTGTCGGTTACCGGGATAAAGGCCTCTTCGCCAAGAGCGCTGAACTCTCCACTGCGTGCCTGCAATCCCAGCGCACCGCGCAGGCCACCAATCTCGCCGTGCACCATCTCGACCCGGGTCTCCCAGGTTTCATTGCTGTACAGCGTGCCCACTTCGCCATTGCCTTCGATTTCCACATGCTGGTAATCGGTATAGGTGACCGTGCCGCGCAGCGATTCAAAGCCGGGCAGCGGCTCCGCGAGCTCCAGCACCAGATCGTACCGCGTCTGCTCCACGTCCAGGGTTATGCCGCCCTCTTCTTCCTCATGCTCTTCGTGCTCTTCGTGCTCTTCGTGATCCTCCTCGCCGTGCTCGTCCTCATGGTGCTCGTGGGCGCCGGCCGGAATACCGTAGCGGTTCTCCAGCCGGGCCACTGCGAGCCCAACCAGGCCGCGGTCGAAGTGGTAGCTGGCGCCGGCAGTCACATTGCGTGTGCGACCGCCCGTATTGCCAACGTAACCGTCGGTTGTCTCCTCCTCACCGTGCTCTTCGCCGTCGTGTTCGTCCTCATGGTCGTGATCGCCTTCTCGCGCCGCGAGGCCGGGAATGCTCAGATCGTTCCAATCGCGGTACAAGGCGTCCAGGTGGAAGGCTAAATCGCCGCTGCCGCCGTCGAGGCGCAGCACCGACGTATCCATGTCGGAGGCGCCGTCATGGCGCAACTCCACACCGCCTTCCACGCCGTCAATACGGGTGCGCGGCACACGGTTGTCGATCACATTGACGACGCCGCCGATGGCGCCGGCGCCATACAACAGGGTCGCGGGGCCCCGCAGTACCTCAATGCTGTCCGCCAGCAGGGGCTCGACAGACACCGCGTGGTCGGCACTCACAGCCGAGGCATCGGCACTGCTGGTGCCATTCTGCAACACGGTCACCCGCGGTCCCTGCTGCCCACGAATCACGGGCTGGCCGACACCGGGGCCAAAAGATGCATTGGCCAACCCGGGCATGTCACCGAGAGTATCGCCAATCGTCGACCGCGCGCTGCGGCGCAAGTCATCGCCCGTCAACACGGTCACCGGCAAGGCGGTTTCGGCTTCCTGCTTGCTCAAGGGTGCCGTCACCAGCACGTGTTCGATTGGCAGCGACTGCGCCGCCGCGTTTGCACTGGCCACAGCCAGCGCAATAGGCATGAAACGTTTCATGATCTACTCCTGAAAAAGACAATGGGGTTCTTTAATCAGAAGTAACGCGGGGGGCCTCGGGCCTGTAGTGGGAGGTAACGCGGAGAGACCTGCGCGGCACGTGGCCCGGCAATAAAGCACGCCAACAGCAGCAGGAACAGCGCCAGCGCGGGCACCGCAGACAGTGCTGCAGGGGCCGACGACTTGCACAGCAGGCACTCGGCCTGCGCCTCGGACAAGCCGTGGGTGTGACTGGCCTCGAGAACCTGCAAACCACTGACGCACAACAGCGCTAGCACCGCTACCAGACGGGCGGCGCGACGGGCTCTTGCTGTCAGTGTTAACTGAGACGACATGATGACATTACATACCACGGGAGCCGCGAGTATAAACGCAGCTACGGATGCAGGCCATCTTTACTGCACAACTGGCAAGCCGGCTACGGCTACAGGTCCGGCTTGCCAGGCACCCGCACCAGCACAATTTCCGGTGCCGGCTCTGCAAAGGCGTCAACAAAGGTATTGGAGGTGAATAACAGGCGGTCGTTGTGGCGTACTGTGGCACGCAATCCGTAGCGGTGCCGGGAATCCAGCCTTGCCGGATCGTAGGTGATGCGGAACGGCCACGGCGGTGCCGTCGCCGTGGACTGTGTCACGGTAGCCAACACCGTGGCTGGCGCATCCGCCCGCGACACATCCTCGAGCTGAATGTCGAGCTGAGCATTCGGCGGCAACATCATGCGCTCCCGATACAAGACCGTACCCTCAATCACGCCTGCCTGCTGTGCCATTGCCGTATCCTCCGCCTTCTCCCCGCAGGCGCTGAGCACAGCGGCGAGCAGAAGCGCTGCCAGACATTTCGCCGCCTGTTCGCCCCACATCGCGCTCTTCCTCATACCGATAATTGCTCCAGCATTGCCGCCATTTTCGCATGCAACAGGTTAACGCCCTTGAGCGGGCGCACCATGACCTTGAACTCGATGATCAGGCCTGCGTCATCCACGGTGATGATATCGACCCCATTGATCGTAATGCCGTCGATTTCACAACTGAACTCGAGTACGGCATGAGGCGCTGCCACAACCTCCTTGACGTAGTGGAAACTGTCATTAAATACCGCGAGAGCGCCGGTCAGGTAAAGCCGTGTGAGATCACGACCTGCCTGTGGACGGTGCACCACGGGAGACCAGAAGACGCAATCCTCGGCCAGAATGGCGTCCAGCCCACCCGGGTTTCCACTGCGTACGATCTCGTGCCAATGCGCCAGTGCCTGCATACCCAACCTTTCATCTTCATTCTTTGCGACAACGATGCCACCCGGCAGGCACGCTGTCCATGACCGTGATCAGGCGGACAGCTTCAGGAAGGCATCGATTGCGGCGCGGGCATCAAGTTCATCCAGGGTGGGTGCGTGGCCGCGATCACTGACGACGGCCACCGACAGGTCGGGCTTGCGCTGCTGCATGGCCCGCAGCCCCGCGCTGGAAAGAATGTCAGAGTGCGCGCCGCGCAACACCAGTATCGGCAGCGTTGCGATGGCGTCGAATAGCGGCCAGAGATCCGGCGGGACGGCGGCATCTTCAGCCGCAGCCAGCGGCGTGGCAATGGCAGGGTCGTAGGCCAGCTCCAGGCCGTCGCCTTGCGCCTGCGGCCGATAGAGTGCCCGGGCGAAACGTAGCCAGTCTTCGGCTGAGAACGTGGGAAAAGCATCGCCGTTGATTGCGCGGGTTTGCGCCACAGCGGCCGCCCAGTCGGCGACCGGCTCAGCTTTCCCCACATACGCCTTGATACGCGCCAGCCCCGCCGGGTCAACCTCTGGGCCGATATCATTGAGCACAATGGCGCTGACCCGTGCCGGCTGCATCGCCGCCATCATCATCGCCATCAACCCGCCCATCGAAGTACCGACCAGCACCGCCTGTTGTACATCCTGCTCGTCCAGCAGGCGAAACATGTCCTGGACATAGGTGAGGGGCTGGTAGCGCGCGGGCTCCGGGTCGTAGGCGGAGCGGCCGCGGCCGCGCTGGTCGGCAACCAGTACGCGATAGCGCTGCGTCAGGTGCGGCGCCAGGCCGGCAAAGTCGGCGGAGTTGCGCGTCAGGCCGTGCATGCACAGGGCGACCGGCGCATCGACATCCGGCCCGGCGTAATCGCGGGCGTATAACCTCAAGCCATCGCTGCTGCGATACCAGAGGTCAGTAAATCCACTCATGTGCTTACTCCCCGAACTGCATCCGCAGTTCCCGCTTCAGGATCTTGCCGTTGGGGTTGCGCGGCAGGGCATCGACGAACTTCAGCTCGGCAAGCCGCTGCTGTTTACCCAGGCGGGCATTGGCCCAGGCCAGCAGCTCACCCTCTGCTGTTGTCGCATTGGATGCCGGAACCACCAGAGCGAGCGGGGACTCACCCCAGCGCGCACTGGGTATGCCGATAACAGCCACATCGCTCACCTGCGCATGCTGCACCAGGACGGCTTCGATATCCTGAGGGTACACATTCTGGCCGCCGGACAGAATCATGTCCTTCTTGCGGTCGACAATATACAGAAAACCCTCTTCGTCCACGTAGCCGATATCCCCGGAACGCAGCCACTGACGTCCGGCGGCGTCGATGTACTCCGCCTCCGCGTTGGCATCGTCACGGCGCCAGTAACCCGGCATGCTGATACGACCGCGAGAGACAATCTCCCCGGCCACGCCGTGGGGTAACTCCCGGCTATCCTCATCCAGAATACGCAGGTCCGTGCCAATCAGCGGGCGCCCCACCGATGCCCAGCGCCCTTCCGCATCTTCCGGCTCCAGCGTGGTGATGATGCCTTCGGTGAGGCCATAGAGCTCAATAATGCCGCAGGGAAAATGCGCGAAGATGTCGCGCTTGAGCCCTTCACGCAGCGGCGAGCCGCAACTCATCATGGCCTGCAGGCTGCTGACATCGCCACCTTCGGCCTGCAGGTGTTCTACCACCCGCTGGAACTGGATGGGTACCATGGCGGTGTGGGTAATGCGCTCGCGCGCCGCAGTAGCGACGAACGCCGCGGGGTCGAATCGCTCGTGTAGCACCAGGGTACCGCCGGCCAACACCGTGCAGAGCATCGCAACCCAGGAGATATTCGAGTACAGGCCAATGGTCAGCAGAGTACGCGCGGCACCGTGGTAACGCAGGGCGATGGCAAGATCGTAGGCCCAGTCCCGCCGCGTGCGGTGACTGTGCAGAATGCCTTTCGGCAACCCCGTGGTACCGGAACTGTAGATGATGTTCAACGGAGCATCCGCACCGAGCGTGCGGGCCGCCTCGGGCAACGTCTCCGCCTGCCCCGCACAGAGCGCCTCCAGCGCACTCCAGTGCGTATCACCAGGGCCGCTGGTGAGGGTGAGCTGGAGGGTGTCCGGTAACTGCGCCAGCAGTGGCGTCAACCGCGCCTGCTGGTCCGGCGACACCACCAGCGCGCGGATGCCGGCATCCACCAGCATGGCGACCAGCGCCGCATCACTCACCGACAGGTTGATGGGCACCGACACGGCGCCTGCTGCCAGGGTGCCGAACAGCGCCTGCACCATAGGCAGGCCGTTACACATGACCACACCTACCCGGTCTCCCGGAGCCACTCCACGGGCCAGCAGGCCGTGCGCGAAGCGGTGGTTAGCGGCCGTAAATGCACGCCAGTCGAGTGTGGTATCACCGCAGATGACCGCAGGTCGGGGCGCTCGCCAACGACCATGCAGCGCAAGAATTTCCGGCAACAAGGGCACCGGTGCCTCGAATCCAGTCACAGCTTTTACCTTTCGTGTGCTGACAAACACCCCGACCGGAGGCCGGGGCAACAGGCAGGCCTCAGAATCGATATTCCACTGTGGCCGTCAGCGTACGGGGCGGGGCGTAGAACACGGTGGTGTTGTTCTCCAGACCCAGTGAAGAGGCGCAACCGCCCTCACCAAAACAGTAGCCGGCCGTCTTGATCTCCTCGTCGCCGAGATTCTTGCCGTGCAGGCCGACCAGCCACTGTTCGTCACTGCTCATCCAGACCAGGCTGGCGTTGATCACGTCGTAGGCTTCCTGGTCGATCACCGGCACGGGCGCTTCGAACTGGGTAATATCACCTTTGTAGGACCAGTTCAGCTTGGCGGTGAGGTCACCGGCCGCGAAATCCGTTGTGTAGGTGAGCCCGAGATAGAGCATTTCCTCGGGCGTGTTCTGCACCGCGCGCTGATCCGCCACGTTCACCCCGTTGAGCAGCCACTCCTTGATTTCCGCATCAAGCAGGCTCATTGCCAACTGCACGCTGAAATGCTCAGTCAGCAGCACGTTGCCTTCCACTTCGATGCCAGAGATTTCCGCCTGGCCGGCATTGGTCACCGTGCCGACGAAGCCATCGTTGATGCCGTCACCATCGCTGTCTACACCCACAGAACCCGGGATCTGCATGTCCTGATAGTCGCTGTAGAACACCGCGATATTGGTCAGCGCGCGCCCGTCCAGCCAGGTGCTCTTGAGGCCCAGCTCCCAGGAATCGAGCGTTTCGGGATCGAAGCCGCGCTCCACTTCAGGGCTGGCGAAGTTGGCACCGCGCGGGTCGAAGCTACCCGCCTTCCAGCCCTGGCTGTAGCTCGCATACACGGTGACGTCATCGTTGACGGTGTAGCTCAGGTTCACCCGCGGCGAAAAGTCGGTGTAGGTTTTTTCCGCTTCGTAGTCGCTGGTGGTGGCGAGCAGCAGTGCACTGTCGTTGTCGAAGAATGGTGAGCCGAAGCCCAGGTAGGTGCCGCGGAAAATGTCTACCGTGCGCGTGTCTTCGGTGTAGCGGCCGCCGATCGACAGCGAAAACGCATCGGTCAGGCGGTAGGTCACGTCGGCGAACACGGACCAGGCTTCGGTATCCACCGTGCCACCCGTGTACGCGGTAACCGGGCCGATCTGCCCGAGCACCACGTCAAAATCGTTGGCGGCCGTGGCATCAAGGTAATAGAAGCCCGCCACCGCGTTCCAGCGCTCGGTGTTGTAGAGCAACTGGAATTCCTGACTGAACTGTTCGTTGTCGTAGATCACCGGCGCGTCAAAATCGATGACCTCGAGACCGTCGAAATCAATCACGGACTCAGTGTAGTCCTCGCGCCAGGCACTGATTGAGCGCAGCGTGGTGGTGTCGCTGACGTTCCAGTCCACCGACAGCATGGCGCCCTCGGCGTCGATTTCATTGTTGCCGTTGATGCCCGCGGTGGCGACGGAATCCTGCGCACCGGCGGTCGTGTCGTAACGATCAGACAGCACCGGCACGCCACTCACAGCACCGGGGAAGGGGCGGTAGCCGGCGACCGGGTTGGTCTTGTCATTCAGCTTGTCGTAGGCCACGCGCACCAGCCAGTTTTCACTGGGCAGCCACTCCGCGCTGGCGCGCCAGGCAAAAAGATCCTTGTCGTAGTGCTCGTCACTCGTGGTCAGGTTCTCACCGTAACCGTCGCGGGTCAGTGAGGCCACCGTTGCCCCCACACGGAAGGTATCCGTGACGGGTGCCGATGCCGTACCCACCAGATCGAGCTGACCGTAGCTGCCGTAGGAGGCCTTCAGACGCACATCGGTTTCATCGCTCAGACGCCGCGTGACATACTTGATGGCACCGCCCACGGCGTTGCGACCGTACAGCGTGCCCTGTGGCCCGCGCAGTACTTCCACCCGTTCAACATCGTAAATGTCCAGCAGGGCACCCTGGGGCCGGGCGATGTAGACATCGTCCAGGTACAGCGCTACGCCCTGCTCGAAACCCGCCAAGGGGTCCTGCTGGCCAACGCCGCGAATAAAAGCCGTCAGTGTCGTGCTGGTGGCGCGTGATGGCTCCAGCGTGACGCTGGGAATGATCTGCGCCAGCTCGCTGATGTCGGAGGCACCGCGCAGGCGCAACGCATCACCCGACAGCGCGGTAACCGCAATCGGTACATCCTGCAGGTTTTCCGCCCGCCGACGGGCAGTCACAACCACCTCTTCCAGCGCCAGCGCCGGGCCGTCCTGGGCCTGGGCGGTCGAGAAGGGCAGTGCGGAAGCCAGGGAAACGGCGAGCGCGATAGCGGAGCGCGGAGCAAATGCTTTCATGATATCCACCTTGATCGTTATCTTATCGTTTATCTTGAGCCGACCCTGAAAGCCGCCTCAACACTTGTTGAATTACGTCGCCAAACATATTCAACGTCTGTTGAAATGTCAAGCGCACCGGTCTCAGCTCTTGCCGGGAAGCGCATCGTTCGCGGGCACACGGGTCCACCACAGCCCCAGCAGCCCGTAACCGAGTGAGAACAGAATGGCGTAACTGGCGGACACGGCGGGGTTGCGCACGGCACCCGACAGGTTCAGGGCCAGATGCCCGAGGAGACCGATCAGCGCCGCACCCACCACCACCCAGAGCGGGATATGGCGGCGCACCAGCACACCGAAGAGAACCGGCACCAGCGACGCGGCCGCAAGCCCATACACGCCCTTTTGCGCAAAAAGGCCAATCAGCGGCGGCGGATTCCAGGCCAGCACGACGGCCAGTACGCCCACCCCGACCAGTACGCAACGCGAGAGCGCAAGTGCGTTGTAGCGCTCGCCGTACAGGGGCTGCACGATATCGTTCACCACCATCGCCGACAGCGACACCAGGATGCCGTCCAGTGTGCTCATGCCCGCCGCCAACAGGGTGAGGAAAATAAATACGAGCACATACTCGCCCCACGGCGAGCTACCGAATTCGAACAGGAGGTATTCACGCACGACCGTGTCCTGCTCAGGAATGTCGAGGCCCGCCAGGCGCGCGTAAAAGCCAATCATCAGCATCAGGGTGAAGACACTGCCGACCACCACCGTGGTGGCGATGAATTTGCCGATGTCGCGCTCGCTGCGCAAATAGAGCACCTTAGTGAGAATATGGGGTTGCAGCATCAGGGCGAAGGTCACCACAAACCCGCTGACAAACACCGAGAAGAAATCCGAATAGAGGTCACTGCCCGCGTTGAACGCATCGGCGTAACCATTTTCGACAGCGCGCAGCGCGGCCATTGGGTCAGCACCGAGATACTTCCAGCCCTGCGCCACCAGAATCACCGTGATGGCCAGCATCATCACGCCCTGCAGGGTATTGGTGTACGCGTGCGCGTAGGTGCCCCCCATCAACACATAGGCAAACACGAACAGCAGCACGAGCACCAGCGCCGTTTTCTGCTCCACCGGAAACAGGCCGGTCAAGAGCAGGCTGCAGCCCACCAGGATAAGCACCACGAAGGTAATCGAGAGCAGGTTGATAAACGCAAAGAACAGACTGAAGCCACGGTGGTTGTAGCGGTAGAAGATCCACTGCGGAATAGTCAGCGCATTATTGCTTTCACCGAGGCGCAGAAACCCCCGCGTCAGCAGCAGGAAGGCACTGAGAATACCCAGGGATCCGGCGAGCCCGTAGTGCAGGTAAGCGCTCAAGCCGTGGCTATACACAAACCCCGGGTTGATGACAAAAGTTGCCGTCGAAGCGATAGAGGCCGCCAGGGTGATGCCGATCAGGTAGGGGTTCATGTCCTTGTTGCCGATGGAAAAGCCACGGATATCACGCGTTCTGCGCATACCCACCCAGGAGAGCCAGAACACCAGAATCACGTAGGCAAGGGACATGGCGTACTTGAACAGATCAGGAGTCATGGTCGCATTCTCATCGCATATTGTTATTGACAGGCGTTCGATTCTGACGAAAGCCATGCTGCTTTTCAACAAGCGTTGAAAAATAAACTATGCTATTGTCCCCGCCACGGAGGGCGTATTTCTGGCATGACAAAGACCCGGCAGGCACCAAAACGAGAGCGCATTCTGGATGTCGCGGAGGAGCTGTTCGCCCTGCGCGGCTACGATGGCGTCACCCTGCGGCAGATCGCCAACAACGCCGGGGTCGACGTCGCCCTCGCCAGCTACCACTTCGGCAAGAAGCTGGATCTGTTCAATGCGGTCTTCGAACGCCGCGCCGCCCACCTGAATAGCGCGCGACTGGATGCCCTGGAGGCCTGCCAGGCATCAGCCGATGCAGCGGGGCCAACTGTCGAGCAGATTATCGAGGCCTTTCTGCGCCCGCTGGAACTGGCCCAGGAAACCGGAGACCCGGGCTGGCAGAACTATCTGGCACTGATCGCCTATATCAACAACTCGCCCTACTGGGGTCCACGGATGATGTCCAAGCTGTTCGACGGCCTCGTCAGCGCATTCATCGCCGCGTTGCGCAAAGCCCTGCCCGGTGCCCGCGATGAAGACATCTACTGGTGCTACCACAACCTGTCTGGCGCACTCACCCTGACTCTGGCGCAAACCGGGCGCATCGACAAGCTGTCGGGGGGCAAGTGCCTCTCAGCAGACTTTGAAGCAGCCTACGACCACATGATTCCCTTTGTCGCCGCCGGCTTTCGGGAAGTGTGCGGCCGCAGCGGAAAAAAGCGGGCCTAGCGCCTCACCGGAGGCCCGTATGCGACCAGGGCAACAGGAGGGTAACCCGCCATGACCGAGTGGCTTGACGCCGTCATAGACCTTTTTCCCGCCGGTATGGTGGTCGCCCTGACAGCCGCACTGATCGCGGCAGGTTACTGGTTGGCGCAGCGCAAAGACCGGGGCACCGAAACCCTGCTCTTCCAGCTCGGCGTGTGGCTGCTTGGCTCCGCCGGCATCATCGCCTGTGTAGTCGTGCTGCCGATCAGCGATGAAACCCAGGGCCAGATACTGGGCCTGCTGGGTGTTCTGCTCACCGCGGTGATTGCCTTGTCATCGACCACGTTTGTCGCCAATGCCATGGCCGGCGTAATGCTGCAGACAACACGACCGTTTCGCGCGGGCGATTACCTGCGCGTGGGCGAGCAGTTCGGCCGGGTCACCCGACGCTCGCTGATCAATACGCAACTGCAGACTGAAATGCGCGATATCACCACCCTGCCCAACATGCTGCTGGTAGCAACCCCGATCACCGTGATGCACCGGGACGGCACAATAATTTCCGCGGAGGTGTCGCTGGGCTATGACACGCCCTATACCGAGGTGCAGGAATTGTTGCTGCAGGCTGCCGAAACATCCGGTCTCAGCGACCCCTTCGTTCTGCTGCTGGAATTGCTGGACCACGCCGTGCTGTACCGGGTGTGCGGGTTCCTGACCGAAAGCAAAACGCCGCTCACCGCGCGCTCGAACCTGCGCAAGAAAATGCTCGAGCAACTCCATGGGCACGGTATCGAAATCGTCTCCCCCAGCTTCGTCAACCAGCGTCGGCAGGACCCGGCCACCCGAGTCATGCCCGCGGTTCCCGTCCTGCAGTCCGGCACCGTGGCCAGCGAAGCTGCGGCCCCCGAGGAACGCATATTCGACAAGGCCGAGGAGGCTGCGACGCTGGAGGAGCTGAAAGAGGAGCGCAGTGCGACGCAGGAAGCCCTGGCGGCGGTCATGGACCGGCGGGATGCCACAGACGCAGAACAGACGCCGGCACTGGAGCAGGAGATACGCCAGCTGGAGCAGCGCGAGGTCTGGCTCAAGGCCAGGATAGAAGAGGAAGATGCGCCGAAAGACAAAGCGCCCTGACCCCGGCTACAGGTCCACCTCACGCTGAAAATCGCGCTCGATGCGCTGCTGCTGCTCAAACCGGGAAACACCGTTCAGGCGCACACTATCGTGCATGCGCTGCTGGAAGCGCTGCCGGCGGTAGTGGGCTACCAGGCGCGGAAAGCGCTCGGGCTCCAGCTCTCCGGCAATCAATGCCTCGATCAAGGCAATGTCGATACCCACGCGATAGGCGATGCGGCTGGGGCGGATCTTGTGCGCGTGAAACTCGGCCACAATATGCACCTGCTGCTCGCGCCCGTAGTGGCACTCGCGGGAATAGCCATAGGGCGGCGAGGGGGTGCGCGGGTCATCAAGGCCTGGCCCGGTTGTAGCAGGCGATGCGGCGATGGGGTGGTTGTCGGTGTCTCTGCTCATGCGCGTGTTTTAACAGGCGCCCCGCGATTTGCCAAGTCCGGGACGCGTAGTCCGGGACGCGTAGTCCGCGACACGTAGTCCGGAACAGACAACCCAGGGCGACCTGCCTGGCCGGGCCTGGACGGCCTGTCTACGCCCTCCGCTGTGGCCAGAATAAACCCGCGCTTGTGGTTATCATTGCCCCTGCAGCCTTCTATACTCGAGGTTCAGGCACGGGCGCACCAGAGGATAAGAACCATGAACGCACCGCAGACCATAGGATCCATCGAAGACATTGAGCAGCGTATGCAACAGGTGCTGGAGGCACAACGCCAGGACTACCTGCGCGAGGGCGAGGTGTCCGCCGAGACGCGTATCGACCGCATAGATCGCGGTATAGACGTACTATTGAAATATCAGGACAGGATGGTGGCTGCGCTGGACAGCGATTTCAGTTGCCGCGCGCGGGAAGTCAGCCTGCTGACGGACGTCGCCGCTTCGGTCACCCCCCTCAAGCACGCACGCAAGCATCTGCGCAAATGGATGAAACCAGAGCGGCGGCCCACGATGTTCCCGCTCAACCTGCTCGGCGGACGCTCGCGCATCGAGTACCAGCCACTTGGCGTGGTGGGGGTCATCTCACCCTGGAATTTTCCGGTCAACCTGACCTTCGGCCCCCTGGCCGGCATCCTCGCCGCGGGGAACCGCGCCCTGATCAAGCCCTCGGAGTTTACCCCTGCAACCAGCGAAGTGATGGCTGAAATGGTGGCCGAAGCCTGGGACGAAAAAGAAGTTGCCCTGTTTACCGGCGGGCCGGAAGTCGGCCAGGCGTTCTCGGGGCTGGCCTTTGATCACCTCCTGTTCACCGGCGCCACCTCGGTCGCACGGCACATCATGGCAGCCGCGGCACGCAACCTGGTGCCCGTGACGCTGGAACTCGGCGGCAAGTCCCCGGTTATTGTGTCCCGCAGCGCCGATATCGAGAAGAGCCTCGAGCGCATCATGTTGGGTAAAACCCTGAATGCGGGCCAGATCTGCCTGGCGCCCGACTACCTGATGGTTCCTGAGGAAAAACTGGATGCCGTAATCGCCGCTGCCCAAAAAGCCGTGACTGCAATGTATCCCAGCATCCTCGACAACCCGGAGTACACCGCCGTCGTCAACCAGCGCCACTATGAGCGGCTGACCGGCTACCTCAAGGAAGCCGAGGAACGCGGTGCCCGTACCATTCCCATCAACCCCGCCGGCGAGGATTTTCAGGCTCGGGAAGGCAGCCGCAAGATTCCCCCAACGCTCATTGCACAGCCGGCGGAGGATCTCAAGGTCATGCAGGAGGAACTGTTCGGGCCTCTTCTGCCGATTCGCACCTACAAGGATTTCAACGAAACCATTGATTACGTCAACGCGAATCCGCGACCCCTGGCAGCCTACTACTTCGGGCAGGACAAGGATGAAGAACGCGCCGTGTTGTCACGGACCACCTCAGGCGGCGCCTGTATTAACGATGTCATCATGCACATCATGCAGGAAGAGCTGCCCTTTGGCGGCGTCGGTCCCAGCGGCATGGGCGCTTACCACGGTGAAAAAGGGTTCCGTACCTTCAGCCATGCGAAATCCATTTATCGCCAGGCCGGGGTCAATGTCGGCAAGCTCGGGGGAATGCTGCCCCCCTATGGCAAGGCGACTGAGAAAACCATCAGTATGCAGGTCAAGAAGTAGGCGGACCGGCGAGGTGACGCGCCTGCAGTGGCTGCGTCATCTCGCGCTGATCGGCGCTATCCTGCTACCATGGGCGGCTATGACAGCCGCTGCCTCTTCTCCTATCGTGATCGCCCACCGCGGGGCCAGCGGCTACCTGCCCGAACACACCCTGGCCGCGAAGGCCATGGCGCACGCCATGGGCGCCGACTTCATCGAACAGGACGTTGTTCTGACCCGCGACGGCGTGCCAGTCGTGCTGCACGACATTCACCTGGAGTCGACCACAGATGTCGCGCTGCGTTTCCCGGACCGCGCCCGGGCAGACGGACGCTACTACGCCATTGACTTCACACTGGCTGAAATCCGCACCCTGCGCGCGCAGGAGCGGTTGAACAGCGACGGGCAAGCGGTATACCCGGGGCGTTTTCCCGCGCATACCGGTGATTTCCACGTACCCACACTGGCCGAGGAGATCGACTTGATCAGCGGCCTCGATCGCAGCCGGCAGCGCCGCACCGGGCTCTACATCGAGTTCAAGTCGCCTCGCTTTCACCGCCGCGAAGGTCACGACATCGCCCAAAGGGTGCTGGATGTGCTGCGCGAGAAAGGGTGCGACCAGCGCAGTGAGCAGGTATTCCTGCAGTGTTTCGACGATGAAACCCTGCGCTACCTGCGCCACGAACTGAAAACGCCGCTGCCACTGATTCAGTTGATTGCCGACCCCGGTTGGGGCGAAGACAGCGCCGTTGACTACGCCTTCCTGCAAACGGCCGGCGGGCTCGACGCCGTAGCGGGCTACGCCGATGGTATCGGCCCCTGGCTGGAGCAGATCTACCTGGGGCAAGACGCACAGGGAAGACCGGTGCTCAGCAACCTGGTCGCGCTGGCACATGCGCGCGGCCTGCAGGTGCACCCGTACACGTTCCGCGCCGATGCGCTGCCAGCGGGTATCGACAGCTTCGACGCGCTGTTACAGCTCTTTTTCTTCGAACTGGGTGTGGATGGGGTGTTCACCGACTTTCCCGACCTCGCCCGCACATTCCTGCAAGACCACCGCCAGCACAGGACCCCACAGTGACACCCAAAGTGAATCGCCGCACCAAGATCGTTGCCACCATCGGCCCGGGCAGTGAGTCGGAAGACATGATCGCCCGCCTGATCAACGCGGGGGTGAACGTATTCCGCTTGAATTTCAGTCACGGCTCGGCGACGCAGCATGCTCTGGTTGCTGAACGCATTCGCAAACAGGCCGCGGTTGCGGGGCGCTATGTGGGCATTCTCGCCGACCTGCAGGGCCCCAAGATCCGTATCAGCACCTTCCGCAACGGTTCCGTCAAGCTGGAGAATGGAGACCGCTTCCGCCTCGATCTCTCCCTGGGTGAGGGCGAGGGTGATGCCTCCGGCGTCGGGCTCGACTACCGGGAGCTGACCAGCAGCGTATTCCACGGTGACACCCTGCTGCTCGATGACGGACGGCTGCGGTTGCGCGTGGACGAGGTTGTCGACGGCGCGGTTGAGTGCACCGTGCTGGTGGGCGGCACACTGGGCTCGCGCAAGGGCATCAACCGCCTGGGAGGCGGACTGGCGGCGCCGGCCCTCACCGCCAAGGACATTGCGGACATCGACAGCCTGGCGGAGGTGCGACCTGATTTCGTCGCCGTGTCGTTCGTCTCCAGTGCCCTGGATATCTTCCAGACCCGGGAGCTACTGGCCGCACATCAATTGACCCCCGCGATTATCGCCAAGATTGAGCGCGCCGAAGTGGTCTATGATGACGAGACCCTCAATGGCATCATCGATGCGTCCTTCGGCATCATGGTCGCACGCGGTGACCTCGGTGTGGAGGTCGGGGATGCCGAACTCATCGGCCTGCAGAAAACCCTCATTTCCCGGGCGCGCAAAATGGACCGGGTGGTGATCACGGCGACACAGATGATGGAGTCAATGATCAATAGCGCCATGCCCACCCGCGCGGAGGTGTTTGATGTTGCCAATGCGGTACTCGATGGCACCGACGCCGTCATGCTCTCAGCCGAAACCGCGGTTGGCAGCTACCCGGTGGAAGTGGTCAGTGCGATGGCCGATGCCGCCCTCGGTGCAGAACGGCATCCCGTCGCTCGCACCTCGCGCTACCGTCTGGACAAGCAGTTTTCCAGCGCGCAGGAAGCCATCGCCATGTCGGCCATTTATGCGGCCAATCACTACAACGCCGTACGCGGTATCGCCTGTTTGACCGAGTCTGGCAGCACGCCGCTGCAGATGTCGCGGTTGTCATCCGGTTTGCCGATCTTCGCCCTCAGTCACCGCAGCGAAACCCTCCAGCGCCTGTGCCTGTGCCGCGGCGTGGTGCCCCTGTTTTTCGACGCCAGCGTGTTTGACCCGGAAACCATCGAATCCAGCGCGATCGAGTTCCTCTGTGATGAGGGTCAACTGCACAAAGATGACGCCGTGCTGCTGACCAAGGGCTCCGTGATGGGCCGGCCGGGCTCCACCAACATCCTGAAAATTCTTTCGGTGCCATGACAGGCGCGAGCACGGGTCTGCGACTGGTCGCGGACGTCGGCGGTACCAACAGCCGTGTGGCGCTGTTCGACCCCCGCGACGGCAGCCTGCAGGCCCTGCGTGTTTACCAGAACGCCAGCCACGCCGATTTCGGCGCTGTACTGGACAGTTGGTTCCGGGAGGTGGACGCAGACGCACCCCGGGAAGCCTGCATTGCGGTAGCGGCACCGCCCAGCGGCAATAACGCCCGCATGATCAACATCGATTGGGAGCTGCGAGGTGCGGAGCTGGCGCAGCGTTTCGGCATACGGCAACTGGGCCTGATGAACGACTTCGAGGCCAACGCGTGTGCCCTGCCCTGGCTGCGCCCACAGGACTCTACGACGCTGCAGGCCGGGCGGACAAAAAAACCCGCGCGGCTGGCTGTGTTGGGCCCCGGTACAGGCCTTGGTGGCGCCGTACTCGACATGCGGACCGACGGCGCCGTTGCCGTCGCCTGTGAGCCCGGACAAATGGACCTCGCACCGTTGGGAGCGGCGCAGATGGCGCTGTGGCCCGTGTTGCAACGGCACCACCCGCGGATTTACGCGGAGCTCCTGCTCTCCGGCGCCGGCCTGCGACGACTGTACCTGGCGCTGGGCGAGGCTGAGGGCAAGGTGACCGAGGATCTTGACCCCGCAGCCATCAGCGCCCGCGGCGTCGCCGGCAGCGACCCACTGTGTGTCGCAACGCTAGCGCAGTTCTGCGCCTTCCTGGGTGCAGCCAGCGCCAACTTCGTGCTGGCGAACGGAACGTATGACGCACTATATCTGGCGGGGGGTATCGTGCCGAGAATGGTGCCCTTCCTGCAGCAGAGCGCTTTTCTGTCCTGCTTTCACGATCGCGGCCCACTGCAATCCGCCCTGCAGCGCACAGCGGTCGCGGTCATCACCCACCCCTACCCCGGACTCGTGGGTGCGGGCCGCGCGCCACTGGCAGGCGCGGCCTGTTAGTGTTCGCAAACGCGTAATATTGCCCAAAATATTTGCCGAACAGCAGCTACCCGCTGCAAAACCCGGTGCTAAACTCTTGGGAGCTGAGT
>TARA_R110000772_G_scaffold249530_1_pt1 | contig 33368 bp, 41 predicted proteins | sample TARA_R110000772 | Tara Oceans TARA_R110000772 (sample SAMEA4397948) | marine metagenome | biome: Polar Biome; feature: [SRF] surface water layer (ENVO:00010504); material: water (ENVO:00002006), including particulate matter (ENVO:01000060) such as... | depth 5 m | reverse complement strand
ATAGTAAATATGAAAATAGCAGGCTTTGCTCAGCTTAGAAACGAAAGGCAAAAAGGTAATCTTGAAAATTGGATGAAATGTATGACAGCCGTTTGCGATATTATATACATATTTGATCAAGCTTCAGAAGATAACAGTCAAGAACTATACAAAACCCTTGGAGAAGGAAAGGTTACTGTAGTTCAATCTCAAGTAAATAACTTTTCTGATGAAGTTGGATGTAAAGCCTTTCTTTTAAAAGCACTTTTAAAGAGTCATCCTGATACGGATTATATTTTCTGGATGGACGGAGATACATATTTAGACAATAGACTGCTAGAGAATAGAGATACAATACGTGAGTTGTTAAGTTCTAAATTTTCCGAAACAGATGGAATTTCAATGGGCCATTATAACTTATGGCGCAGTGACACTTATTTTAGGAAAGATGATAGCTATCATGGATTACACGGAGGAGTAACAGCTTTCTGGAGAAATAACGGTAGACTATTCTTTCCAGAGAATGTTAGGGGATTGCATCAAAGAGTAATCCCTTTAGGGATCGATAAAGTCGAAGGGATTAACAAACATGGAGATGAATTCTATTCTCTTATACATAGAGGGTTTGCTACTGATTATCAAATTATTACAAAATATGATGTATACAAGGGACGTGGACAAACAGGATGGGCTTTAGATCGTCTTTTAAATGAAAATGAATTAGAAGTTGAAGAAATTCCTAGTGAAATTCTGCCATCGTGGTATAATATAAGAGAGGATAATGATCCAACTGTTAAAACGCCAATATTTAATGTTTATCAAAAACTAAAAGGAGTAAAGCTATGAGTTTAATTAATTACCATGTTCATCTATTAAAGCCTAAAGGAGCAGTTGTTCCAATTTATGATTCTGCAACCTTAGAAGAGACAGACGATAGTTATCTATTTACGACTATGAGTTTGGATACCATTAGGATTCCAATTAGAAATATTTGCTATCTCCAATCTTCTCCAACTAATAAAGAAGAAATTTTTGCAGCAGTAGACCGACAACAACAGCAACAACAGATTGACAGTCCAATTGACGGCGCTAAGACAGAGGAGATTGATCATTCAATTCTTGAGAAAGAAGAGCTAGAACTGGAAGACTCATCCTTAATTGACGAGTTCAAAGAAGGAGCTGAAATTCTTTACGGTGAAGAAAAAGTTGAAGATATAATTTCAAGAGAGATTGACAGAAAGATACCAGACGAAGATTATGAAAATTAACAAACAGAGAGAGTCATGCGGAGTCTGTAAAAATAAAGACTTGGAAGAAATTATAAATTTTGGCAAAGTTCCGTTAGCTGGAGACTTTCCGAATAAGAGCGAATTAAAACAAGAGGGTTTAAGCGGACTAAGGCTTCTCCTTTGTGAGCGTTGTGGCTTACTACAAACAGATACTATTATAGATCCTTCTAGGCTATTTTCTGATTACAGATACAAGTCTTCAATTGGATTAGCTAAACATTTTAAAGGACTAGCTGATTTATTAGTCAAAAGATTCTCTTTAAATGAAACGTCTAATGTTTTAGATATTGGAAGTAACGACAATCCGCTTTTAAAGCCTTTAAAGGAATTAGGAGTAAAGCATGTAAATGGAATAGATCCAGCTACAAATATCGTAGATTCCGTTAAAGAAGATGGAATAGCTGTAATCAACGACTTTTTCGGAGAAGCTACAGCTAAAAAGCATTATACTAGAGGAGTATTCGATCTTATTACATGTAATAATTGCTTCGCTCATATCGAGGACTTAAATTCAGTTGTAAGAGGTTTGAAGTATTGCTTGAAGGAAGGAGGTGATTTCGTTTTTGAAGTAGCTTACGTAAAGGATACAATCGATCAGTTGCAATGGCCAAACATTTATCATGAGCACATTTATTATCATAGCTTAACAGATTTAGTTTCTTTGTTTAATATGAATGGAATGACGGTTGTTGACTTTGATGAAATCCCTATTCACTCTGGCTCAATTAGGGTTTACGTTAAAAATGATAAAAGTTCAATAGTTCCCAGAAAGGTAATGACTAGGCTTTATAAAGAGCAGATAGAATGGAAAATAACATCCAAGGGGTATATGAAGGAGTTTTCTAAAGCTGTTAGAGGGAACGCTCAACAGTTACTTAATTTAATTGGGAACATAAAAGCTATTGAGAAAAAGAGAATTGTTGGATATGGAGCTTCTGGCAGAGCTAATATGATTTGTAACGCATCTCATATCAATACTTTCATGGTTGACTATATAGTAGATGAATCGCCAGAGAGAGAAGGTAGATTTACATCTAAAACACACATTCCAATCGTTAAGAAATCTAAATTGGATAATGATGACCCTGATTATATTATACTATTTGCATCTAATTTTGCAAAAATGATCATGGAGAAACTTAAAGATAGGAATTTCAAATACATTATTCCTTTTCCTAAGTGGACGGTTATTGAATCTATTGACGAATTGGAAAATTATAATAGCATTTAAAATATGCACATTCACATTAAAACAGTTCAAACGGGTTGGATTCTACAAAAGATAGCAGAACGTATAGCAGCTAGTAATCCAGAAGTTTTTACTGTTTCAAGTGATTCTGATCCAGATGCAGATGCTAATTATTATGTAGATGTAGGAAACTGCTTTCAACCAGAGGATTATAATATCCCAAGTAAGAAAATAGGACTTTTTACGCATCTTCATAAACACTCAATGCGGTGGATGCCACCTCAATGTTTAAAGCTTGATCATATCGTTCATATGACTCAAAGATATTATGATCGTTTTACTGCTCATGGATTTGAAAAGGATAAAATGTCCGTTTTGTATCCGTATGAAATTAGCGAAGGGTTTAATTTAAAAAAGCCAGTAATTGGAATTTTTCAAAGAGGAGAGCACGAAGGGAAAGGATTCCATTTTATGAGAGAATTTGTCAAGCGTGATGTTTGCGAAAAATTTCAATGGTTATTTGTAGGGAGTGGATGGGACGAGATAAAGAATATCTTGCGGATTAAAGATAATTTAGTTAACGAAGATTTAGAGTATCATGGAGAATATACTCATGGAAATGACGTGAGATATAATCATTATCCAAAACTATATAATCTAATAGACTACTTGCTAGTCCCTTCACTTTGGGAAGGAGGACCAGTTGGATTCGCAGAATCTTTATCAATGGGAATTCCAACTATAGCATCTGACGTTGGATGGTGCGGTTATGACTTTAAAACAGATTATAGGTATGATATAGGAGATTCAAACTCCTTAGAGTCTGTCCTAGAGACTATTATAGAGCCTTTAGAGGATAGGAGGAAACAAGTTGAACATTTAAATTATAAAACTTACGGAGAAAAATTAATAAAGATTACAAATAGTTTACTATGAGATTAAATATGGGTTGTGGGACCGACTACAAACAGGGTTGGATAAATGTAGATAGAGGAAATTGCGATTGCGATGTTCAACACGATATAGAAAACTATCCTTGGCCATTTGATGACGGAGTTGTTGAAGTGGTATATATGCAACATGTTTTAGAACATTTAGATCCAAATAGTTACGGCAAACTTGTAGCTGAACTTCACAGAGTATTAAAGCCTGGAGGAATTTTTCAAGCAATTTCTCCTCATGCAACGTCTGACAATTTCAATACAGACCCTACGCACAAGTGGCGTTTAACAACTAGAACATTTGATTATGTAGATCCGTCAAAAGCCTTATATGAAAATGGAGTTATCTATGGATGGGGAGATTATAAATTTCATGTAGAAAGCTCTGTGATTGAATGCGGAGAGAATGGACCGAATATTGCCCATCTTTTAAAGAAAAGTTAATGAATTTAGTAGTAGAAAAAAAAGATTATCAAAAGGATGGTAGTAGATTTCATAGTTCAGAAAGAGCAGTTGAACTTCCTCTTGGACAAAGGTTTTATAACGAGTTCAAAGACGATGAACTTATTGAGGTTGGGTCTGTTTTAGAAAATCTAAATCTTTTAAATCATCCCGTTGTAGACCTTGGACCTTCTAAATCGTTTAATCATATAAAGCAAGACGCTTTAGGCATTAACTACACAAATAAATCCGTTCTTTCTATGTCTACAATAGAACACGTTGGAGATTTTGAATTAAGAGGCAACTTTAATCATATATATGATAGTATAAAATTGCTACAAAAAATTCATAGTCAGTCAAGCAGATATTTAATCACTTATCCAGTGGGTTATTCTCTATTTCAGCCAACTCATTATAATCCATTAGATCTATTTTTAGCTAAAAAATCTTCTGACTATAATATGGCTTTTTATATAAAAAAACGTGGAACTTTATGCGCAGGGGGTGGTAAATATACAGAGCCAGAATGGAAACTTTCGACAGAATGCGATCCTAAATATTTTAAGTTTAACTATGGATGTCCATTTAAAGGAGCTACTATTTTAGTAGTCATTTACAATAATATTTAAACATGCATTTCGACTACGGAAACTCTTATAAGGAGAAGTATAAAAAAACTTTTTACAAAGATTCTTCAAATCAAGCAAAAGAATTAATTTCAAAGTATTACGAAGAATGCCCATTTAAAGGATGTGGATGGCTATCTCCATTAGATACCGCTTTACTTTACTCAACCATAAGAGAGCATAAACCATCTAACATAATGGAAGTCGGATGCGGCTATTCTACTCAAGTCATAAATTATGCCTGCTCAAAAAATAAAGAGAATTTTTCTTTATACAGTTTCTCCGACAAGAATATTGTTCAGAAAAAGGGGTTTGAAAGTTCTAATTTTGTAAAAGGACATTTTTTTGATTCTTGGGAAAACTTTAAAATAAATTTAAATACAGTTGATTTATTGTATATAGACGCAGGACATAACTCATTCTTTGCTTTATATTACTTTTTTGAGTTAATGGAGCCTTTAAAGAGCGGTTCATTAATTCACATACATGACATAGCATGTTTAGAAAAATACGTTGAGGCTATTGAAAGCGGCACGTTTGATCTTAAGCATTTTTCTCACACAAACGGGAATTATGGAGTTACAGATGAAGCATGGACAATTTACTACCTATTAAATAAATTCAAAAATTACGAAGTTTTGTTTTGCTCTAGTTATTTAAACGAATATTATTCTAACAAACTTGATTTCATAACAAATATTGAATTGGGAAAATTTAGTAATACAAAAAACGAAATAAGCTTTGCACCTTCAAGCTCTTTGTGGCTGAAAAAATTATGAAACTAACTCATTATACTATTATAGGTAAAGATATAAACCTTCTTAAAGGTCATGTTGAAAATGTAAAACATTATGCGGGATTTGACGAGCTACAATGCGAAAAAGAATTCTTAGTTATCGTCTATACTAATCCAAAAATTCCAAGAAATGTAACTTCTGATATACTAGAATATTGCTGGGAGGAAGGTTTAAGAACTGTTGTATATGACGAGCCAGAGGAAAATTCATTTCTAGAAAACCTTTATGCTTGCTTTAATTTAGGATACGAAGAAGCAAAAGGAGAGTATGTTTTTAGAAGTGGATCAGACCAAGCCTTTTGCAAAGGAGCTTTTCCAGCCATGATGAAACATGCTGAGCCTGGAGTAATTTTACAAGCTAATACCGTTGAAAATCATGAGAAACTTCAAGAACTAAAAACTCATAGTAGGCATTTTGAAGTAATTGTAGGAAATGATTTCGAAGAATTAAATTTAGATAAATTTGAGAATATTCAAGATCAGCTAAAAGCAAGGACAAGCTCAGAATTACTTTCAATTGATGAAGCTATTAACGCATGGGGGAAACCAGCAGCATTTAACAGTTCCTTGGGCGTTATAAATAGAACGGATGGATGCTCGTGGCTAATGAGGAGAAAGGATTGGGAAAAGTTTGGACCTATGCCTCCAATTGAAAATGGAATAACTGGAGACGTTATCATTCATGATAGAATGCAAAAAGCGGGTTATAGAAATTTTATCGTTAGAGACTGTTTGACTGTTCACTTCGTCCAAGGTGAGCAGTCTAAAAAGTAACTTAATAAAATATATGAAAGCTTTCGAGTTAGATTTTTTTAAAAAATACGACAAAGAGGAAATTCTATTAAGGGATGGAATTTATAGCCAATTTGATTGTAGAGTTCTTTACTCTTATGTAAGAGAATTTAAACCCAAAAGGATATTAGAGTTTGCTCCTAGAACGGGGAGAACTACCTCTTGTATAATGGAGGCTCTTAAAAAGAATAACGAAGAAGACGGTCTTGAGGTTGAATATTTTGCATTTGAGAAGGACGAGGAGTTTTTTAAAAGCACAAGAGAATTTATTAAATCCTTTAGTTTTGTCAACTTAAAATATGACTCTAATATAATAGGATCTAGACTTTTAAACAAAATTGAAGGGTTAGACTTTCTCTTAATTGATGCTAATCATGATTTCTTATTAGCCGAATGGTATGTAGAAAATCTTTTTCCATCAGTTAAGAGTCAGGGACACATTCATATCCACGACATAGATTACAATAAAAACAAAAATGGATGGGAAGATATCTCTTTTGGAAAAAGTTACCATAGCCATCCAGATGTTATACATTCAGAGGTTATAAAGAAACTTTACCCATCTTTATCTTTTAAAGTTCCAAGCGTAATTAAAACCTTTGAAGGAGATATTATAAAGAAGTTCTACGAAGAAAACAAAGATAATCTAGAATTCTATAGTACGCCAGAAGCTTCTAGGAAACTAAATTGTTACAATGAGTTTGATAGATCTATGTATTTTAAGCTAAAAATCTAAAAACAATTGTTCTTTCCCTTAAATTGTATATAATATGATATGCAATTAGGAATTGTCGGATTAGGAGTTGTAGGCTCCGCTATAAAATATGGATTTGAAAAGCTTGGGAATGATGTTGCGGTTCATGATATAGCTCAAAATACTAATATAGAAGACGTTTTAAGTTCTGAAATTGTTTATATTTGTGTCCCAACACCATCTGACTCAGAAGGTAATTGCGATACTTCTATTGTAGAATCTGTAGTTGATGAATTAGTAAACAAGAATTACGAAGGAATTATAGCTATAAAAAGCACCGTTGAACCTGGAACCACAGAAAGATTGATAAAGAAACATGAAGGGCGTAAGATTTGTTTTGTTCCAGAATTTCTTCGAGAACGTATGGCAAGTTGTGATTTTACGGAAAATCATACTTTATTAGTTGTTGGCGTTTCAAGTATTGGGCACGCTTATGAACAATCCGTCCAAGGGATTACAGAATTAATTGTAAAAAGTCATGGAAAGTATCCAAATACTTTTATGTCCTGCTCTCCAACGGAAGCTGAACTAATTAAATATGCTCATAATACGATAAACTCAACGAGAATCACTTGGGCTAATTCAATGTATGAAATTTGCAAAAGCTTAGACTGCAATTACGACATAGTTAAAGAAAGTATTCTTATGACAAGCTCTATGCCAGATTTGTATTTAGACGTAAATGAAAATTTTAGAGGATATAGCGGAGCCTGCTTGGTTAAAGATACTTTAGGGCTTGCAAAATTATGTGAAAAGCTTGATAATGGAGTTGAATTTTTTGATAAAATCCATTCAGAGAATGAAAAATATGATAAAACTGTGCTTCCAGGCATGAGACCAGAATGAAAAAAATATTAATTACAGGTTCGGAAGGATTCGTAGGCAAATACCTATGCGAAGAATTTCTATCTAAAGGATATCAAGTTATAGGCGTAGATAACTTCTCTAAATATGGAGTCGTTTCTAACGATCACGTTCGTCATCCTAATTTTGAACTATTTCAACATGATTTATTGCAAAAACCCAATTCCAAGCTATCTCTTGGCTGCGAATCAATTTTAGATCATCATTTTTTTACAGCTGATTATATCATTAATTTAGCTGCGATTATCGGAGGCATTAGACTCTTTCACGAAAGGGCGTTTGATCTGCTATCTCACAATGATAGATTAAATGCAAATGTTTACGAATTAGCTATTAGAGCTTTTAAAGCAGGGAATCTAAAAAAGATTATCAATGTATCTAGTTCAATGGTATTTGAGAATGTAGAATCTTATCCTAGTAAGGAATCAGACGTTGATTCATGCCCTCCTCCTTCAAGCACTTACGGCTTTCAAAAATTAAATACAGAGTATTACGCAAAAGGAGCTTACGAGCAGTATGGACTACCTTATACAATTATTCGGCCTTTCAATTGTGTCGGAACAGGAGAGCATGACTACGATACTGGCAACTCTCACGTTTTACCTGATTTAGTTTACAAAATTCTAATCGAAAAACAAAATCCTCTTAAAATTCTTGGATCAGGAGATCAAGTAAGATGTTATACTCACGGTAAAGACTTAGCTAGGGGAATTAGATTAGCCCTTGAGTCGGAAAAAGCAAATCAAGTATATAACTTATCTATAGATACACCAACGACGGTAATAGAATTAGCGGAAGAAATTTGGAGGCAAGTAAACCCAAATAAACCTTTTCGATTTGAGTCTGCTGAACCTTTAAAATACGACGTTCAAAGAAGGGTGCCTGATACAAGCAAAGCTCAAAGAGAGTTGGGATTTACAGCTAATATATCCTTAAGTGAAACCGTGTCAGAAGTTATAGAATGGGTAAAGAGTAAACGATGAAAGCTTTAATTACTGGAGGGTTTGGATTCATAGGCAAAAACTTCACAAACTTATACAGTCATAAATTTGAGCATATCATAAATCTTGACAAAATGTCGGAACAGTCTTCGACAAAAGGATGCAATCCTAAATGCACGTCTATTTTTATAAAAAGAGATTTACGGGAATTGACTGCGGAATTCCTTAAACCTTTTGATTTTGATTACGTCGTTCATTTTGCTAGCGAGTCTCATGTTGACAGATCAATCAATGATCCAAATGGATTCATGGAATCAAACGTTATGGGAACTCAAAAACTTTTTGAAGCTTTAAGAGGAAGAAAGAATTTAAAAAAGGTAATTCTTATAAGCACAGACGAAGTATTTGGATCTACTAAAGAAGGCTTTTTCACAGAAGCGTCTATCTACAACCCGTCTTCTCCATACTCTGCCTCTAAAGCGTGTCAAGATATGATTGCTACGGCTTATAGGAAAACATACAACTTACCAATAGTTAGTATAAATTGCACTAATAACTTTGGCCCATTGCAAGATTTAGAAAAGTTTATCCCAAAGGCTATAAGTTGTTTGCTAGAAGAAACTAAAATTCCAGTATATGGAGATGGAGAAAACGTTAGAGATTGGATATATGTGAATGATTTTTGTGAAATAATCTTTAAGATATTAGACTCTCGCAATAATCATAATCATTATCTAGTAGGTGGAGACTGCTTATTGTCAAATAATCAAATACTTTATGATTTAACTGGATTAATGGGCAAAAGCTATGAAAAATGTTTTGAATTTGTAGAGGATAGAAAAGCTCATGACTTTCGTTATGCTGTAGACTGCTCAAGGGTAAAAGATGAATATTCATGGACACCTTCTAATAATTTTCGAGCTAATTTATCGGAAACAATAAACTCATATTTATGAAAGTAACCTTTGGGATATTATCTAGAAATAGACCGAAAACTGTTGTTAAATTAGTTAATAACATCAAAGAGACTGTTAAAAAAATAGAGTATGATATTCTTATTATTGACGATAAGTCTGCAAATGAAAATAGATTGAGATTTAACGATGAACTGAAAGATCCTAATGTTTTTATTCTAGATATGCCAGTTAAGTCTTCTTGCTCTAGGCTTTTTAATCTACTAATGATGTTTTCCAACAACAGGTATGTCGTAATAATGAATGATGACATGAAACTGTTAGATAATTGGGAAGAAGCTTTCATAAATACTATTAATCTAGGGCACGAATATATTTTATTCTTAAATCACGGTTTATTTTTAATAGACCTTTTAAACATTCACAAAGTTGGGTTCTTTGACGAAAACTTCTTAGGAGGAGGGTATGAGGATATGGATATGCTTACAAGGATACGTTTAAGCGAAAAGAACTCAGCCAATAAAATAAAGTTTTTGAACGCTAGTGCCGCACTTTCAGACAGGCTAACTCATGAAAAGAAAGAAGAAAAAGAAAACGCATCTTGGCGACATTGTAACGGTTCTACGTATTATGCTAAAAAATGGGGAGCAGATTATTATCCAATTAATGTAAATCAGGAACCTATGCTTGAAAACTTATCTACCTTTGAGCCTTATTTAAAGACGTTCAAGCAAAAATTTAAAAAAAATAAGAAAATAATTAAAGATTCAATTCTGTCAAAACCAGCGGCGAAACAAAAAAACGGGCAAGTAGTAATAGCTGTTAAGTGCGTTTTAGAATGCTACCACACTAAAAAGTTTGTATGCGAAGTTATTCCAGACGAAGTTGTATGCGAAGAGTGTAGTAAAATAAACGAACAATGAAAAAGACGAAAGGAATAATTTTAGCTGGAGGAAAAGGAACTAGGCTTTTTCCAGCAACAAAGGTAACTTGCAAACAACTTCTACCTGTTTATGACAAGCCTATGATTTATTATCCCTTGTCCATTCTAATCCTCATGGGGATTACTGAAATCCTAATTATATGCAACAAAGAAGACGAGAAGGACTTTATAAAACTACTTGGAGACGGGTCGGATTTGGGAATTAGCATAGAATATAAAATTCAAGCTGAGCCAAAGGGCATTCCTCAAGCTTTTGAAATAGGAGAGGAGTTTATAGGAAAGTCCAACGTCTGTTTAATCCTTGGAGACAATATGCTTTACGGGGATAGACTTACTCAACATATCAAGCAGCAATCAAAATGCACCGTATTTGCTTACCCAGTTAAAGATCCAGAAAACTTTGGAGTGGTTAGTTTAAATAAAAACGGATCAGTTAAATCGATAGAAGAAAAGCCTAAAAGCTCAAAGTCTAACCTTGCTTTGATAGGATTGTATTTTTTTGATCATACAGTATGTAAAAGAGTTAAGAATTTAAAACCCTCTAAAAGAGGCGAAACTGAAATTATTGACTTAATCAAATCTTACGGGGATGATATACATGTAGAACAAATGGGGAGAGGGGTAGCTTGGCTAGATACTGGAACTCCTGAAGCTTGGTTAAAGTGTAGTCAATTCGTAGAAACAATAGAGGCAAGACAAGGATTAAAAATTGGATGCATAGAGGAAATGGCTTTAAGTAAAAAAATGATAAACAAAGCTCAATTACAGCTTTTGATAAACTCTTTAGAAACAAACAACTCTTACAAGGAATACTTACAACAGCTAATATGAATACTTACTCTTTGATTTGGTCTTTTAGAAATAGAAGAGACTGCATTTTAAAATCTATACGATCAGCTCATTTATCATGTCCTGAAAATATACCTTTTATTTTAGTTGACGCTAATTCTAATAAATACACAGTTGAATCCATTAACAAGTTAGCTTCGGGATTGGATAGAGATATTAAAGTTTGTGGTAGTTTCAAAAGAACTTCCCTTGTTCAAGCTTGGAATTTAGGTGTGATGCTCTCTGATTCTAGCCATTGTATATTTGCTAGCTCTGACGTTGTGTTTAAGAAAACTGGATGGTTTGACATTCTAAAGCACGAAACTGGAATGGGCGAAGATTATGTTCTATTGGAGAATCATTCGGTTTTTTGCATTAGTAAAAGATTAGTATCTGCCATTGGATGGTTTGACGAGGGATTTGGCAACGGTCCTCATTTTGATGTAGACTACATGGTAAGGTCCTCAGAAGCAAACATTCCCGTAAAAGGAACTTCTTCTATGGGAACTTATTCTCATGCTGATCTTGAGGAATCAAAAATAAGGGGGTTAAATGATATGGAGGATAGGTTGCCAATGAATAAATTGGATAACGAAAAATACTTTAAATCAAAATGGAAAAGCGATTGGACGGGATGGGAAGGATATTTAGGCCAAAGAGATCTACCTCATCCTCCTACGCATATAAGCCAAGTAGAGAGGCAAAAAGAAGAGATTAATTGGCATCCTTCTTATTCAAAGGAAATTACGGAAAAGTATTCATGAGAATTTTACTAACGGGCAATACTGGATATTTAGGCTCTTATCTCTCTTCTGAATTGTCTAGAAGAAATTTTCAAGTATTTTGCGCCTCCAGAGACACTTTACCTGATATCGTTTTTGATTATGTAATTTTTTGCAACGCAGATACGACTAATTTATTTGACGATAAGTCTCAAAGGAGCGTTTACAATTTACTAAGACAATGCAAGCAGAAATACCATCAGGCTAAATTTATCTTCTTTTCATCTTACTATGTATATAATGGCCTTTCTAAATTTGGATTAAGTGAAAAAGAAGGTGAAACTAGTAGCTTTTTTGCTTATCAAAAATACAAGTTATTTAGTGAAAGGTATTTGTCCGAAGATGACTTAGTGTTAAGATTAGGAAAACTTTTTGCTAATCCTTATAGGGTAAACAAAAATTTCATAGGGTCTTTAAGGAGAAATAAAAAAATCACAGTTGATGATTGCCTATTTAATCCAGTTAGCGTTTATCAGGTATTAGACGCAATAGATTATGAGTTAAGCAGCGGACGTTTAAAAGGTATATACAATTTAGGCAATGAAGATCATTCATCTCATCATAAGTTTTCAGAAGACTTTAAGGAAGTTTTTGACTTAGATTTGGAGATAGAACTGTCTAGCAGAAAAAACACCCTGCCTAATTACGGGATGTTCCTAATGGACTTAAATAAAATAAGGAGCAAAATAAAATTGAGAAATTACGTAGATGATATAAAATTATTTAAACAGTATGTTAACATTAGGAGAAACGATTGATAAATTAATCATAGAGAACATAAAACTTTTTAATTTGAGAGAGAAGATAAATACGGAAAATCTTTCAGAAAAGGAGTCAAACGACGCATATACAAAGATGATGATTCTCAATGAAAATAGAGATACTATTTCTAAATTTTTAGACGAAAAACTTGAGAAGGTTAAGAACGGAGAACCTAATAGAGTTATTAAATTATTTAAAACTTATGAGTCAGATAGAGATAAAGCTTGAAGATCAGATAGCAACCTTGGTTCAGCTTTGGCTTTCATGGGTTGAATGCGATAAAATCTTTCATACGTCAAAAGATGGAGCAGAAAGAAAAAGAGCTTCTGAAAATTGCGAAGTCTTAATGTCGGACAAATATAAAGTCATAAATAAAATAGATGAAATTGTCGAGAGAGGAATTACAATTTAAAATTAAAGACTTATTTCGAGAATGGGCTGAGACAGAAAAGCCTTTAAAGAAAATAAGATATGCTGGACCATCTTTAGACGGAGACGATTATAGTGCTATGCTTGACGCTGTTTTTTCCAACTGGTGGTCTGGTGGGAAATATACTTTACAAGCAGAACGGGATTTAGCTAATTTTTCTCACAGGGAAAACTCTTTACTAGTAAACTCTGGAAGTTCAGCAAATTTAGTTTTAATTTCTGGAATTAAACAGTTTTACAACTTAGAAGACGGAGATAAGGTATTAACTTTATCTTGTGGGTTTCCAACAACAGTAAATCCTATTATTCAAAATAGGCTAATTCCTGTTTTCGTAGACATTGACCTAACCGATTTGAGCATGAATCCAGAAGTTTTAGAAGAGTCTCTAAAGAATGATAGTAAAATAAAGATTCTTTTTATTGCTCATACTCTCGGATTTCATGGAGATTTAGAGAGACTCATCTCTATTTGTGAAAAATATGGAGTAATCCCATTATTTGACTGTTGTGATGCTTACTTAACAGAATACAAGGGAAAGCCGATTCAATCATATGGAGTAGCAGCTACTTTTTCTTTTTACGTCGCACACGATTTAACAAGCGGAGAAGGAGGAGGGATTGTTACAGATAATAAAGATTTACATATTTGTCTCAGGGGCATTCGTAATTGGGGTAGATATTGTGCCGCTCCTAACTGCTGCATAAGGTCAAAAAATCCAGAAGTGCAATGTCCGACCAAAAAACTTACTGAAAGTTGTAGATTGCCAGATGATTACATAGTTAACTATCAATACGAGTGGTTGGGATATAATTTAAAAATGCTAGATTTGCAAGCCGCAATGCTCTCTAGTCAGCTCAAAAAAGCTAAGAAATTCTCTCAAATAAGAAAGCGTAACTATAAAATGCTTTATGATTACTTTTCTAAAAACGTAGATTGTGACGTTTACAACTTAGAGAAGGAAGTTTCCCCCTTTGCCTTTCCAATAATTCTGCCTAAAGGATCGTCAAGAAAAAACTTTATAAATCATTTATCTAAAAATAAAATAGAATCTAGATTACTTTTTGGAGGAAATCTTATGGATCACCCAGCCTATGAACAAAATTCAAAGTATTGGGAAAGTATTGGAGAGCATAAGAACTCAAATATCATAAGGGATAGAATGGTAATGATTGGAGTCTCTCAAATACTGTCAGAAGAGCAAATAAAAACAATAATAAAAGTTTGCGATGAGTATTTTATCAAAAGAGGTTAAATTAATCTCTAATAAGGGTAACACGGAAGGCTCTTATGCCGACAAGGAGAATACTCCCGATTACGTTTTAGATGCGTTAAAGAAGGGATACAACGTTAAAATCGACATTTGGTTAGATGATGGACAGTTACGTTTATACACTAATAAGCCTGATGCTAAGATTAGTGAAATGTTCTTATGTAATCAGTATATGTTTTTGTGGATTCAATGTAAAAATATAGAGTCTTTTCAGTATCTCATGATGTATAAGAGTTTTTTAAACTTTTTTTATAATGAGATTGATAATTTTTCCTTAACTTCTCAGAGATATATATGGACAAAGGCACAAGGTTCAGATAAGTTAGGCGTTAGATCTGTGATAGAGTGCAATTCAGCAAAAGAATATGCAAAGGAAATTAAGGATCAGTCTATTTACGGAGTTTGTTCTAATAATTTTGAAAAATAAAGTAGGTAAAAACTTTAAAAAGCATATAATTACTCGTGTTAGATAATACACTTCATTTTAATGATCAATTTGGCGAACTTTCAAGCCAAACTGTGAATGTTAACTTTTCAGACCATCCTGGAGACATTATAGATAACACGATAGCTGACTATGTGTCTCGTAATATGGATACAGACTTAGAACTAGAATCTTCTTTTGAAAAATTAATTGGGATGGGAGAGATCGTTGACAGGCTAAGCATTGTTAATATCAAACTATTCAAACTCAAAGATGCTCAAAAAATGAGCCAAGATGAGAGACATCTAGCTTGGTTAGCGGTTCAAGATGTAAAATTAGTTGAAGAAAGAGCTAGACTGAAAAAGTGCATTGACGAGAAAACACTTACAATTATGACTAGGGTAAAAAGTGGAGATGTAGCGGGAGGGATAAACGATGAAGTAAAAACATATGGGTAAAAAGATTTTAATTCTTGGGGGAGCTGGTTATGTGGGAGGTTATTTAGTTGATCATCTAAAGTCCTTTCCTGACTACGAAGTTACAGTATATGACTCTCTTTTGTATGAAGCTCATTATTTGAAGAATGTAAATTTCATTAGAGGCGATGTAAGGGACTATAAAAAGCTAGGAAAAATCATTAATAATTATGATATAGCAGTCGTACTAGGGGCAGTGGTAGGTGACGGCGCTTGCTTTGTTAACCCATTTACAACCTACTCCATAAATGTAGAGTCCGTAAAATGGCTTGTAAATAACTTTGACGGAAAAATCTTATTTCCTTCTACTTGTTCAGTTTATGGGATTAATGAGAATCTTATAGATGAAAGTGCTGAGCCAAATCCAATTTCTGTATATGCTGAAACTAAGCTAGAAGCAGAACAGTATATTTTTGAAAACAGACCTAATTGCTTTATTTTAAGACTTGGAACTTTATACGGAATTAGTGACGAGCACTCAAGAATTAGATTGGACCTAGTAGCAAATATTCTTTCTCAAAGGGCAGCTTTAGGGCAAACTTTGAAAGTATTTGGAGGAGAACAATGGAGACCCTTACTGCATGTAAAAGACGTTGGTAGATGTTTTGAAAAAGCGATAAGAGAAGACTTGTCTGGCTTGTTTAATATCTCTTCTGGCAATTATACAATTAAAATGATTGCAGAGGAGATTCAAAGAGTAATTCCTGGAACAAAGGTGGAGTATGAAGATATTAGCTTTGAAGATAAGAGAAATTACAAGGTGGTCACCGATAAACTAAAAGCGACTGGTTTTACTTCAAGCTTTACATTAGAAGATGGAATCAGAGAAATCGAAAAGATTACCAAGGAAGAACGAATAACTGACTTGAAAAATCCTATCTATTCAAACGTTGCATATTTAGAATCAATAGTTAGCAAAAAGATATGAAAGTCGAAGATATGATAAACCACTACAATAGAGCTGGTTTGTCTCAAGATCCATATACCATAGTTAGGCACGAGTGGTCGAAAGATGATTTTCAAAACAGAGAAGACGAAACGGTTTTAAACATTTTTGATTTTAATTTTTCAGGAGAAGAAACATTTCTTGACTTGGGATGTGGATTAGGCTATACTGCAAACCTAGTTAAAGATAAAGTTGAAAAGTATATTGGAGTAGACGCTGCATTTGCCCTTTTAGAAAGAGCCGAGCAAGATCATAGAAATGACAGTAACGTAAACTTTGTTTTAAATAACGGTGTATCAATACCTTACCCGAATGAATCTTTTGATATTATTGTTAGTGAGCAAGTCTTACAGCACGTTTTAGAGTGTGGAACGGAAGGCGTTTCAACCTGCTTTGGTTATTTAAGCGATATTAAAAGATGTTTAAAGCCAAACGGCAAACTCTGTATTCAAATTCCAAAGAAGTCAGCTTATAGACATGGGCTAAGTAAAGATAGCTTAAAATCAGAGTTTGATGAATCGGAGATAAATGAATATGATAACTGGTATTGGACTATAACCAGAAACATAACACGAAATGAAAATGTCCATTGGTTAAACACGGGAGCCTTTAAAGAAAGAGATAAAACAATTTTTGGAGATAAATATGTCGAATACAATTAGTGCGGAATCAACGGAGCCTTACTTAATAGAAGGTAAAAGGTTTATTGATGACAGAGGCTCAGTAAGTTTTGTCAATAATCTTGACTTTTCAAAAGCTGGGATTAAAAGATTTTATACTATCGACCATGACAGACACATGATCAGAGCCTTTCATGGGCACAAAAATGAGTCTAAGTATGCTATAGTAACCAAAGGAACATTTAGAATCATTCTTAGAAAAATGGTTGTATCTATTGTTGATTCTGATAACTTGACCCACGAATCTCCTCAGATAGAATTTGAAGAGTTTATTTTATCTGGAGACCAACCAAAGATGTTATTTATTCCAAAGATGTATTATAATGGCTTTCAGAATTTAACAGAAAAAGGGTCAATTACATTCTATTCTACATCAACATTAAAAGAATCAGAGGGAGATGATTATAGGTCAAGATGGGATACCTGCGATGAAGAAACTTGGAGTTTAAAAAAATACAGATGAAAAAGAATATTTTAGTTATAGGAAAAACAGGAATGCTTGGAAGTCAAGTGTTTTCTTATTTATCTCAAAATCCTGAATTTGAAGTATATGGAACGACCAGAGACTCAAATGATTGGTCTGAAAACACAATATACTTTAACGCTGATTGTAATTTTATTCAAGAGGAGAAGATATCTAAATTAATTACTCAATCAACGGGCAAAGATTACAAGGATTATAAATATGATTATGTGATTAACTGCATTGGAGTAATTAAACCTTACTCGGAGAAAAATAAAGCTCAAACAATATTTTTAAATTCTTTGTTTCCAGCTATGTTATCTAAAGCGTGCGACAAAGAGGGAATTAAAATGCTCCATATTTCGACAGACTGCGTTTTTGACGGAGACCCGCATGATTCTTGTATGTCGTCACCAGATAACAAATATGACGAAAATAGCCCAATTTCAGCTCAAGATTTATACGGACAATCTAAGGCGCTAGGAGAAAACAATTCGGGAATGACCCTTAGAACTAGCATTATAGGAGAGGAACTAGATCATAAAGTTTCTTTACTTGAATGGTTGAAGTCTCAAAAAGGCAAAGAAGTAAATGGGTTTATGACTCATTACTGGCAAGGTTTAACTACTAAACAATTGTCTAAATCAATTGAAAAAATTATTAATTTAGACTTATACAACCAAGGAATTCATAATATCCATTCTCCATTTCACGTTACAAAAAGAGAACTTGTTCGACTGATAGACGCTAAATTTAACCTATGTCTTAAAGTTAAGGAAACATATCCTCTTCCATGCGATAGGACTTTAAGCTCCGTTAAATACTTATGCGGTAACTTAAATATTCCCAAGATAGAAGATCAAATAAAAGATTTGTGAAAATTTATTTAGACTCTTTAGAAATCGATGAGGTAGCTTCTGTAGAAGTCGATGGTAAAATTGGCCCTTTTTCAGATTACGTTGATTTTTCTGACCGTTTTATAATCTACAATTCATGGAATTTAATTTGCACTCCTAATGTATTTGAAGTTCATTCATTTAATAGGATTTTACAGGTTGAAATACATTTTCTTTGGCACGGGAAGAACGAAGAATCAGTAAGCGTTCATCTTAAAAGAGTTGACAATCATGAACTTAGAAGGGGCAAAAATTTTAGTCACGAGGATTTTAAAAAGTTTTTAAATTCATACAGGATAGAAGATACAAAAAGCGTTGCTAATTTACAAAAGTTTCTTGAAGAAAAGGGAGTAAAGATTATATGAAAAAGAATATTGTTTTAACGGGAGTTACAGGTCAAGCATCATCTATATTTATAAAGTATTTGCTCGATAATACGGATTATAATTTAATTGGAGTAGTAAGGAGAACTTCTAATCCTAATTATGTTAATATAGAAAAGTTCTTTAACGAAGAGAGATTTAAAATTGTTAGCGGAGACATAACAGATCATTCTTCTATTGCAAGTATTGTTAAAGAATACAAGCCAGATTATTTTATTCATGCAGCAGCTCAAAGCGACGTTGCTGAGTCTTGGAGGACTCCATTAAGCACTTTAGATATAAATATTCAAGGGGTAGCTAACTGTTTGGAAGCAGTTAGGTTGCATCATCCAGAATGTAGATTTGTAACCTTTTCTTCTTCTGAAATGTTTGGAGATAATGAAAAGGGTGTAATTGACATTAATAGTCCACTTAGAGCCAAAAGCCCTTACGGAGCTTCTAAAATTGGAGCCCATCAAGTAGTAAAGACTTATAGGGAGAGTTATGGCATGTATGCGGTTGGAGCAATAATGTTCAATTACGAAGGAACGAATCGAGCTAAAAAATTTGTTACTCGAAAAATTACTTCAGAAGTTGCTAGAATTAAAACAGCTTTAACCAAGGGAGAGTCTCATACTCCAGCTCCAATGTATCTTGGTAATATTAACAGCAAAAGAGACTGGAGCGATTGCGAAGATATTGTTGATGGAGTATGGAGAATGTTAAATAGGACAGAAGGACCCAAAGATTACGTTATATCATCTGGAGAAGTTCATACGGTAAGAGAATTCATAGAAGAGGCATTTAAAGCCGTTGGTATAGAAGGTGGTTGGGTCGGAGAAGGAATTGACGAAAAGTTTTTATCATTTCATCACGGATTATCAATTAGAGGACCGATCACTTTAGTAAAAATTAGCGAAGAATTTTACCGTCCCAATGAATTAGGATATTTACTAGGAGATTCAACCCCTATTAGAGAAGAACTTGGCTGGGAACCTAAAACTTCGTTTAAGGAATTACTTGACAAAATGGTAAAACATGATATGATGCTTCTAGAAAATGCCTAGAAAAAAAGCAGATCCTTTAACTCACAAAAGGGCTATAAAAATAGTATTTGAACTTTTAGATGAAAGTTCCTTTCCTAAAGCCAGTGTTAGTAAAAACAAATTCGTCGCTAAACAAATTTCTATAGCGAAAAAACTTCTAGCCCAAGAAACTCTTGACTACTGGCTTTCTTTTAGCACCAAAGATAAAATTACATGCCTTAGTTACTTTCTATGCGATAGGGGTAAAAAAGAGATTAACAAGAAAGATTCATTTGATAAATTTGCAGCTCTTCAAGATAAAAACAAAAAGAAGAAGAAAAAGATTGTAATTGGAGAGAAAATAGGTGAAGATAAGGAAGTAAAAGTATACCCAAAAACAATTAAAGATTTTTTACATTTATGAGCGGAATAGCAGAAGAATTGGACAGTATAATCAAATCAAAAGAATTTACAGGAACTCATTTTAATTTTGAGCCCGAAATCGAATATAAAGTTTCAACTGGAAGTCTGAAGCTTGATTTAGCACTTGGAGGAGGAATTTCAAATGGTATAATCAGATTTACAGGAAATAGTGAGGCTGGCAAAACAGAAGCTTCTCTTGAGATAGCTAGAAACTTTCAAATCAAATTTGGAGACGAAGCGTTTGTTCTTTATATAAAGGCAGAGGGCAGACTCCCCCAGGATAAAAAGGATAGGAGTGGTATAGATCAAGACCCAAACAAGTTTTTCGTATTTAGAAGTAACTTATATGAGCCTAGCTTTGATTTAATTGAAAGGATTATTAAAACTTACAAGGGTAAGAAGAAAATTATGGTGATCGTTGATTCTCTTAATTCTTTAGTTACTAGAGAGAATGTAAATAAATCTTATTCAGAAAATCCAAAGACAATGAGTGCAGCTGCCTTAAATTCAATGGCTATGGCACGTTTAGGCTCTCCAATTAATGAATTGGGGCATATGCTCATATTAATTTCTCAAATTCGTGAGCAACCTTCTCTAAGTAAATATGAGGAAAGCAAGCAAAGAGGTTATACAAAAGGAACTGGAGGAAACGCATTGATTCATGCTCCTAATACCTCATTAGGATTTGAGAAGAGAAATAAAGGAGATTATTTTAAAGAGGATGAAGGCAAGCCCCTTGAAGCTTTTGCAAATGAAGGTTTGGGGCATATGGTTAAAATCACCATTGAAAAATGTGGTAATGAGAAGACTCTAAATAAAGTAACTTATCCAATTAGGTATGGAATAAAAAATGGATCTAGCGTTTGGACCGAGTTGGAAGTTTTTGAATTCCTTAAAACAACTAAACTAGTCGTAAAAGGAGGAGCGTGGTATACTCCATCTGATTATCTAAAAGATAAGATAGAAGAAAAGAAACTCAAAGGATTTGATAAGATTCAAGGAGAAAAGAATTTCTTAGCTTTTTTGGAAAGCAATCCTAAAACAAAAGATTATTTATTTGAATTAATCGTTGAATACTATAACGCAATTTGAACTATAGACTAAAAAATAAGAATGGAATACTTGCTAGCAAAAACGTTAGCAAGTATTTTATTAATTGGGATAAGCCTTCTGCGTCAAAAATACAAACTAAGGTAAAGAATTTCCTTAAGGAGTATTGGGCAAAGTATTTAGTTTATGAGGAGTTTCCAGTTTATGGGACTCGTCTTAGGGTAGACTTTTTAAATGCTTCAAAAATGATAGCTATTGAAGTCCAAGGAGAACAACATGACAAGGTTGTTAAACACTTTCATGGAAATAAACAAGGATTCTTCGAGTCTTTAGAAAGAGACAGACAAAAGAGAGAATGGCTTGATATGAATGATTTTCAATTGATAGAAATATCAGACAAGGAAACTAAAACTTTAGACTTAAGCTTCTTCAAAAATCTAGATATTGACATATCTTAGCTTGACTTTTCCCCGAAAACCTCTATAATATCAAATATGGTAAAAGATTTAGAAGTGCTGCACTCTAACAGAGTGGAAAGACATGTTCTTAGCGGCATACTTAAATATCCTGACGTTTACATGAATTACGGTAATATCATTACCGAAGATTGCTTCTCAAACGTTACTCATAACTCCATCTTTAGAGTTTACGCTTCCCTGGTCAACGTAGCAGGAAAGGAAATTGATAGCGTCGTTCTAGCTCAAAAAGTCAGCGATAAATTCAGAAAGTTTAAAATAGCTGTAGACGATGATATTAATATCTTTGATTACATAGCTAACCTAAAAGGATCTCAGATAAATGAAAAGGGTTTAGAGGATGCAATTAAAGAACTTATAAATAAAAAGGTAAGAAGGGGAATTTATGAGACTGCGAAAAAGTTTAGAGTTACAGCTATAAACGCAAATATAGGAACAGAAGAGCTAATTAGGGAGTCGGAAACTATTTTTTCAGAAAATATAGTTACATATTCTCTAGCTGATGCTCCTACTAAAATCTTTGAGAATTCAATTGAAGAGATAGAAGAACTTGGAAATAATCCACCTGGAACTTTAGGCATACAAACAAATCTACCTTGTTTTAATGCTCGATATGGAGGATTGATTGAAGGTATGTATGTATTCCTTGCTAGAAGAAAACAGGGAAAATCTCTCTTTTTAAATTCTCTAGCTCTGAAAACTTCCAAGCTAAACGGAGGATTGAAAATTCTATTTTGTGACACGGAAATGTCTTCTAAGATAGTTAAGTTTAGAAATGTTAGTGCTATTACTGGCATTCCTTTTATGGATCTTATCGAAGGGACTTGGAGAAAAGTTGATAAGTATTACAAGCTTTGGGAAAAGAATAAGAGTAAAGTTAAGTATTATGAAAATGTTTATCATCATTTAGAAGTAAAAGGTAAGCATGTTGATGAAGTTATCTCTCAGATGAGAAGGTGGTATCATAAAGAAGTTGGAATAGGAAATAAATGTATTTTTGCTTATGATTATCTAAAATTAACTGGAGAGGATGGAGACTCTAGTAAAAGAGAATATGAAATTATGGGACAAAAAACTACAAAGCTTCAAGATTTTGCTGCTTCTGTTGACTGCCCTATTATCGCCGCTTGCCAACTTAATCAAGAATTAAAAGCTTCTCAGTCTGACCGTATCTCTTGGTTTGCATCTGGACTATGGAAGTTGTTTAAAAAGACTCCAGAGGAATTGATTGAAGATGGTCAAAATTACGGGACTCATAAGTTAATAGAAGAATGCACTAGATTCCAAGGAAGAGAAGCAGGAAACTTTGATTCATTTGTAAAAGTCCCTACTGGAACTAATAGCAAAGGGAAAACTACTTATGAGATTAAAGATGATTATATCAATTTAGATATTCAAGGCTTTGACGTGGAAGAAAAGGGAACCCTTCAAGATGTCGTTGATTCAAAAAATGATAACGTAGATTTATCTCATCATCACCATGACGATAATCCAGCTGGTCATGCTCAAGACGATGACAGCGAATCACCTATTTAAATGGCTGATATCTTCACAAACTTAGAAGAACTTGGATATGAGTTTAAGTCTATGGGCAATACTTATAGATCAAAAGCTTTATATAGAAACGGAGAGAATCCAATAAGTTTATGTTTATTCCCAGAGACATTTACATTCTACGATCATTCAAACAAAAAAAGAGGTTCTTTAAATGAATTATACAAACTTACATTAAAAAAGTTAAATCCAGAACTAACCTATAAGGAAATTTCCGATACCCTTTCTCAAAAGGTTGAAGCTGTTTCCGTAGAAGAAGAAAAGATAGACAATAAAATTAAAATTCCTAAAGAGTATCCTTCTGACTCTTTAAATAAACTAGAAAAAGATCACTCATTTTGGATCAATAGGGGAATTTCAGAGGAGACTTTGAAAGTATTTGAGGGTGGAGTTGCAAAGCAAGGGCCTATGAAGAATAGATATGTTTTTCCTATTAAAGATTCAGCGGGGAAGATAATAGGATTTTCTGGTAGATACTTATTTAAAAACGATAAACTTCCCAAGTGGAAACATTTTCCTACTAAAAAGCTTTGGAGATATCCAGCCTTTTATAATTCCAAAGAGTTACAGAAATCCAATCATATTATCTTAGTGGAAAGTATAGGCGACTTTTTATCTTTGTGGGAAGCTGGCATTAAAAACGTGTTAGTTTGCTTTACTAATAGCGTATCTTGTGGCATAATGAATTATCTGTCTCGTTTAGACCCTGATCAAGTTGTTATAGCTTTCAATAATGATTTTGAAAAATATGAGAATCACGGTAAAATTCAAGCGGTTAGCTCAGCTAAAAAGTTACTTGCATACTTTGACAGAGAGCAGATAAGAATAAATCTTCCTCCAAAGAATGATTTTAACGAAATGAATAAAGAAGAAATTTTATTATGGCACAAAAAACTAACGAATTAATAAGACTTTCAGCATCCAGGCTCATAACATTAAAAAAATGCTCTTGGGTTTATTATTCTAAATATACTTTAAAGCTCAGAGATAAGACAAATGACGGAGCTATGCGTGGAACGGTTACTCACGCTATCCTAGAATGTTTATTGAAAGATAATAGGAGGGACGTTGTTAAAGAGCTTCTAGAAGCAAAAACTACAAAGAATAATAAAGAGATAACTCGATTTATTTCTTTAAAAAGGCATCAGGTAGGAATTACTCACGAAAAGGATAATAAAGGAGTTGACAACTATAATCTAATAGATAAGATGATTATAATTGGGCTAAAATTTGATTTCTTTTGTGAAGATGAGGCAAAGCCAAGTAAACTACATGGAGAAAGAGAGTTTGACTTTACTCATGATGAAAAATATAGATTAATGGGCTATATTGATAAAATTGCTGAGTATAACGGAAGTGACGTAAAAATTGTAGATTATAAAACTAGTCAAAACAAGTTTGCAAAAAACGAGCTAGCAGACAACTATCAAGCGATGGTATACATTCTTTATTGTAAAAGAGTTTTAAAAGCCAAAGCTGCTGTAGATTTTATGTTTTTAAGATCTCCTAGAAAACCAGTTCAAACAATTGAGTATTCAGATGAGTGCCTTAAGGGATTTGAAGAATTTCTAGAAAAGATATCTAAATACATGGTTTCTTTTAACAGGAGTAAAGGTTTATCTAATTTGGCTTATCATAAAGGACAGATGAGCTACGACGAAGGCTTTGCAGGACGGGCTATGTGTGGCAAAAGCTCCTACAAAGGAGAGTTAAAGCCTGACGGATCTCCTGTATATGCATGTTCTTTTAAATGGCCAAGAAAGTATTATGCTGGATATAAAGATGGAAAACTACGTGAAACAGCAGATGAAAGAGTTGACTTAGAGAAGAAAGGCTATACAGTAGAAGAGAAAAGCTATCCTGGCTGTCCGATATTTAACGAAAATTAGAAAAATGAGCTTGTGGAGGAAAATATTTCCTAAGAAGGAGACTAAGTATATAGAAGTAATAAAGAGCAGTTTTATTTCTAGGTCAACGGGAGAAAAAACAGTAAGGGATACACTCCTTTTCGAGCTGTATGAGAATAACAAGCTTAAAAAAGTTTACGTTACTCACAAAGGTTCTCATGATGACTTCTCCTATAATACGTATATGAGCGTAGACGCATATTTAAAAGATAAAACTCTTGTTCCGATTGAGACAAGACCCGCATAAAACATGATTCCATTATTTAAAACTCAATATTCGATGAGCGGAAGATCTATTCTTACTTTCGATAGTAAGGCTGGAGATTCTATCGTAGATATAGCAACTGAAAATAAACTAAAAGGAGTTGTTGTAGTTGACGATACAATGGCTGGCTTTCAAGTGGGCTATGAAAAACTAAAAGAAGTTGGAGTAAAATTCGTTTTTGGTTTAAGATTGGATATAGCCAACGACTTAGATAATCAAGAGACGGAAGCTAAATACGTTATCTTCGCAAACAACGAAGGAGGTAAGAATGCTTTAATCAAAATAAGCACAGAAGCTAATACGGTTGGAAGTAGAAAGACTAGAGAAGGTAAAGTAATCTCTAGGGTAACTTTTGACTATTTAAAAACTGTATGGAACGATAATGATTTATCCCTAACTGTTCCATTTTATGATTCGTTTGTTTTTAATAATCTTCTAAGGGGATTTAAACATATTCCAGATCAAGAATTTCTTAAACAATCATCTTTCTTTGTTGAGAAAAACGGACTTCCATTTGATAAGATTCTAACTGATAATTTAGAGACCTTTGACAATGAAAAGATTCTAGCTAAAAGTATCTTTTACAAAGATAAAGCTGACTTTAAAGCTTGGCAAACTTTTAAATGCGTAGCTCAACGAACATCACTTGAAAAACCTAACCTAAATCATTGCACGTCTAACGAATTCTGTTGGGAAAGTTATCTCGAAGAAATGAAGAATAAAAATGCTTAACGAGCCATTAAAATACAACAACGATACTAAATTACTGTTTCTTGACTTTGAAACGGAGAATTTAAATTTAAGTTTTCAGCCTCCTGTCCCTAACAGACCTTGGCAAAGTTCTATGATAAAAGTCCAAGGGAGTAAAGTAATCGAAGAGATAGACAAACTTACAAAATGGCCGAACTTTAAAATTGGAGATGGAGCGGCAATGGTTACGAAATTCTATAGTAGATACAATGAAAGATGGGGATCTACAATGAGCGAAGCTTTACAAACTCACGGACAAAAACCAGAGAAAACATTTGAAATTATAAAAGAGCAAGTTGATTGGTGCGATCATATTGTAGGGCATAACGTATTAGGATTTGACGTATTTCTTCTTATGGAATGGTATAAAATGTATGGCGAAGATTGGGAAGAGTTACCATATAAACTTATAGATACAGCGTGTTTAGCCAAGGGAATTAAACTAGAAGATAAGTATAAAAAAGGGGAGGATTTGTTAGCTTATCAATATAAAATGTATCATACTGTAAAAAGGGGAGTTAAAACTAGTTTGCAATTTTTAGCGAAAGAGTATAAACTTGATTTTGATCCTGAATTATTACATGATGGTCTTTATGATTTATTTCAAAATATTAAAATATGGGACAAACTCAAGTGGCAGCTTGACATTTAAGCAAATAGTCGTATAATAACTAACATAATGGCAAGCTGGGATAATATTTTACAAATTAGGGACGATTTAAAAAAGGAAGGATTTTCTTTTGCGGTAATTGGTATTCAACGCAAGCAAGCAAAACCCAAAGACCCATCTTGGAACAAGGAAGTTCATTATGAGTCAAAAATAGAAAAAGCTATTTTAATTAAACAGTTAAGAGACTTGGCGAACGAAATTGAATATGGCAAAGAAGATATTAAAGGAGATGGATAGAGTCTTTAAAAGACAGCTCTTTAAACATGAAGATATGCACGGAGAAGATTTCGTAGAAAACTATGAAAGAGGATGCGAAGAAGGTCTTTTTGGTGATGTAAACTCATCTTTCCCAGACAAACGCTTGTATTCGTTTCCAGATCCAGAAGACAATTTTAATATATGAGCTTTTTAGATAAATTTAAGGATTATAATGTAGAAATTCACGGAGTAAGAATACCTCCTTTTGAAATTAGTCAACAATATAAAGAGGAGGCTGGAGTAGAACAAGACTGCTCAAATTATGAATTTTTAACAGCTATAGCTAAAAAGAGTCTTAAAGACAAAGGATTGACTAGTGATAAATATGTAAACAGATTAACTAGCGAGCTAGAGATGATCGAAGAACTTAGCTTTGTTGATTATCTTCTCCTAGTTTGGGATATTGTAAATTACTGTCATAGAGTTAATATTCCAGTTGGACCAGGAAGAGGGAGTGCAGCAGGTAGCTTGATTCTTTTTTTAATTGGAGTTACAAAAATAGATTCAATAAAGTATGAATTGTATTTTGAACGTTTTATTTCTCGTGCTAGAGCTAAAAAGCAAGTAATAGATGGTCAAATATATCTAGATGGAAATCTAATGTGTGATATCGATATTGATATTTGTTATTACAAGAGACAAGATCTAATCAGATACATAGAAAAAAAGTTTGAAAACAAAACCGCTAAGATTTCTACTTTTAATACTCTTTCTGGCAAACTTTTGATTAAAGAATGCGGAAAGATCGTTGGGAATAAAACTGAAACGGAGATGAATGAAATTTCTGCTTTGATTCCTAGAATTTTTGGGAAGGTTCGGGATATTGAGATTTGCTATAAAGGAGAAAGAAACGAAGATATTCCAGAAGAGGATATTAATAATAAAAAGTATTGGAAAATAGAGCCAGATAAAAAGTTTGTTGCATGGGTAGATGAAAATCGACAAGTTTATGATATAGCTATTAAACTAAGAGGGCTTGTAAAAAACAAAGGTGTTCATCCTTCTGCCTTAGCAGTTTCTTACGGGTTTATAAATGAAGAATGTCCATTGGAATTATCTAGCGATGGAGAAAATACCATTACGACTTATGACATGGATCAAGTTCTCTTATCTTGCGTTAAACTTGATTTGCTTGGGCTAAGAAGCGTTTCTGTTATAGATGACTGCTGTAATCATATTGGGATAAAGTATGAAGATATTGACATAAACGATCCAATAATTTATCAAAGCCTTCAAGATTTAAGAACTCCGCATGGAATTTTTCAATTAGAAGCTGAAACTGGATTTAGAACTACTAGAAAAGTTAAACCTAATAATATCCAAGATTTAAGTGCTCTTCTAGCAATCGCTAGACCTGGAGCTTTACAATTTGCAGATCCATACTCTAAATTTACTGAAACTGGAAGTCCTCAATCAATTCATGAAGCATTAGATCATTTACTTGTAGAATCTGGAGGCATGGTTCTATATCAGGAACAGTTGATGAAGATTGGTAATGAAATCTTCGGATTAACCCTAGAACAATCCGAGAATCTTCGCAGGGGTGTTGGTAAAAAGAAAAAGGAAGTTATTAACGAATTTGAAAAGATTCTAAAAGAAAATACTGAAAAACTGGGACTTGACGAAGAACTTTATAATATATACTGGAAAGTTCTAAAAGATAGTGCTGATTATTCCTTTAATAAATCGCATTCCATCTCTTATGCCGTTTTATCGGCAATTACGGTTTATCTTAAATTTAAACATACTCAGGATTTTTATCTATCCCTGCTTAAAATGTCTAAGTTTGAAGGTAATACTATCCAAGAAATTAGCACTATCCAAAGGGAGATGCATCATTTTAATATAGAACTTTTAGAGCCAGATATTATAGAGTCAGACATTAATTTTAAAAAAGAAGGAAAAGATATTAGATTTGGACTAGGAGCTTTAAAAGGAATTTCAGACAAATCAATAGAAAATCTCAATGGATTTAAAAGTCAATATAGCAATAAGTTTGAAATCTTTGAAGCTGCAAAGGAAGCTGGTTTATCAATTGGCATACTTACTTCTCTAATTCAGGCTGGAACTTTTAACGGTTGTAAATTACCAGAGTCTAGAACTAAAACCGTTTTCGATGCTCAGTTATGGAACGTAATGACAGATAGAGAGAAAGTTCTTCTTAAGGAATTGTCTATTGGAAAGGAAACGGACGATGAAAAGTATCATTTAGGTAATTTAATTAAAGAACTAGTTGCCACAGTTGATCCAAAAAGCAAAAAGGAGTATTGTTTTATTAAGGAGTCTCGATATGGCACAATAAGAAAGAAAGCTGAGAAATTTCTTGAGATATATAATCAAAATAAAAATTACAAAGAATACGCTTATTGGCATTATGAAACTTTAATTTGTGGTTATTCTCCTAAATATAACTTGAAAGATATTTTTATTAAATCGTTAGATAGTCTTGAAAATATCAATGAAATTTTATCTGTTCCTTATTTTGAAGATACGAAGATGAGACAGCCAGTGAGATTTGTAGCTATATTGAATGAGATCTATGCAAGTAAATCGAAAAAAGGTAAAAAATACTGCAAGTTTTCAATTTACGATGAAACTGGGAATTTAACAGCTCTTATGTTTGGAGGTGAAGATAGAAATGGCGTTGATAAATTAGAATCTTGTAAAGCTATGAACGGTGGCAAACTTCCAAAGGAAGGCTCAGTTATATTCGTAGAAGGAATAAGGAAAGGTGACGATACAATTTTTGTTGACAAGGTAGTAGAGCAAAGTAATAAGGTCTATACTAAACTTAGCGACATAAAAAGAGAAAAAAGACTTGATAAAAAGGAAGAAAACGATATAATAGATAACGAAAATGAATAACTTCAATACATTTACAGCAACACCAAAATGCACTGGAAGCATGCTTAATGCTTGGGTAGGAAAGGATAACTCTACTGGAATTTTGAATTCAGTAGTATTAGTATTAACTCAACAAGCTAGTTGGGACGATAAAAAGAAACAAGGATATTTCAAGGAGAATTTAAAGAATCCTAGTAAGGAAAATGTAATCTCCCTAAACAGGGGAGAGGTTGGAAGGCTTATTCGATATCTTGGAACGGTAGGCGGATTTCCATTCGTCCAAGAAGGAGATAAAAAGAGAGTCTCTTCTATCTATCATAATTATAATGATAAGGTTACAACGCTGGAACTTGGCGAAGAACAGTATAGCCCTAAAACTGGCGTTCCTTATCAAGCGATTAAGGTAAGTCAAAAGGATGGTGGAACATGGGTAAATATTAACCATACAATGCAAGACGGGGAGCTTGAAGCTTTTAGAATTTGGCTACAAGAAGCAATTATTCAGATGTATCATTCTCAATTGTCTGAACGTCCAGCACCAGCTTCTAATACTACAACGGCCCCTACAGCCACAGCTCCAGAACCAGAAAAGCAAGAAGAGGATGACGGCGATGTGCCCTTCTAAAAACTGTTTTAAATAGATTCATATTACCTCTCTAACGCCAATTGATTTTGCCGTTAGAGATTATTTTTTAAAAACATTATGGTAGCAAAAAAGAAACCAAATACAAACAACAAAACAACGGTTATTGAACCAGCTTACACAACTGAAAAGACAGTAGGCGCAGACGTTAATCAAGTAGGTAATGAACAAGTCAAAGAAGACTTAAACGCTGAAATTAATGCACTTGTTGCTAAAATTAAGGAACTAGAAGCAGTTAAAGAGTTTGACGATAAAACAATTAAAACTCTTTCTAGTGAAACAGATTCAGCTAAAAATTCGTTGGACTCTAAAATTGAAGAAAACAGCAACCTTAATTCTCAATTAGCAGATGAAAAAGAAGCTTTTAGAGAGCTTGACGTATTATTAAATAGTGAAAGAATAAAAAGCCAAACGCTTTCAAAAGAGTTAGAGGAAGTTCTCCAAGAGCCTATTCCTGGTAAATTCGTAGAAGCAACATCTGGATATCCAGAATCAGAGTCTTTTGGAAAGGATATGTTCGTTCCTCTTTACCAAACAACAAGTGAGAAAGCTTCTGTTTTTAAAGTAAAAGGATTGGGGGACATTTTAAAAATTGAGTCTCTTGGGAAAGTAGCGTTAGTTTACGTCCCAGATGCTAATATAAAAGAGCAACAAAATAGCATGAATTAAATTAATAAATATTGACGATGAGTAAAGGAATTAAAAATGAGCGAAAATAAAACAAAACTACTCTATTTGTCCGATTCTGGATTAAGTAAAACAGGATTCGGTAGAGCATCTAGAGCCATTCTTTCTTTCCTTTACTCAACGGGGAAATATGAAATAGTTCAATACTGTTGTGGATATTCCTGGTCTCATCCAGATTTAAAAGCTCTACCTTGGAAGGCTTACGGCACCCTTCCAGACTTTCAAGAGGAACTTAACGAAGTTAATAAAGACCCTAACAAAGCTCGTCTTGCTAATTACGGAGATTACAATTTAAATAAAATCATTGAGCAAGAAAAGCCAGATCATTTTTTAATGGCTCAAGATATTTGGGGAATTGACTTTGCTTGCAACAGACCTTGGTTCAATAAAATAAACACAATCCTCTGGACAACTCTTGATTCGCGTCCAATTCTTCCAAGTGCTTTGGAGGCAGCTAAAAAATCTAAACATTTTTGGGTGTGGTCTGGATTTGCAGAAAGGGATATGCATAAGCTAGGACAAAAGCATGTAAAAACTGTTCATGGGCCAATTGAGCATTCTAAATTCTTAAAACTTTCAACTCCTCAAAAGGATAAGTTGAGGCTCATTAATAATATCAAAGGAGATGACTTTATAATTGGATTTGTTTTTAGAAACCAACTTCGAAAATCTGTTCCTAATCTTATTGAAGGCTTTACTCATTGGAAAAAGAAATACAAGATAAATAACGCTAAACTTCTACTGCATACTCATTGGGCAGAAAACCCAGCTAAATCTTGGGATATTCCAAGACTAATGAAAGAGTATGGATTAGAAACGAAGGACGTTTTGACGACTTATGTATGTAAGAAATGCAATAACTATGAAGTTAGACCTTATACTGGTCAAGATATTGATTGTAGATATTGTAAGTCTAAAAAGTGTCAAACAACGACAAATACAAAGACTGGAGTAACCGAAGAGCAGCTAAACGAGGTTTATAATTTAATGGACGTTTATTGTCATCCAATCACTTCTGGAGGTCAAGAAATGCCAATTCAAGAAGCTAAATTCTGCGAGCTTATAACTCTTGTTACTAATTATTCTTGCGGAGAAGACATGTGCGAAGAAGAGGCTCATTCTCTTCCGCTAGAGTGGTTTAAAAATACAGAAGTTTCAACAAATTTTGAAAAAGCATCTACAGACCCTAAATCTATTGCTAAGCAATTAAATAAGGTCTACGGCATGACTGCTGAGAAAAGAAAAGAATGGGGTGGTAAAGCTAGAGAATGGGTAAAGAAGCATTACGCACTTGAAAATGTTGGAAAAGAAATAGATGAATACTTAGGCAAATTACCTACGGTTGACAGAGAAGACCTTTCTATATTTGACTCTAAGCTTTCTAAGAAAAATCCAGATGCAAAAATAGACAATAAGGTATATGATAGAGAATTTATTATTGAACTTTATAAGAAAATCTTATTAGCTGACGCAGACGACAATGATCCAGGCTTTAAACATTGGATGTCTCAATTTACAAAAGGAGTCACTAGAGAAAAGGTAGAACAGTATTTTAGAGATACGGCTAGAAAAGACAACGAGTCAATAAAGCCAAAAACTTTAGAAGATGAGCTTGACTCTGAGGGAAAAGATGGTAGAATCTTATATGTAATGCCTAAGAGTATTGGCGATGTATTTCTATCAACGGCTTTGTTTAAATCATTAAAAGAACAATATCCTGATTGTAATTTATACGTAGCAACAGAAAAGCAAAATAAAAGCGTGCTCTCTGGCAACCCTTACATTCACAAAGTATTAGAATACAAAAAAGAAATGGATAGCCAACTTCATCTAGAAGGGCAGGGAGATCATAAAGGATTTTTTAAATGTGCTTTTCTTCCTTATCTAGCTACTCAAAGAATTTATACTAAGCATCACAAAAACGACAATATAGCATTTGAATTAAATTATGAAAATTGAAGAATATCAAGAAGCAACCAAAGTTACTGCAATGTATCCTAGAGTTAAAGCTTTAGAATATGTAACGCT
>TARA_R110000772_G_C13310212_1_pt1 | contig 33648 bp, 56 predicted proteins | sample TARA_R110000772 | Tara Oceans TARA_R110000772 (sample SAMEA4397948) | marine metagenome | biome: Polar Biome; feature: [SRF] surface water layer (ENVO:00010504); material: water (ENVO:00002006), including particulate matter (ENVO:01000060) such as... | depth 5 m | reverse complement strand
GAATCTTGTGGGAATAACGAGTTTAGGGAAATGTTTAAGTTTACTTGCAGAGTAATAGGCTTGAATAGTGAATGGACTTAGTATTAAACCTAACTTAAAACTGTAAGATTAGTATCGTGAATAATAACTAAATAAAACAAAAAGACAATGAACAAAGAAGAGATTGCACAATGGGTAATACATAATAGATACCCTAAAAGTGAACTAGAAAAAATGAGTGACTGTGAAATGTATTATGCTTTAATAGATAAGATTAAACAAGCTATTAATTTTACAGGTAGTTCTTTGGAGTTAAAGGATAAAAACACACATAATTTAAGGGATTGGGCTAGACTTAAAGGATACGCACTAACGAAACAAGAGTTTATAAAAGATGGACTAATATTTAGTGTAAGCGATATATATGCTAAATACATATCTAGAGAAGAATAAGCCTTTAATTACTTAGAACGTATTTGTGTAAGCGTTTTTGCGTGAATTAATAACAAAAAATAATAGATATGATAAAATTAACAGCGAAGAAGTATTTAGAAAGTAAAGGATTAAATAACCATGACTATATGGATAGTGGCATGATAGACCATATTAGTGAAATTATGGAGGAATACGCAACAGAGCAATTACGTTTACACGGTGTTGGTAGTTGTAACGGTAAAAAAGACGAAAACATTGAAAACGAATATATACTTATAGATAGTAAGGATGGATTGTGGGATGTTTACGATAAGAAAGGATGCTTGGGTATGGGTCTGAATAATGAAGAAGTTAACAGAATTACACAGAAGTAGTTATTACTACCAACGTATTTGGGTATGCCACGTTGCGAATTATTAACCTAAAAATTTATTAAAATGAATATAGAAGAATTAAAAAAGATAGTAAGAGGAAACGGATTTCAAGAATCTCACGGAAGTACAACGATAGTAATTGACGTTGAAACCGTAGTTGATTTATTAGACGAATTAAAGCAATGTGATATACCCGTTGTTAGCCAACAACGTGAACTGTTAATTGGCTTTTTAGATTGGCAAGGACAAAATAAATATAACGGTGACACCGATGAAGAAATAGTTGATTGGTATTTAAAACATAAAGACAATTAATTGTGGCTAACTACTGATATAATAACTTTTACCAAATCAAAAACCTAAGTATATGAATGAAAATGATTTGAATTACTATTTACTAGGGTATGGTTATATAAAAACAAACCTACTTAAAACGATATTCTATAATAATAAATCGGGTAGATATATTAAAGTAGTTCGTAATTGTAGAAGTTTTGGTATATGGATAGGTAAGAAGTTCTTGCCATTATCAAAAGTAGAGCATCAAAAAGAAATAGACAATTCTAATATGTCGGATGATTTAATAAACTTAATAAGTGAGTTAAATAAAGTATAAAAACCTTTTATTACCCAATGTAAAGTGTTAGATTTGAAAAAGTTAAACTAAAACAATAAATATATGAGTAATTTTATGGAGATGTTAAAAACTAAAGAAGACCATTATAAGTTGATGGTGAATGGCACTGATGCTTTTGGAGAACAAGAGAGAAGTGTATGGAGACAAATAATAAGTACTATTGACGATAAAATACATAAATATTAAACTATGAGCAAAAAATCAACAAGATGGCTTTATCCAGGGGAACCTGAGGTAATAGGCTTAGATATTAAAGAAAATGAACCAGGTAGAAAGAACGCAAGATATTCAGTATCTAAAAGCGAATGGAGTACGGTATTAGATTATAGAGGTTCATCAGAAGAATTAGCTATCACAGGTAAATCTACATGTAGAAACGCAAAAGGAGAGATTGTATTAGAATGGACTAAGACAAACAAATCTCAAGAAGATACTTTAAACGCACTTAGATCAGTGGTAAAAGCATTAAAAGAAAGCATCAAACCTGTTAAACCAATAGCAAAACCATTAAAGTTTAAGAACAGTAAACTATGTAACCAATACACATTAACAGATTATCATTTAGGTATGATGTCATGGAGTGAAGAAACAGGTGGTGATTGGGATTTAAAAATCGCAGAAGATACTTTAGTTAAATTCTTTGAAGCAGGTATATCATCAAGTCCTGATGCTAACGAATGTATTTTTGCACAGATAGGAGACTTCTTACATTGGGATGGTTTAGATGCTGTTACTCCAGCTAGTAAACATGTATTAGATGCTGACACTAGATTCACTAAATTAGTTAGAGTAGCTATAAGAGTTATTAGAAGAGTAATTAATATGTTGCTTAATAAATACCAAGTAGTTAATGTGTTAATGGCAGAAGGTAATCATGATCCAGCCTCTAGTGTTTGGTTAAGAGAACTACTTTGTGCCTTATACGAGAACGAACCAAGAGTTAAGATAGATACAAACCCAGACCCTTACTACTGTCTTGTATTTGGTAAAGTGTGTTTATTTTATCATCACGGACATAAGAAGAATTTTAAGACAATAGATACTGCTTTTGTAGGTAAGTTCAAGAAAGAGTTTGGAGCTTCTGAGTTTGTATATGGTCACACAGGACATTTACATCACGACTTAAAAACAGAGAGTAATTTAATGACACTAGAGCAACATAGAACTTTAGCAGCAAAAGATGCGTATGCTAGTAGAGGTGGCTACTTATCAGGTAGAGACTCGAAGGTGATAACATACCATAAAGAGTTTGGAGAGGTTGGTAGAAGTATTATTAATATAAATATGTTAAAGTAATGTATAAAATACAAATAGGTTTCGAAGATGGTTATTACGTAGCGTACTTAGCGCATCATCCAGAGTTTGAACTACAAGCAGACGTACTATAAGAGATAGAGAACATGGACTTAGATACTCTTATACAAGAGATACCTGATACATGGAAAAGAGAAGTTAACTAACTATAAAAATAATTAGATATGGATAAAGAGTTAAGTGAGTTAAGGAAAGATAATGCAGCTTTAAGTGATGATAATATTAACTTAAAGGGAGTTATTGAAAGGATATTATTAATGGATGTATTTCAGTTTCAGAGATGGAAGGAAATAAATAAAAACTAACTAATTACTAGGATAGTAAACACAAACAAAGTATATTGCACTAAATTAAAATATTATGAATAAAACGGATATTAAAAAAGCATTGTATAAGCAAAAGCCAGTAGCAGAATTTGACATGATAAGAAAAGGTGTAGCACATTATAATACATATATAGATGATTTATACGCCTTAAGTTTTGAAATACCTGTAGTAGATATGGGAGACGCTGATTTTCTTTGCAATATGGATGCTAAGTTATTAATTAGATGGCTAGTTTGGTAATGAAAAGCACACAAACACATTACGATAGTACAAAAGACTATGACATAATAGATGTATGTAAAGACTATAAACTCAACTTTAACAGAGGTAATATAGTAAAGTATGTAGTAAGAGCTGATAAGAAAGAAAACACGTTACAAGACTTATTAAAAGCCCAAGACTATTTGAATAGAGAGATAGAATATTTAAGAACTAAAAACAAATAAATATGAATGAAGAACAATTAAAAAAAGGTAATAGCTTAGATGATAATATTAGGTATCTAAGAATAGATATTAGTAAGCTTCAAAAGTGTATTAAAAATGTTATTATTGATGAAGATTATTGTGTTCAGGAGTCACATATTGAAATAAATATAGGTGATAAAAGATGTAAGGTGTCAAAAGAAACACTAGAGGAGTTCTTAAAACGAGAATTAACAACAGTTAAAGAGAATAAAGGTAAACTAGAACAAGAATTTAAACAATTATAATATGGAAGTAACAGGAAAGATTAAAGTAATAAACGAAACACAAACGTTTGGAACATTTCAGAAGAGGGAATTTGTATTAACTACAGACGATCAATACCCTCAAATGATTCAATTAGAACTACACCAGGATAAAGTGGATTTAATAGACTCTTACAATGTAGGTGATGATATTAAAGTATCTATTAATATTCGTGGAAAGGAGTGGGTAAATCCTGAGGGGGTTGCTAAGTATTTCAACTCTATTGTAGGTTGGAGGATTGAGAAGGTAGAAGCACAAGAACCAGTACAAGAGTATAACGTAGAAAGACCAGACGTAAATAAAGCTGAGCCGGATGATTTACCGTTCTAGTAACAATTAAACACTCTTAGCTTAGTTTAAAAATAACACACTTTAAATTAGGTTAAGGGTAATTAAACAATTACATTTGAGATATGGAAGCAAAAGAATTAAGGATAGGGAATTATTTTAGTTGGGAGGGTAAGAGCACTACTATGAAATTGGGTCATTTTGAAGACCACTTATTATACCCTAATGATAGGAGAAAGTATCAACCAATACCATTAACAGAAGAGTGGTTAGTTAAGTTTGGGTTTAAATTTAGAGACGAGACTGATTGTTGGCATTTAAATTATTTAACTATAAATAAGAATTTCGTTATGATGGATATTGATATGCATGTATATTTCGATTACGTACACCAACTACAAAACCTATACTACGCATTAACTAATAAAGAACTAATAATAAAATAAGATGGAAATAACAAAAATAAAAGTAGATAAGATTAGTTTAATATGTTGGTTGGTAATTATATTCCTTATAGGTTTGTTTATTGGTGTCGCAGGTATTTATACAGACATAGTATCAACTAAACTAATAGAACCATACAAAGTAGTATTAACTAAAGTAGATGGTAAGGTAGTTAAAACGTATTACTATAAACAAAACTAAGCAATAATAGATATGATAAAGTACTTAGCAGATAACAATACTACATGGTTCTCAATAGCAATGAACATCACTAAGAACAAACAAGATGCTGAAGACCTAGTACAGGATATGTATTTAAAAGTACATGACTTAAAACTATCTACTGAAGATAAAGAACGCAGGAGTAACCCTAGCTTTATATCTGTAGTGCTTTGGAATATGTTTAAAGAGAAGGTTAGAAGTAACAAAAACACTAAAAACCTAGTTATATCTATAGATGAATACGATAACAAAGTAATAGTTAATCAGGTGTCAATGTCTAGCGGCAAGGAGTTTGAAGTAGATGATAAACAGCTAAGTACATTAAGTAAAGCTAATCAGCTATCAGTAGAGGAAAAGACTTTAATTAGTTTAAACTACGACTACTCTATAAGACAACTAGCAGAGATAAAAGAAACTAACTATGGTACTGTTAATAGATCACTGGAGAAGATAAGAAGGAAAGTATTACAAGATGATTACAGTACGAGTTACAAGAACAAGAGATTAAAATATAGAAAGAATGTCAAATAGAAATAAATTAATATTAGCTGGTTTAGGAACTGTTATATTTATCATAGGATTATTCACAACCGTAATAGGTTTAATAAGTTTTGGTAAATGGATGATTGGATAATAAATACAAACGGATTAACAACAGCAGAAGATTGGTTAGATCCAATATTTGTAGAAGCTACGAGCTTCATAGTAATAATAGATAACTTAAAGTAATGATTACAACAACACAAACAAGACACGAACGAAGGAAAGAAGTTATAACTAAAAGAGTAGTTGTAGGTAAGTCTTGGAGGAATAAAAGAAAGTTTTAAGATGAAGGATTCAACTTTTAAAAAGTATTGCTTAGTTATAGATGAATGGTTTATTAATGGGTTCAACGGAACGCAAGCATACTTAAAGTTTTATCCTGGTTCTACTGATGAAACAGCGTCTACTGAGTTTTATAGAATCCTTAGAATTCCCAAGATAGAAGAATACATGAATACAAAGACTGAAAACAAGTCGGAGGAGCTAGGTATAACGATGTCTAAGCAACTTAAATTACTTTCTGATATCATAGAGGATAAAGACGCGAGGCACACCGATAAGATCAACGCAATCAAAGAACAGAATAAGCTGTTAGCTTTGTATCGAGAACACAACGAGCAAAAGAATAACGGTATAATAACTGACAAAGTTAGTATTCAATTTAAAAACAAGAGGTAAGTATTGGAAATAACATTCTCTGACATATACCAACCATTATTTGACTTATTAGAAGCTAGAGCAATAGTTACTGATGAGTCATTTTCTGTTGCTTATAATTTAAAAGAACAAAGGTATTGGATAGGGTTGTCTAGGGTTGATACGGTTTTGATTAGTGGTGGTCGTGATAGTGGTAAGTCATTTGCCTTGAGTTGCTTTAATCCTATTGCTGCTAAAGATTACAATCATAGAATACTATACACTAGACAGACAATGTCATCTACTGATAATTCAATTACTGAGGCATTAGAAAGTAGAATGGAAATGCTAGGTTATGAGGCTGACTTTGATAAGTCTAATAAGATATACTCTGTTATAGGTAACATTGGTAAGATTTCAATCACAGGGCAAAAGACAAGTGTAGGAACTCAAACGGCTAAGTTAAAATCATTAGAAGATTTTAGTATCTTTGAAACTGATGAAGGGGAAGAGTTGGAGAGTTACGAGAACTGGAAGAAGACCAAGAGGTCTATGCGTGCTAAAGATGTACAGACTTTATCCCTTATAGTATTTAACCCACCAACAACGGAGCATTGGTTATATGAACAATTCTATCAAGATATACAAAATGGTTTTAACGGTGTTAAAGATAGAATACTTTATATACATTCTACTTACATAGATAACGGTAAAGAGAACATGACAGATGCCAATTGGCACGAGTATGAATCCTTACGTTTGGATTATGAATTTTACTTAGAAACACCTGAGAAAGAAAAGCACTTAGTACCTAAGAAGATAATCGAGAACTACAAAGAGTATAAGTATAAAATACTAGGAGGGTTTAAGAATAAAGCAGATGGTGTTGTTATTACCAATTGGAATTACGGAGACTTCAATCCTAACAACCTACAAGTATCTTACGGACAAGATTACGGTTTTAGTTCTGATCCTACTACATTAGTAGCTGTTGCTATTGACAAGAAGCTAAAGAAGATATACGTTAAAGAATGCCTATACAAGGCACACCTTACTACATCTCAGATAGCTGAGATAAATATCACACACGCAAACAGAAATTTGATTATAGCAGATAGTGCAGAGCCTAGATTAATACTAGAGTTAGGTAAACTTAAATGTAATGTAAAACCTGTAAGTAAACCACCTGGGTCTATATCGGCTGGAGTTATGCTACTACAAGACTATGAAATAATAGTAGAGCAAAACAGTTCTAACATCGTTAAAGAATTTAATAATCATGTGTACGCGGACAAAGGGTCTAAGCTATATAAAGATAATTGGAATCACTTAATAGATGCTATACGTTACAATGTGTATTACCACTTAGGCAAGAAGGTTAACAAGATCGACGTTAGATAGTAACAATACACATATATTTTAGTTATATGTTTATGAAGATTACAGTACCAGAAAACATAAGCGATATTACATTAGGTCAGTCTCAGAAGTATGAAAGAATGATTAAGAATAAAGATCTATCTAATGAAGAGTTCTTAAACGAATTAGTTAGTATCTTCTCTAACGTATCTAAAGACGTAGTATCTAGTATTGTTGTAAAGGACAAGCTAGAGTTACAGGTTGATATAATTAAGGCTTTAGAAACAGAGTGTGAGTACAAGAATAGATTTCATATAGGTAAGCAAGAGTTTGGAATGATACCCAACTTCGATAAGATTACAGGTAATGAATACACCGACCTACAGAAGTACCAAGAACATTCTGACGACCTTCATAGGTTGTTTGCTATTTTATATAGACCTATTACTAAAACAGATAAGTCTGGTAATTATCAGATAGAGGATTACGTTGGTACATCAACTTATAGTGAGTTAATGAAACAAACACCGATGAACATAGTACATGGCTGCCTGGGTTTTTTTTTGAGTTTATCAAAAACTTTAGACTTAGTTACCCTGAGGTCTATTCATCAGGAACATCAGAGGGTAGCGGTGCTTTAGATTACTTTAATAAGTGGGGGTTTTACTCTACACTATATGAGTTAGCAGATGGCGATCACTTTAAGATAAGGGAATTAGGTAAGGAAAATATACACGCGTTGCACGTTACATTAGCATTAAGAAACGATACAATGAAGTTAAAGCATAAGATACAAACTAACACAGGTAACTCAAAAGAATTATAATGGCACTCAATCAATACACACAGTTACTATATTACATCAAGAGTTTAGGAGACTCTGATGTATTTATTAATACAGTTACACAGGGTGATGTAGATGATATTGATTTACAGAAGATGAACCTATATCCTTTGCTTCATATAGAAGTTAATGGTGCTGGTTTCACTAATGGCAGTACTATAATATTCAATGTTCAGATAGCAGCGTTAGACGTTAGGGATATAAACAAAGAGGTTATAACTGATAAGTTTTGGAAGCAAGACAATGAAGTAGATAACCTTAATGAAACTTTAGCAGTATTAAATAGGCTTTGGTCTATTATGTATAGAGATTTTGATGATAATAATATCACAGCATCAGAGAACCCTACGTTAGAAAAGATACTCGAGAGTGGTACAAACTTGCTTGATGGTTGGTTGTTGTCATTCGATGTAGAAATGCCTAACGATACAATTAGCTTATGTTAGATAACACATTAGTTAAGTCAACACTAGATAACTTCTTTAAGACTGTTGTTAAGGAAAGTAAAACATCTTTGACAAAGAAGAAGAAGAACGCATCTAAAACATTATATAATTCTATTAACTACGATTTAAAAGTAAGTGATAATAGTTTTGAAGGTTCTTTTGAAATGGAGGATTACGGTACGCTAGTAGATCAAGGTGTTAAAGGTAAAGGAGGTAAAAAAGCTGATGGTACTAAATGGAAGTTAAAGAAAACGTTTGGCACTAAGTTTAAGTACAAGAGTAAGAAGCCACCTATAAGCGCGTTCAACGGTTGGACGATTAGAAGAGGGATAGCACCAAGAAATAAGAGTGGACAGTTTACAAGTAGAAAGAGCTTACTGTTTGCTATATCGAATAGTGTATATCACACAGGGTTAGAGACCACTCACTTCTTTACTAAACCATTTGAAGCAGCATTTAAGAGGTTGCCAGATGAGTTGGTTAAAGCGTATGGATTAGAGGTTGATAAATTTTTAAAAATAACATTAGAATGATAAAGACATTATCACCACACTACAAAACAATACCTTGGATGAGTCCTAGTAGTATGACTGTACCTGATAAATATATACTAGAGCTTTATATTTGGGATGGCTTAAAAGCGTCACCACCTACTGTAACTTATGAGATTAATAATGTTAATCCTTTAGGGTTGGTAGGTAGTACTGATATAAACATTAGCAGATACATTAATGATATATTAACAACTTCATTAGTTAGTTCAACAACGACAGGATTAATAAGTAGTGATAGCCAGGTATGGGTTAAGAGTCAGGTTATTTATTACATTGGAGGTGTGGCACAATCTGCTGAGTTTATCGAAACTGATTTAGCACTAAGGGGTTACGGTTACGGAGCTGAAGGATCGAATACATCTACACCAGCTAATGGTATTCTAGCTTATGGTAGTGAGGTAAAAGTTAATACAGATAGTTATTATAGTTTACCTGTATTTCTAAGCGAGACATTAGTAACTGATATACTTATTAAATCATATCCTGATAACGTTATCAATAAGGTTTATGCAGAGGCGTTAACTACTGACTCAGGTGATTCAGTTAAGCAGGTATGGGTTAAGGTTTCAGAAGCAATCAATGAGAGCTACATAGAAATAACATACAATGGTACAGTAGTTTATACATTACTAATAGAAGATGAGTTAAGGTATAACCCTATTGATATATTCTTTACAAACAAAGAAGGTCAGCTAACACCAATTACATTCTTTAAGGAAAGGATTGATGAAATGACTACATCTAGTGATAACTACGAGAGTAGTACAGGGCAGCCTAAAGATGGGGTTCATCAGTTCGTTACATTTAATTCAAATGGTAAGAGTGGGTTTAATGTTAACAGTGGCTTTGTACAAGAAGAGAACAACGATATATTTAAACAACTATTTCTATCAAATGACATTTGGGAGTTTAACGGTACGGATTATATTCCGTTAACTAAAGACACTCAGAGTATAGAGTATAAGACTAGGCAAAAGGATAGGCTACTAAATTACACAGTAAAGTTTAATTACGCATTTAACGAGGTTAATACTATATGATAATAGCTCTTTACATAGGGACTGATAGACTTACTTTGTTTAAGGATGATGATATAATTATTAATAACTCAGTAGCTAGAGCTGGAGATATAACAAAGGTATTTACTGATGTTAGTAATTCTTTCAGTGTTCCTGCTGATGATATTAATAATAAGATATTTTCACACTATTATAACTCAAGTGTTTTAAATGGGTTTGATGGTAGAAAGAAAGTAGATGGAGCTATTTACTTGAACGGATTAAATTATAAGGTTGGTAAATTTACATTGACTAAGGTTATAATGAAAGGTAATATACCTAGTAGTTATACACTAGACTTCTTTGGAAACCTAGTGGATCTAAAAGACTTATTAAAAGATGACAGGTTAACAAGTTTAGATATGTCTGCTTATGACATAGGGTTAAATGATACTAGCGTTATAGATCAATTACAAAACGAAGACGATACTATCATGTCTTTGTTTGCTGATAAGCGCTATGTATTTGACTCTGTTAATACTATAGACACTACAGATCAGTTGGTCAACATTGCTTACAATGATGCTACAGTGGTTAACGGTATTAGTTACTTGGACTTCAAAGCGAGTGTAAAGAACTTAAGAGTTATAGAAGCTATTGAATCTAAATATAATTTAACTTTTAGTAGAGACTTTTTCGGACTTAATGAGTTTGAGAGCTTATACATGTTACTTAGTAATAAATATAATCTATACAATTATAGAACAGTAATATTGGGAAATACTACAGATCCTACATATAAATTACTTGGCGATGTAATACTGGCAACAGGAGAAGGTACGCCAACAGAAAGAGAAACGGTTACTTTTAACTACTCAGTAACACCAACATTAGATTATATAGATGATGAATACAACATGTACATCACTAGCAATAATGTAGAGATAGGGAGGTTAAACGGTGTTACAGGTTTAAGTACATTGGTTATAAATGTATCAGATTTATATAATGCTGGAGGTGTTGAAAATGTAGAGTTCTGGATTGAGTCGGCTAATATATTTGCATACTCTGCCACCATGATTAGGTTCACACCCACTACATCATATTTATCTACTGCTAATCTAGTCTTAAACTCACCGACACTATCAGTATCTAAGAGGATGCCAACGTTAAAAATTATAGATTACTTAAGTGGTTTATTTAAGATGTTTAAATTAGTCGCTATCCCTCAAAAGGATGGTTCTATATTTATTGATACTCTTGAAAGATACTACACTAATGGAAAGGTACAAGATGTATCTAAGTTTGTAGACTATAAAGAAATAACAGTATCACCTGAAACAATACTAAATGAAATAAACTATCAATTTCAAGACCCTAAGTCTATTCTTAATAAAAGATTCAAAGAGATAAACGGAGTGGGTTACGGAGATTTAGATTTAACTATTACAGATAGTAACGGTAATTTAATTGATGGCGGTAACATAGATTATAAACTACCATTTGAGCAGGTTGTATATGAAAAGATATATGATTTAGGTAATACTAATTCTGACACTGGTATTCAATATGCTTTATTAACAGATACAAGTATTAAGCCAGTAGACGTAGCGTGTCACTTGCATTACAATTATCTAACATCAACAGACCCTATTAAATTAATTAATCAACTAGGGGTTGCTGTGAGTGTATCAAACATAAACAGTCCTATACATACAGCGGGGTTATCAAATCCGATAGCTTCTACAACGTTTGGAACTGAAAACAATGAATACGATGGCGCATTAATAACAAATACATTATACTCTAACCACCACGAAAAATACATCAGTGATACGTTTGATGAGCAACAAAGAAAATACACTTTAACCACTAAGAATATATCTAACGATTTGATCTTAAACTTAGAGTTGAATGATGTATTAAAGATTAAAGATAAGTATTTCAGAATAGATAGTTATAAATCAAACATAATAACAAGAGAGTTAGATTTTAATTTAAAGAACGCTATCAATTTAAACTTAACACCGTTTAGCTCTACATCAATAGATAGCACAATCATAACAATAGACAGTACACTAATAACAATAGACGCGATATAATGGCACAGCAAATATTAAATACAGGAACAGGAAATAACACAGGTGATGGTGACGCTCTAAGGGTTGCTATGACTAAAGTGAACGAAAACACTACAGAGCTTTATACTTATAAAACACCTAACGAATTAGTTTATGTAGATGACTTATCTAAGTTACCTGCAGCAGTATCTAATGTAATAACATTATTAGCTAACTACACGTATTACTTTGTTAAAGATATTGATTTACTAGGTGATAGGTTAGTAGGTGCTGAGAACACAGTTATACTTGGTACAAGTTCAGAGAACGCGTCAATAACATCTACAGGTTTAGGGGTTAGTGTTGCTCTGTTTACTACAACATGGACTACACCTGTACAGAACATTGCATTTAAAGATGTTGGAACTGCTTTAGATATAGATGGACTAGGTAACTCTGCAGCTTTAGATTGGAACGCTGTAAACTTTGTAAACGTTCCGACCATCGGTGTTATAAAAGATATAAACAACTTCATATATATAAATGGTGCTTTTCTTAATTCAAAAGGAATGAGCTTTGATGGTACTTTTAGTACTATAGCTTTTGGAGGATCTGTTTTTGTAGGTGATGGACTAGCAGGTGATTTAATAAATATACTTTCCACTGCTATCATATCTGTTAGATTTAGAGTAATCTACAGTTCTATTGTAGCGTTTGGATCAACACAGGGTGTTACAGTTGATGCTTCATCTATTATACCTGAAGAGGCTTTTATATTAGATACTGTTTCTTTTAGTGGCGGTGGTACTTATTTAGGGGGTGTAGATCATACATCGAATAAGGCTTTGTTTATAAAATGTAACCCTATCGAAAACACATTTGTAAACGGTCAGTTATATATGCAAGGTAACGCAACAGCTACAGTTATTTCCGCTTCAAGTACTTTTTATAAGGTATTAGGAACTACTACAGCGAGTGCTGAAAATAATAAGTTTTCACACTCTAATAACAGATTAACATGTGATGCTACAGTAGCTCGGAAATATCTAATACAATGTACATTATCTTTCACCTCTGGGAATAATAAGGAGTGTGAGTTTGGTTTTTACGATAGTAAATTAGCAGCAATAAGATTACCTTCAAGAACTAAGACAACATCTGATGGTGTTGGTAAATCTTCACCTATAACATTAATATGTGTAGTTGATTTTGTTAATGCTGATTATTTAGAGATATGGTCTGCAAATAATACAGACACTACAAACATAACAGTAAGTCAAATGAATTTTGTGATAACTGAAATATGATAACAAACATAATATATATATTACATTCTAACGAGTTTTATAATGTAGGTAAAGAGGTTGAGTTAGCTAAAGGAAAGAAAGAATACATTTCTAGTTTTAGAGATATGAAAAATAAAATCAAAAGACAATGGCTATTGAAAAAGTAATAACGATTAAAGCTAATACAGATCAAGCACAACAATCCTTTGATGAGCTAGGTAGAACTATCCAAGAACAAACAGATATTACAATTCAGTTTGAAAAGGAGCTACAAGATTTAGAACAACAATTAAAAGATACAGGTGATGCTTCATTTAATCCCAAAAGAGCTGAGTTAACTAAACAGGTTGACAAATTAAAGACAGCTATTAAGGGTCAGAAGGTAGCGTTAAAGGATTTAAACAACGAGAGAAAGAAAGCTGATAAAGTTCTTAAGTCTAACTTTGAAGAGGTTACAAAGAATGGTGGTGCTGTTGCTGTATTAGATAGACTAACAGGAGGGTTAGCTTCTCAGGTAAGGGATTCATACGAGGCAACTAAACTGTTTAACTTCTCTTTAAAAGGAACTAAGACAGCTTTAATCGCTACAGGTATTGGTGTGTTCGTTATTGCCTTGGGTTTAGTTGTTGCTTATTGGGATGAGATTAAAGCTCTTATAAACGGATCTAATAAGGCACTAGAAAGACAGCTAGATTTAAACACTAAAAATATAGCTGCTTTAGATTTTCAGGTTACTTTATTAAAAGAGCAAGAAACATTACTAAACCTACAAGGTAAATCAACAACAGCAAATAGAAAAGAACAGCAGAAGCTACTAGAGGTTTTAGTGTTAGAAAATACTGAGAGATTAGAGATATTAAAAACACAATTAGAATCAGAAAGATCATCAGCCTCTCAAGTGAGTATATGGAAGTCTTTACTAAGTAAACTACCTGGCGGTGCTGGTATTCCGATTATAGCTATTGATAAGGACGCTATACAAAAAGTAACAGATATTACTAAACAAATAAATGATGCTCAGATTAGAGCGGTTAAACTACAGCAAAAGTTAGTAGAGATAAATAAGCCATCTAAAGAAGATGAGGATGCGTTAAAGTTAATTATAGATAAAGAAACAGCTAGACAAAATAAGATACTTGAGATACAAGAAAACTATAGAAGAAAGAACGAAGATGCTGAGGATGTATTTAATATTGATAAAATAGAAAGACAGAAAGAAAGAGCTTTATTAGAACTAGAAGCATTAGGTGCTACTGAACTAGAAAAACTAGAACTACTTAAATACTATAACAACTTATTAAATGAAGCTAAGACTAAGCTACTGAATGATTATCAAGATAATTTAAACGATGAGGATGATGAGGAAATAAAAATAGAAAACGACAGGTTAAAAAGATTATACGAAAACGGACAAAAGGAAATAGCACTACAAAAAGCGGTACAAGAAGCTAAAAGAAGCGCATTAATGCGTACATCAAAACTATTAATAGAACTAGGTGGCTCAGCTGCTACAATTGGAAAGGGTATTGCAGTGTATCAAACGACAGTTAGTGGTATTGAGGGTGCTCAAAACGCTTATACGACAGCTCAGAAGTCACCTATTACTGCTTTTTTTCCAGCATATCCATTAATACAAGCGGGTTTAGCTGGTGCTTTTAGTGCTTTACAGGTTAAAAAGATACTATCCACTAACCCTAGTAGTGTTGCAAGTGGTAGTGGTCAAACAAATGTAGGAGCGGGTGGTGGTTTTTCAGCACCTAGTTTTAACTTAGTACAGGGAACACAAGGTAATCAGATAGCAAACACAGTTTCACAAGGTCAACCACCTATACAGGCATACGTTGTAAGCTCACAAATATCAACAGCACAGCAGTTAGATAGAAGCAAGATTACAGACTCCAGTATATAGTAACAAAAATATTAATTATTAGTTATAATATTATGAAAACGTTTAGAGCAAAGTTTAATCCATTAAGAAAAGGAGTTTATGCTATTAGTTTAGTAGACGAGCCAGCAATGGAGGGTGATTTTATCGCTTTTGATAAGCAGGAAGAAATGAAGTTAGCAAAGGTAGATGAAGAGAAACGTTTGTTAATGGGTTTAGTTTTAGAGCCTAATAAATTAGTTTTTAGAAAAGGTATTGAAGGTCAAGAAGATTATCAAGTATTTTTCTCAGAGCAAGATATTGAAGACGTTGCACATAATTTCCAGAAACAAGCATCTCAATCTAATTCTACAATACAACACAGCGGTAAACAAATCGAGGGTGTTACTTTTGTAGAGCAATGGATTATAGAAAACCCTGAAGTAGATAAGTCTACTAACTTTGGTTTTAACTATCCTAAAGGAAGTTGGATGGCTATGATGAAAGTTGACAATGATGACATCTGGAATAACTATGTTAAGACAGGTAAGGTTAATGGTTATAGTATTGATGCGTTAATGGAATTTGAAGAAGTAAATTTAAACAAAGTAAATATGAATGATAACAAAGAGGGTAGTGTTTTAGAGTTCCTAAAAGACTTACCTAATAAAATAGCTTTAGCTTTAAAACCAGAAGAGGTTAAGGTTGAGTTAGGAAGTGTAAAGACAGCAGATGGAGAAAGCGTTTTATATTTCGATGGTGAAACCATGGTCTCAAAAGAAGCTGTTTGGTTACTATCAGAAGAAGACGCAAAGATCCCTGCACCTGTTGGAGATCACAAACTAGAAGATGGTAAAGTCTTAGTAGTTACTGAAGAGGGTATTATTGATTCTGTAAGTGAAGCTGAAGTAGTTGAAGAAGAAGTTATTGAAGAGGTAGCGGTTGAAATGAAAGTAGAGTTAACTAAAGAAGATATTACAGCTTTTGAAGTTAATTTAACTAAGGTTTTTAAAACTGAGTTCGAAAAGATTAACGATAAGAACATCGCTTTAGAAAAAGTAGTGAAAGAATTACAAGGCGAGGTTAAATTGATTGGTGAACAACCAGCAGGAACGCCAAAGAAATCTACTTTTGAGGCGGTTGACTTTTCTAAAATGACTGACTTCCAAAAATTAAAGTACAACGAAGAAAACGGATTAAGATAATGGTTGGTAAAAAAACACAACCTAAATTTGTAAACCCTTTCAACGAAGGAGTTACTTATAAAGAGTTTTTAGAAGCAATACCAAAAGGCAAATCTATTAAGGATTATGTTAAGGGTAAATTAAAAGAAGACCAGATTAAATGGTTAGAAACAGAAATAGAATATTATAAACAAAAAAAAGGATAAAAAATGGCAATAGTTTTTGGAGGTACTAAATTACCTCAATCAGAGATTGTAGAGATTCAAAAAGAAATCTACGCAAATTGGGGAACGTTCAGAGATGGAGATGTTTCTATTGAAGAAGGACACAAATCGGGTGCTGACGTTTACGAGAGTAAAGTATCAGTTAACATGGCAGCTTATTCAAGTGGAGCAGTATCATCTGGATCTGATGTATTAGGTGTTCAGAAGTCAGTTGTAAACTTAATTAAGATTCAGTTCGCTGATACAGTTGATTACAACACATTACTAGACACTCGTTTTGAGCGTTCAATGGCTGCTGGAGCTTTTAACACAGTTTCAACAGAATTTGACAACGCAGTATTACAAGATGTATCACCAGCTATTGGTCAAACAATGGAGAATGTTACATGGGATGGAGCTACAACAGCTCAAAAAGCATTGATTGCTGGATTAACACCAGGAGCCGCACAAGGTTCTATTAGTGCTGGAGCGCAAGTATTAGCTGCTGCATCACCAACAAACTTAGTAAATAGTTTACCAGCGATTATCTTACACAATGACTCACAGTCCAAAGACACTCCAGGAGCAGGATTAGGTGACTACAAAAAAGTACTATCTATTGCGACTATTGATGCTTCAACAATTGCAGCACAATACGCTTTATTATACGCAACTTTAGACCCTAATGTTATCGCTAACGAAGAGGTTATTATCTTTGCACCATTAGCTCACATGCAGTTAATGAAAGTAGCTAATAACTCAGTAGGAGCAGCTTCTAATCAAAACTTCTTATTTGAAGGAGATAAAGCAAGCTACAATGGTATTGAAGTTAAGTTCAAACCTTTAATTGGGTTTATGATTGCTTCACCAGCTAAGTACTTGAAAATCTTATTTGATTTAGCTAATGACATGAATGTCTTAGAGACTGGTAAAATGGCTAATGGTTCTGATGAATATTTCTATAAGAATGTTCAAGCGTATGCTACATGGTGTACAAACCAAAGATACATTACTCTTTACGGAGGATAGAATAAATTAATAATCAAAGGGGTGTTAACTCATCCCTTTTTTAAAACAATATAAGTATATGTGCGATATAGCACTCGGGGTAAACCGAGATAAAAAATGTACAAATAGTTTAGGTGGTAACTCCGAGTTATATTTATATAATTACTTGGATGATGCCTTTACTGTTGTAGATGGAATAGCTACTGCTGTCAATGCTGGATTAACTACTGTTTACAAGTATGTTATTGAAGGTGATGGTAATACGTTAGACCAATCTATGTTAGGTGATGATAAGGTAGGTACAAGAGTTAACACTCAAACCTTAGTAGCTCAATTAAAAAAGATTGATGGTGCTACATCTAATGAATTAAACAAATTAGCTGCTGGTCAAATATCAGGAGTAATAAAGGATAGAAACGGAGTTTATCAGGCGTTAGCTTTAGATGATGGTTTCTTTTCTAAAACAATCAACCCTGTTTCAGGGGGTGCAAAAGTAGACTTTAATGGATACAATGTAACATTAGTAGGAGAAACAAGTGCATTAGCACCAACGTTAGACTCTGCTACAGCTACAGCGTTCTTAGCTCTTTACACACCAACACCATAGTAAGTAGGTTAGTATATGTTTTTAAACCCATTGGATTAGTTTCTAATGGGTTTTTTAGTTTATACAACAATTAAGTAACAATAACAACTTTTTTTAGTTATAATATTATGAAAGTATTATTACCATCTAACACTACTCACACTATAATAATAGAGCCTAGGTTTTACCCTACAAGCACTATTGATATAGAGTTATACAATGAGTACACAAAAGAGGTTTCTACTCCTACGATCACTTATGTAACAACGAACGGGTTAACGTCTTGCACGTTTGATTTAGTAGTTACTGAAGGTCAGAGGTTTCAGATAAAGATACTAGAGGGTGTTAATGTTGTTTACAGGGGTAAAGCCTATGTAACATCACAAACCACACAAGATTTTGAATTAACAAAAGACACGTACGTTTATGTCTAAGAATGATATTAGAGTAATTGGTTTTAACAAATATATTAGACCAGAAATAAAGGAATATAGTAGTAAGCAGTACGTCATGAACGGTGCTAGTAATTCTTTCTATAAATACCTTAATGATAGGTACTATGGTAGTATAACACACGCTAGTATTTGTAATTCTTATATAGATTTAATTTACGGAAAAGGATTGAAGGCTACAAACTCGGCAAGTAATTTAACAGACTACACTAAGTTAGTATCTATACTATCAAAGAAAGATGTTAGAAAAGTTTGTAATGACTTTGAAATATATGGTGAGTTTTCAGTACAAGTTACTAGAACTAGAAACGGTAAAGGGATTTCATCAATAACACATATAGCAAAAGATTTAGTGATACCTAATGTAGCAAATGAGGATGGCGATATAGAAGGGTATTGGTATAGTAGAGACTGGAAAAAGTTATCTAAATATCCACCTGAATTTTTCCCAGCATTTGGAACAAGCAAAGACGCTGTTGAGATATACGTAGGTAAACCATATAGAGTGGGTAAAGATTATTTTTCTGATCCCGACTATGTAACTTGTTTACAGTATGCGGAAATAGAAGAGGAGTTATCTAATTATTATTTATCACATATCAAGAATGGTTTAAGTTTTGGTACTATATTAAACGTACCTAACTCTGCTGACTGGAGTGATGCAGATAAAGACGCCTATGAAAAAAGAGTAAAAGGAAACGTAACAGGTAGTATGAATGCTGGTAGAGTTGTTTTAAATTTCTTATCGGGTGAAGACTTTGTATCTGTTGATAACGTAGAGAATAACACAGCTCATAAGCAATGGGATTTTTTAGGTAATGAAGCTAGACAGCAAATACTAACAGCTCACAAGGCAACTAGCCCAGCGATTGTTGGTGTTATATCTAGTAGTGGGTTTTCTAGTACAGCGGATGAAATGGACACGGCTGAGTTTCAATTAATGAAAAGAGTGATACAACCTAAACAAAACTTTATAACAGATAGTTTAGAGGAGATTCTAACGGCTTATGAAATTAATTTAGATTTATTCTTTCAGCCATTAACAGACCCTATAGAGGTAGTTAAAGAAGAAGAGGTTAAGTTATCTAGTTGCTCACACGACGAAAAAAAAAAAGATGATTTAGAAGAGTTGTTATCTTGCGGTGAGGAAATTAATTTAGAGGATTTTGATTTAGTTTATAATGAAGAGGTTAGTTACGAAGATGATGAGTTACAATTAGCAAGCACAGGGACAGCGATACCAAACGCAAAGAGTTCACAAGATACGGATGATTTTGTAGTAAGGTATAAGTACACAGGGAGTCAAGCACCACAAAGGGGTTTTTGTCAATCAATGATGAGTGCTGGTAAGGTTTACAGAAAAGAAGATATATTAAGAATGGGGACTAAGAATGTTAACCCTGGTTTCGGAATGAGTCCAACACCTAACGCACCTTATTCTATATGGTTATATAAAGGAGGTGGTAAGTTATCCGCTGAGTTTCCAAACGGAACATGTAGACATAAATGGAATAGAGTTATTTACCTAAAGAAGGGTAAGAAATTAGATGTTAACAGTCCGTTAGCTACATTAATAAGCACAACTAAAGCACGTAAACAAGGATTAAAAATACCTACAAACGATTCAAAGGTAAGTATTGCACCACATGATATGAAATAAGATGGCAGAATTACTATTTATAACACCAGCAGAAATGACAGAAACCACCATAATGGGTGGTAATGTAGATACGGATAAATATACCTATTGTATTTTAGATGTACAATTAAAGGTTATTGAAGAACTTTTAGGTACAGAATTATATGATAAGATAGTTACTGATTTAGGAGGAGCTGGATTAACAGGTTTATATTTAACTATGTTCAATGAGTATGTTAAGCCGATTACAAAGTACGAAGCTTGTGCGGACTACATAAGTGTATCACCTTATACATTAGGTAACTCTGGACTATTTAAAAACGCCCCTGAAGGTAAGGAGATTGTAGAAGAGAAAGAGGTGGATAGGTTGAGTTTAAGATACCATAGTAGAGCGCAGATGTATGTAGGTAGATTTTTAAAATGGATCAAATTAAACGCTACTAACATACCCGAATACAAAACAAATCAAGATGATGTTGATGCTAGTAAAACGCAGAGACTTAATACGGGGTGGTATTTTGGTAAAAACACGAACCTAAATGACTGATTATAGCAGGAGCAGGGAATGCACAAATAGCCTAGGGGGTAATTCAGTTCTCTATATATTCCCTTTTGTTAATTATAGCAGAAGTCAGATATCTGTAGTTGATAATGTTTTAACATTATTTCCTGATTCATATATATATGACACTAATCCTAGTAATATATCTTTTAAAGAAGATGTAGACGAAGAAGGTGGTGGTGTTTCTTTCACTCAATCAGGAGGGTTTAGGATGCCTAAGATATTAAGAACGGATGATTTTAAGAGTTTAGTTAGTCAGGATTTTAGAGCAATAGTTAGAGATAACAACGGTAATTATAGATTAATTGGATTATACACGGGGTTAAAAATAAAGTATATAAAAGATACAGGTGTTAATAAGCCAGATTTCAATGGTTTTGATTTTACTTATGAAACAAGAGAAGAGAATACTGCACCGTTTTTAGATAACTTAAACTTTTTCTCTTTTAAGGATGCTTTACAGGAATTATTACAATATGAATTATAAAATATAGATATGTCTAAAATAACATCAGTAGTACCTAAGGTTGACTTAAATATAAAACCCGTACCAGACGAAAATAAAATACTAGCCAATGACATAAACGAAATAGTTTTAGTTGTAAATGGTAATGATGACCTAGATACTAAAAATGGGGGTTACACAGGAACTACACAAGATTTAAAGTCTGATGTAGATAGTCAGACTAATATATTAACAACTAATAAGACAGACAAAGGCGCTTACGCAGGCACTACACAGGATCTTAAAGATGAATTAGACACGGCTGTATTCGGAGGTGGTAAAACTTATCAAACAAAAGCAGAGCAAGACTTAGATACACCAATACCTGCGGAAAATACGCCATCTAAGATAGCAAATGATCCAAATCCATTATTAAATGGAAGTTGGGCGGTATCTTCTGGTGCTTGGGTTCAAAATAACTCTGTAGTATCTCAAATAATAGACTCAGAAGATATAAAGACATCTGGAAATAGCTTACTTGTAAATGACAGGGTAAAGTCAGCGTCTAATGAGTTAGGGTACTATAGGATAAGGAGCGGTTTTAATTGGGGTGCTATACCTGTTGGGTATGCTAACTGTGTTTTAGAGATTATGCATTCTTTTGATTTAGGGGGCATTACTGTTAATATTCCTTCTAATGTTACTTTGAAATTTAATGGAGGTAAGTTTTTAAACGGCACACTGTCTGGAGATAAAACTAATATAGATGCTGAAGCTGTTCAGATATTAGATGTTGATATGGTTTTAAGTGGCACATGGGATTTAGTTGAGTCCTACCCTCAATGGTTTGGAGCAGTTGGAGATGGGTCAACTGATGATAGTGTATCCTTTCAAAAAACACTTAACACATTTAAAAATATATACATACTTGATAACACTTACCTAGTGAATCAACTAACTTGCGGTAATGATATTACTATAAGCGGAACAGGAACATTAATAAGCGACTCTGTGGTTACTTCTAATTTTGTATTAAGTATAAGTGGTGCAACTCCTACTCAGATAAGCTCTCTTGCAGTAAATACAGTATATGGTGACCAATCAATAACCTTAGATTCAGTAGAGAGCTTAGTAGATGGTGATGTATTAATGATTTTAAACCCCACGGATTACTCTTTTAATGGTGCGAGAGCTAATTATAGAGCTGGGGAATTATTAGAAGTTTCATTTATTAACGGAGCAATAGTAAATTTACACAACAGCGTAGTATCACCAAGTGTAACAACTGAGGTTTTGGTTTACAAAATGAATAATATAAAGGCTTCAATAAGTGGAATTAAAATAATTGCCTCTGACGCTTCAAATGCGGGGGGTGTATCGGTTGATTATGTTCAAAACAGTGTTTTTAAAGATTTAAAGATAAATGGAGGGGAAAATTCTGGGTTTTCAATAGGGCATTCATACAAGTGTAACATAGATAAAATTGATACAAAGAATAATTTTTCAAAATTAGCTAGTTCTGGTTTAAATTATGGTATCGCTATAGGAAATAGTCAAGATATTAACGTAACAAATTCATTTTTATATGGGTATAGGCATGGATTAACGACAGGAGGTGGAAATGATTTCGCAATACCCTGTAGGTTTATAAATGTTTTAAATTGTAAATCTTATTCAGTGACATTACAGTCTTTAGATATGCATGGTAATTCGGAGTTCTTCACTTACTCTAATAATACAGTTCAACACGGTATTGTTATAGGGGGGGATAATCATATAGTTTCAAACAATACTATTTTAGGTGAAGTAGAGAATGGATCTTCTATTTTATTTTCAGAGAATATAGGTTTTAATGTACATGTTTTTGGTAATACCATAAAATCTATTGTTACAACACCTTTAAATAGTAGAGGTAGCGCAATTGATGTGACAGATTTTACATATTTAAAAAGAGACAGTGTATTGAAAATTGAAAATAATATTATCAGCGCAATAGACTCTAGTGCTTCAGCTCCGCTTGTATACATATATCAAACGTTAGCTTCTGTTAACTCGGTTTATATAATGGATGTTTTAATTTCTAATAATAGTTTTGAAACATCCGATGGAGCAGGGACAATTGATATAAGAAATTTAAAACCACTATTACCTATAAACTCGGTAAACATTAGTAATAACTTGTTTAAAAATAGCTATATAGATATTTCTGGTGAGGCTAAAAATATTGATATTAAAAATAATAGTATTTTAAAAAGTAAGCTAGAAGGTATTAGTGTGAATGGCATGGAATCGGATTATGTGAATATTAGTAATAATATATTGAAAAAAGTAAATAAAGGTGGTATTGCTGTTTTTGGGAAGACGGATGTAAATTCTATTAAACTATTAAACATTGTAAATAATATAATAACAGATTCTTGCATTGTAACAACAGGATCTAGCGCAACAAACAGTAGTTTTCTTATCACGAACACAACGCAAACAAAGTTGTTTAATAACTTTACAGGATCACCAGCGTCTACTCAACAGAACAATTACTTTGTAAGTGTAACAACAGATTTTTACGTTGGGTCAAATGTAATAGTAACAGGGTCAACAGCAGCTAAAGTAGATACGGCAACAACAACAACAATTATATAACAACAATTTAAAACAATAGAACATGAGTTACAAAGAAGAGTTTACAGAAGACATTATATTAGGAGACATTATTAGTTTTGACATGAGTCTTATGCCAGGTGAAGATGAAGTACCTAGTGTGGGTGGTGAAGATCCAGATGATGATGATGAAGAAGCAGAAGCTTAATCTAAAGAATTACTTTCTACTGTCTACTTTTATTTTAAGCTCTTTACACACTATGTTTAGAGGGTCTAAAACAAGAGTAGACTGGTATTTATTAATAGATTACACAAGAAGGATAGACTTTGCTGTGATGTACACGACAACAGCGGTTAACTTCTTTATACTAGCATTTTGTTTAAGATTCCCTAAAGGAATAAAAAAAGAGATAACAGAGTTTATATTAATAGTAACATCTTTAGACTTGTTGCATTTAATTCTCTTATCCAAGTTAAGATTTGGAATGGTTAAGATATTTTTAGCTATAATTATTTATTACATTATAAAATTAGTTAGAAAATATGGGAACAATTAAAGCGGCTTTATCAATGATTCATAAATTCTTTGCTGGGATTCTTGGATTAACAATAATAGATTTAGCAGCGATTATAGACTTTGATTTTCTATCCGATATAGATGACACCATTAAAACAGTGTTTATAGTTTTAGGATTAATATTTTACATACTAGCTATTCCACATAAGTTAAAGATGCAGAGTTATAAGCAGCGAGAAAAGAAATTAGATATACAGCGCAAAGAAATGGAGTTAGATAATGACATGGATAAGCAAGATTTAAGAAAGTATAAAGAACAAATAGGATTTAAAGATGAAGATAGAAGTATTTAGATATGAGTTTGAAACAAGCCAAACATTAGGTGAGTGTTTTATAACTAAAGATGGTCAAGATATATTTAAGTCTAAGAGCTTAGAACGTGCTGATGATAATAACAAGCCTATGGTTAGTTGTATTCCAAGCGGAACGTATAACGTAGTATTAGAATACTCTAACAAGTTTAAACGTAATCTATGGGAGATTAAAGGTGTTGAAAACAGGAGTGAGTGCAAGTTCCATAGTGCTAATTATTGGCATGATTTAAACGGTTGTATAGCTTTAGGTAGTTCTTTTGCAGATATAGATAATGATGGATTTAGAGACGTTTTAAACAGTAGAAACACTATGGCTCTATTTCACGAAACACTAGGTAACTTAACAGAAATTGAATTAATAGTACATTAGAAATTATGGCATTACCAATATTAGGATTATTAGGAAGTCTTTTCGGAATAGGTAAAGGAGTATTAGAGCGTAAATCTAAACTTAAAGAACTTAAGCAGATTCAAGGACATGAAATAGTTAAAGCTGAAACAAAAGCGGTTGTAGATAGGATTCTTAATAATACGGAATCAGATAATAGTATAGATTTAATAACAGCTAAGAATAAGAAATATACTTTAAAGGATGAAGTGGTTACTTACTTGTTTCTAACACCTGTTTTTATTGCTGCTATCACACCTTTTATTATGGCTTTTGATAATGGATCATGGACTAAGCTAAACGAATACACTAAGCAGTCTTGGCAAAGTCTTAATGAACTACCTGAGTGGTATATGTACGTATTAATTGCGGTTGTAGTTGATGTACTAGGTTTTCGTAGCTTCATGCGTAAACTAATAGATAAATGGAGTAGTAAATTCTCTATTAATAAATAGTTAATTCAAGGCAATAACTCATATAAATATAGGTTATTGCCTTGGTAAAAGTAATTATATCCGTAGCTCTAATGCATTAAAACGCAAGAGAACACCGTATGAAATTAAAAGTTTTAGCCATCTACGGGTTCTTGCTCTTGCTTTTAAAAACCCAACCTAATTAAAGGTTGGGTAATTTAATACTACTTTAAATCACTTCTTGTTTTAATTAATCTTTCTTTAACTAAGTTCCATGCTGAAATAGTCTCAGTGTCTAAACTTTCCCTACAGCCTTTATCTAAAATGTTTAAATAATATTGCATTTCAGTAGGTGGTGTCTTTTCAACTCCGTAGTCAATAGGTCTTTGTCTATTCATGCAGTTATTTATCCTTACTAAAGTTTTTCCCGATTCAGAAACTATATAAAAAGCGTTTCCTTGATATATGGGAATAATTGAATCTTTTGATGATATAACAAATCCAATAATGTTTTTTGTATCGTCATTTGCCGATTCATCTAAATCGGATACGTACTGTTTGTTGAAAACCTGTTTAAAGTACTCTTTAAATCTTTTAGGATTTTCAAACCTATTTACTCTTCCGTAGCATTCTCCTAACGATTGGTCAAATGTCCCAGATTCTGGGCTTACTGTTCTTAACGTGTAATTCATAATATATAATGTGTATATGTGTATATTGCCTACTCTAGTTCGTGTTTTCGGCTTACCACGTAATATTTTAATTAAATCCTTATTATTCCTTTTTTATTTTAAAATACCTTGTATTAATTTCTCCATTTCCGTACCATTTAACTCGTTTAGGTTTATCCATTCACATATAAAGACGTCCTTAAAAACTATATTAACTTTTCTTACCCCACACTCTTCTTCTATTATATTTAATGCGTACGCCAGTTTTTTAGCTTTATCTATATTTTTTACCTGAATACCTCTTAGTATTATTTCACTTTTCTTACTCATAATTTACATTTTTTTACTGCTGATTAATCGTTATCTTCATTTAATTCAATTTGCATCGTCTCTACTGTTTTAATAGCACCCCAATTTAATGAGGTGCATAAATAATTAATATTTAACTTTCCCAGCTACCTCCTGGCGCAGTACAAATAGCATTTATTTCATTGAAATTTTGTTCTGTAGGAGGAATTGGCGGTGCTAACTCCCCAGTTCCATCTCCATCATCCATTTGTACAGGAAGGGTAGTTAAGTAAAATTTACCCCCACTTGAGTATATAACCTCTCCATTTCCTCCTGTGCAAATGGTAGTGTCAATTAGTGATAAAGTTATAACTAAACTCTTTTTAGAATGATTTTTAAACATCATATTTAAAACATCCAATTGTTTGTTTGACTCCACTTTCTCAATTTTAGAATCATTCTTTTTGTCGTTTTCATTATTTGCGTTTGCAAATGATACTGACATGATTAACACTAACAATAAAATTACTCTTTTAAACATTTTACTTGTTGCACGATTTAACGTGACTAACATTAATTTTGCCTACTCTAAATCTTGTTTTCAGCTTACCAAGTAATATTTTTTGCCACCGCTTTTAAAACTTCAAATCTTATATTTATAAGTTTTAAGCAAAGTTAACACTATATTCCGTAAAACCTACTAAAACTTTACTTTATTTATAATTACTATATAGTTACACCTATTACATTACCCACTTTATTTTATATGTTTTAAATAATAATTCTTTTTTATAGTTGTTTATTGGAAATAAAGTATTAATTTAGCTATATGAAAACACTACAACTATTAAAAGATTACGCAAGTACTACAGAAAACACTGGTTTAACTAGAATGATAGAAACGTTAGAGTTAGAGATTGAAGAGAAAATACAGTCAGAACTTAATGAACAGTTCTACAATAACTACCCACACAATGATTAACAGACTTAAAATATACTTTAACATACTACCTTATAAATCTATAAAGGACACTAAAGGACGTATTAGAAACTATTTTAAGAATAATAAAGTAACAATGAATTACTGTGATGGTAGTAATTGTGATAAATGTAAATGTAACTTATAAAGACGAGCCACAAAAATAATTTGGTTTGGTACGGTGAGTCTTTTAATAAATCTATGGGATTGCTTTTGTCCACACATTAGTAACACCTTCTCTGAGACTAGGTTGTAAGGGAAAAACTTTTAAACTAATTCCTTTTTATATAGTTTAATCGGAATAATAAACGTAAATTAGCAACATGAAACATAAACAACTTAACACAGGAATTGTAGTAACATACAAGAAAAACGGTAACATTGATAAGTTAGTATCTATATTCGATAATGACGTAACAAGTAAACCGTTAGGTAATAGCGAGGGATTTAAAACACATAGTAGTTACATTCCTTTTATAAGAGATAAGTTTAAACAATGGTACAATAAACACTTTTAACATGAATAACGACCCAAGAAACCCATCTAATTACTCAGGTACAGTAGAGTGTAATATATGCGGTGCTGAATACCAAGACTCAGAAACTCACTACTGTAAAGAAATAACAGACGAAACATAAAAACTATGGCAACAAAACAAAACAATATTTTTATCTTACATGATAAATTAGAAAAAGATATACTTAAGCAAAACACAAACTTTCAAGACTTAGTAAGTGTACAAAGAACAGGTTTAAAGCATAAAAAAGGTTATATTAAAATAGACACCCTTAGAAAGATTATGTTAAAAGATGGATTCTTTGAGAATGATAAGTATGTAGTTATTGAAGGTAAATTAATAAAGAACAAAAAGCAGTTATTCTGCGAAACAATTAAAACTAAATAGATATGGAGAATAAAAACTTAGAGCTTTGGAATAAAGTTGAAAAGACTAATCCAAACTACACAAAGAAAGCAAAAGTAGGAGGTATGAGTATTACCGCAATCGCGCCACAGTATCAAATAATGATGGTAACTGAGCAGTTTGGTGTATATGGTAAGACTTGGGGATTTAAGAATATTGAATTAGATTATTCTTTAATTGATAAATATGATATGGTAGTTTTTAAAGGGACTTTCTTTTTCCCAGAAGGAGAGTTTCAGATAATTAATAGTTATAAACTATTTATAAATAACGCTAAAACAATGCTAGATGATAATTTCGCTAAAAAAATTGAAACAGATACATTGACTAAAGCGATTTCAAAGCTAGGTTTTAATGCTGATATATTCTTAGGTAAGTTTGATGATGTAAGATATTTAGAGGAGGTAAAGAAAGAGTTTGCAGAAAAGAAAGTAGAAGACAGAAAAGAAGCGTTAAAAGAATCTCAATACAAGGCTGTTATAGAATCTAAAAACAAAGACCATGTAAAATACTTTCTAGATAATTTCAGAATGTCAGACGACCAAAGAACTGAATTAACAAAACTTAAGTAATGAATCCAGGAGATATAAACACATTTAGCATAACCTTCAAATCTACAAATGAGGGTTATGCTTATATTCTTAGTTTTATAGAGTCATATACAGAGTATGTATCTGACAGAGTTTTACCCGATACTGATAACATGTATGAAGCAGATGACAACTTTAAGAAGCTAGTTAAGATGGTTAAGAAAGCTAAAGCAGATCGTGATACTTACACTAATAAAAATAATCATAAACACAAATGAAACTAGACTTATCTAACGAGTTCGACACTAATAAAGCTAAGACTTACTTTAACACCCTTTTAAACGGTTCTAAGAAGATTGAGTTAAAAGAGATTAGAGTTAACAGAACTATTAAACACAACGCTTATCTACACGTTTGTATTACGTTATTTGCTATTGAGTTTGGATATACTTTAGACGAGGCTAAAACATTACTAAAAAGAGAGTGTGATTTTATGATGTACGAAAAGAACGATACTTTATTCCTAAAGAAAACAAGTAAGATGTTGTCTGATGAACTTAGTAAGTTTATAGAGTTCATTAGGAATTACAGTTCTAAACAAGGTTGTTATATTCCTACTTCAGAACAATACCTATCTAACAAGTTTAATATTGATAGACAAATAGACTCACATAAAACATATTTATAAAACTAATTCTTTTTTATAACGATTTAACGGAATAATAGTATTACATTTACATATAATTAAAAACATAAATATGAAAGATTCAAGAAAACAATTTATTAAAGATGGACACGCAGCAGCTTGTTCTGAATGGAAAACAAAGATAGAAAAAGAGTTTCCTAAGTTATTTAAAGAGACTGATTTAGTAGTTGGTAATTGGATAAAGACAGAAGATTGCTTAGCTTTTGTTGAGGAGTTTTTAGGTAATGATTTTAAAGGATATGGGTTTTGTGACAATAGTTGGTTTGAATCAACTAGCGATTGGACAAGTAATGTGAAGGGATGGACTCCAGCCACAGACAAAGAAGTAGAAGCAGCTTTAATAAAAGAAGCTAAGAGGAGAGGGTTTAAAGAAGGGGTTTCTTTTAAGTGTACACAAACCCCTAGGATTGGAAAATTTGGCAAATTAACGTATGTATCTGGAAATAACGGTCTTTACTCTAACGGAACTGAGGATGGTGAGTGGTTATTTCGCAAAGGGGAATGGGCAACAATTATAGAAACAATTACTAAAGAAGAAGCTGAGAAAGAATTAGGTAAGACTATTATTTAATGAAGCCTAAGATTAAAACTTGCAAAAATAAGGACTGCACTAATAAATTCGAGCAATTCAATTCTCTTATCAGTTGGTGTAGTTCTAAATGCGGTTATGAGTTATCACAACAAAGATTAAAAGATAAAGAATCTAAGGAGTGGAAAGTTAGAAAGAAGCATGGCCGAGAGCAATTAAAGACACTTGGCCAATACGAAATGGATGCTAAAAAGAGTTATCAAAAGTGGGTAAGACTACGAGATAAAGACTTGGCTTGTATTAGTTGTAATGAGTTTGTAAAAGACTTATGGGATGGTGGCCACTACTTCAAGGCCGAACTATTCAGTGGTTTAATATTCGATGAAAGAAATTGCCATAAACAATGTAGAAAATGTAATAGGTATGATGGAGGTAATGAAATACAATATAGATTAGGCCTAGTTAAAAGGTTTGGCCAGGAGTTTGTTAATGACCTAGAAAGTGATAGCGTGGCCAAGAGAGTTTATAAATTCACTAAGAAAGAACTAATAGCAATTAAATTAAAATACGATATTAAAATAAAAGAATTATGACAGAAAGACAACACAATAAAAGAAGATTATTAATAGGGGTAGTTTTTTTACTAATAGTATTGAAATTACTTTTAAATAAATAGATATGGATAACACTAACAAAATACTAATAAACAAAGCTAAAGAGCAAGACTTCGCTAAAGAGATTATAAACATAGTACAAGAGTATTACGATGTTAATATATTCGAAGACACTAACAGACATGAGGTTTCAATACCCAGATACATTAGCGTGTACCTAGTTAAGAAACACACTAAGAAAGTTACTTATGCTTATCTAGGTAAAATGTTTAACAGGAATGAAAGCGGGTTAATACTATCTGTAAATAAGTTTAAAGAGTCAGTACAATACGATAAAGAAAGAACTAACGAGGTAAGTGATCTTGATTCTTTAATTAAGTTAAGTAAAGGTTATGGAGATAGTATCATTAAAAACCAGTTAATTAAAGACACTGTTAGCTTATTAAACGACTTAAACGAACCCCAGATAAAACGGTTCTTTGATATATTTAGTAATTATAAACAAAATAATTTAGAAGTAATTAGTGAAGAAGTCAATTAAATTTTGTATATTAGCGGTATAGTTACATGGTGCAACATGGGTAACTTAATAAAACAACATTTAAACTCTTAGTTCTGATAGGATTGCACCCCTTGAAGTTCTAAGGGTTTTTTAATTTATATATATTATGAATAAACTTGAATTAAAACACTTAGCACCTTATTTACCTTATGGATTAACAATCTATGATAAATACAAAAAGAGCGATAAGTTCGATATTTACGAAATGACTCTTAATAATTTAAACGGAGTAATTAAGAACGATTTAAGAAAACCAATACTAAGACCTTTATCAGATTTAAAAAAAATGATAAAACACAACGGAAATACTTTTTGCCCCTTTAATGTTATAGACGAGGATTGTAATTACGACCATATTTGTGATACAGATTATAATACTGATTGGTCAGACAAGGGGGATAGTATTTACGATTATTTAGAGTTATTTATTAAAGATGATTCAAAATATCGAATAAATTTTTTGCCTTACGGATTAATTACAAAATTATTTGAATGGCATTTCGATGTATTCGGGTTAATACCAAAAGGAATTGCAATAGATATTAATACTTTAGATAATGAGTAAAAGACTTCCATACTACCAATCAGAACCAGCAGAGTATTTAGCTGGAGATATAATGTTTTGTTCTTATGCTGCTCAAGGTGTTTTTAGTATAATAAGAGCATTGTATTGGCAAAAAGATTGCAACCTTACTTTAACACAAGTCAAGAGAAGATTTAAAGACGCTGATGAGTTTATTTTAGAGTTAATTAATGAGAATATAATTAAGGTAGAACTTGATAATATATCTATATCTTTTTTAGACGAACAATTTGAGAAAGCTAGTGGTAAATCTAAAGCCAATTCAGAAAACGGTAAAAAAGGAGCTGCTAAAAGGTGGGCAAACAAAGGGATTGATAGCGAAAGTATAGCCACGCCATTAAATAAAGATAGCGAAAGTATAGCATTAAGAGAAGATAAAGGATATAAGATAAAGGATATATTAAAAGAGTCTACACAAATAACTTTAATAGACTCTATAAAAGAAATAGAAGAACAATTTACAGAGCAACAATTTCTTAAACGTTGGAAAGAAGCAAGATTACACTTTGATAAACTACCAACTAATATCTCTGAGTTAAAGCAATGGGAATTAGTAAACTTTAATAATATTAAAAAGACTTATAACAGACTACAAATAGAACAAGCAATACAAGGCATGTTCGAGCAAGATACGTTTAAAGCTACTAGACTAAGACCCTCACACTTTTTAGAGCTAGAACACTTTGAGAAGTATTTAACTTGCTTTACTACAAAAGAAGTATTATTTAAAAAGACAGGATTTAATAAACAAAAAGACAGAATATGAAAAATAAAAGAATAGTTAAAGAAGATAATAGGTATTTTCCTGAGCATTATAAGGATAAATATTTATTTGGTTTACTTGGTGGGTATTGGAAAAGATACAGAACAGATGAATTATGGTTAAATGGTTATTGGACTGAACTTATTGAGTGCGACTTATCTTACCCTGATTTACAAGAAGCGAAAGATTATTTTAATGAAAGTAAAAAAGAGATAATACAGTTATGAAAAATAAAATAATAGGTTGGTGGAGTGGTGGAGTTACTTCTGCTATAACTTGTAAACTATGTATTGATTTATATGGTTTAGAAAATGTAAGATTAATTTTTATTGATACGTTTAATGAAGATGATGATACTTATAGATTTAAAAAGGATTGTGAAAAATGGTATGGGAAGGAAATAGAAACTATCACTAGAATAGGTGATAAGTACGATAAAATACAAGATGTTTGGTATAAATACAAATCTTTAAATGTTGCAGGTGGAGCTATTTGTAGCTCTGAACTTAAACGAGAATTAAGAAAGGATTGGCAAAAGGAAAATGAATTTAAACACCAAGCGTTTGGATTTGATGTTGATGAAATTAGAAGGGTTAAATCTATGACTAGAAATTATAGAGAAACAGCAAAACCTATTTTCCCTTTATTAATGTATGGATATACTAAACAAGACTGTGTGCAAATAGCTTTAAGTGCTGGATTGAAATTACCAAACGCATATGTATTAGGGTTTCTAAATAACAACTGCTTAAAGACAATGTGCGTTCAAGGCGGGCTTGGCTACTGGCAA
>TARA_R110000772_G_scaffold57614_3_pt1 | contig 33743 bp, 35 predicted proteins | sample TARA_R110000772 | Tara Oceans TARA_R110000772 (sample SAMEA4397948) | marine metagenome | biome: Polar Biome; feature: [SRF] surface water layer (ENVO:00010504); material: water (ENVO:00002006), including particulate matter (ENVO:01000060) such as... | depth 5 m | reverse complement strand
TGGAGCAGACTTACATGGGGGAGCGCGGCGTCACTTACTTTGACAGACGTTCTGCGTATCTGGACGCACGATAACTTTGGCGAAGACCTTATTATAAATGTCAGAGATGGGGACATTTATCTATGGGACGCTTCTGCGGCAAACCCCCTCTCCACCAGAGCAACATCTTTAGCCACAAGAGCGACAGCGGCAGGACTGACTGGCGCACCGACAGTGGCAACCAAGGTGATTGTATCTGATGTGGACAGGCACGTTATAGTGTTTGGGGCAGACCCCCTGACAAACATTGGCACACAAGACCCATTGCTCATACGCTTCTCTGATCAGGAGAACGCTATTGACTGGACGCCGACTACGACCAACACGGCTGGTGATCTTAGGCTGGGTTCAGGATCAAAGATAGAAACTGCTGTAGAGACACGACAACAAATACTGGTCTTCACAGACGTATCTCTATACTCAATGCAGTTCATTGGGCCACCGTTTACCTTTGGAATAAACATGATATCGGAGAATACCACAATACGTGGGCCTCTCTCTGTGATAGCGGTGGATGACTCCGTGTACTGGATGGGTAAGAACGAGTTCTATGTGTACAATGGTGGCGTTCAAAAGCTGCCTTGTACTGTGCGTGATTACGTCTTCTCTGACTTTAACGAGAACCAAGGTGAAAAATGTTTTGCTGCCCTTAACTCTTCCTTTTCGGAAGTGTGGTGGTATTACCCCTCTTCAGGCTCTGAGGAGATAGACAGGTATGTTGTGTATAATTACGTTCAGAATATCTGGTACGTTGGGAACTTGAACAGGACGGCATGGATAGATCGCGGCGTGTATAATTTACCGATAGCCGCAAGCACAGATTACTATTTGTATGATCATGAGACGGGTTCTGATGATGGAAGCACTGCGCCAGCACAGGCAATAACCGCTTTCATAGAATCCAGCCAGTTTGATATAGGTGAAGGAGATCAGTTCAGCTTTGTCAGGCGTGTTATTCCTGACCTAACCTTTAGGGATTCCACAGCGGTTGCGCCTGTGGTTAACTTTACACTACAATCCCGAAACTATCCCGGCGGTGCCTACACTAATACAGACGCTTCTGCGATAACACGATCTGCTGTTGTTCCTGTGGAACAGTTTACACAAGACGCGAATATACGCCTAAGAGGTAGGTCTATGTCTATCAAGCTGGACTCTTCTGCCACAGGAGTAGCGTGGAGACTTGGCGCACCAAGGATAGAGATCAGAACGGATGGTCGTAGGTAATGTCAAGAAACCTGTCCATACCTTACTTCCCCAATGCTCCACAGAGCTATAACCAGCAGTACGCTGCTGAAGTTGTTCGGGCATTTTCGTTGTATGTTCAGCAGGTTCAGAATCCCGGCGAGGGTAGAAACACGTTCAGTGTTTTCACAAACTTACAGACGGACGATTCGAGTTTAGAGCTAGGGGCTATCTTTAACCACGAGGGATATGTTAAGATTGCGGAAATAAACACGCCTCACCTGCGAGGATCAGCGGGTACTGGGCAGGTCGGTGCAGTTACAGTAGTTATTGGATAGGTGATGTATGAGTGACACAATTATTACAATGGATGACGGCGGTAGGTTCTACCCTTCTTCATCTACAGACAGTGTGCAGTGTAATAACTGTGACAACATCGTGGATACACCTGCGGAAGTAGCGTCATATCCAGATGGCAATTGCCCTAATTGCGGCAACGCTTGGACAGATGCCAAACAACACACAAGCATTACGGTATCCATGCCGCAAGCTGCAAGCGGAGGAACAGGATAATGTTTAATTTTGAACAGTATGAGCAACCAGAACAAGTTCCGATACCTAAAACTAGGCCAGCTGGTGCGGCTGTATCTCAACCGAAAGCTACAAGACCCACTAGCGTTTGGGATGCATGGGATGGCGGTGGGTATGGAGGTTCTGGAGATTCGTTTTCAAACCAGTCTCATCAAGATTATATGCGTGCTGGGGGTCAAGAGAATGGCGAAACTTCTTTTTGGGATCGACTTACTAGCGATAGATTAGATGATCCGAATAGTAGGAGCATGACAGATACAAGGTCTGATGAGGAAAAGATACAAGCGTTGCAAGCGTGGAGCGAGGATAACCAGCGCAGAGATAGTCAACGAGCGGCTAGAATTGACGGTGACGGTGACGGTGACGGTGGTAAAGAGGTAGCAACTCCAGCAGAAAAGTATGCAGCAAATAAAAAACGCTATGATGATTACAAGGCAAAACAAAAGGCAGACGCTGACAGAGCTTCTGGAATGGATCGTGCTAGAAGAATGTACGAGCAGCAAAACATGGGTGCTGGGTCTGTACCGCCGCAGATGCAGGGGCTTGGTCAATTTAGAAATCCCTTCATGCCACGAATGCCTATGCTGCCCCCGCCTCAACCAATGCCTCAGAACCAAGCAACCAGCCCTGCGTTTAGATACGCGGCACAAAACTATGGTCGCTTGGGCGGTCAGCAGCGCATGTATGATCGACCTCAAGAGATGATGAGCCAAAGAGAGAGGCAGGGCGTTAACGACATATACGACAGATTTAATCAACGTCCTGTGCAAATGCCAATTGAACCTTACGTGCCTGACATCCAACCTGACGGGGCGTTTGAAGGTGTAGATAAGAATGACCCTCGCAATGTAAATGTGTATGCCCCTAACAACTTGCCTCAACAACCGCCTGTCGATCAGAACCAATTACTTATGCATCTTCTGACTCAAGGTGGTAAGGGTGCTGGTCAAACGCAACCTCAAGTCCAAAGTGACTTTGGTGAAATGCTTGCCCGTAGGTTCAGCGGTGGTAATCAAGGTGGAGGTTTGGGGTTCTGATGGCGCATAAAGTTATTGACGATTGGAAGTTAATTCCAAGGTTAATGATGATAGCCGTGACTGTACTCACCTATCAGGCGGTTCATTGGTTTATGCAATTGCCTGACCCGTCTATTGCTCAGAGTGGCCTTGTCTCTGTGTGTATGGGCGCTTTAACGGGGTGTTTTGGGATATGGATGGCTAAAGAATCCACCCCCCACGATGCCCCAAAGATAGAAAAGTAGTAGAAAAATGAAATGGTACTGGCCTTCTTATTGGTGGTCATGGTGGACGGAGCGCCCCACGACTCCAACGGAGACATTTATTGGTACTCCATTATCACATGTGGAGAGTACGCTTCCTACATTGAGCGAACCGCCCCGACGACGTGGGAGACCCAGAGGCTCCAAAAACAAACTAAAATCCAAGCGTGGTGTGTCCCCAAGCTCGTCAACCCCAAGGAAGTCCAAATCTGGAAGTGAGGTAAAGAAATGATTACATTACTAGGGAGTCTATTAGGATTCGGAACTTCTTTCTTACCAGAGGTGTTAAACTTTTTTAAGGCTGGGCAAGAACACAAACATAACCTTGAGCGCATGGCGCTTGAGATGGACATGATGACTAAGCGGAACGAGCTAAAACTTAACATCATAGACAAACAGGCGGAGATTAAAGAGACAGAAGGGCTGTATAGACATGATAGCATGGATGCCGGAGGTTTTATCAACGCATTACGAGGTAGTGTCCGTCCTATCATCACTTACGTTTTTTTTGGCCTTTTCGTTGCCATCAAGATCACGGCGCTGATGTCTCTTATGAGTTCAGGAAATGACTTAGGTCGCTCTTTGTCTCTTATCTGGGACGATAATACGTTTGGCCTTTTTGCCGCTATAATGAGTTTTTGGTTTGGTGGAAGAGCAGTGTCTAAGTATATGAAAGCTCCTGCGTGATGGATATGTGGCAATGGGCAATGCTGTTTGTGGCGGTTAGTTTGAACACGTTGGTTAATTGCTGCCGTCTGTATCTGGAGGGGAAGAGGTATAGCTCGGATCATGCCTCTGTTCTGGTTCGGGAGGCGATAAACGATTTGGTTACCGTTGGCTTAAAATCGGCCTCTCAGGAAAAGAAGAAAACTGGAGATAAAAACGTATGACTTATAAACTTGGAAACCGAAGTAACGAAAAGTTAGAGGGTGTGGACTCTACTTTGCAAACTGTTGTGCGTAGTGCCATAACCATATCTGAGCAGGATTTTAGTGTGATCTGTGGGCTTCGCACCAGAAAAGAACAGGAAGCTCTTGTCGCCAAGGGTGCCAGCCAGACCATGAAAAGCAAACATCTGGGGGGCTATGCCGTTGACCTTATGGCTTACATCGATGGCGGCAGATGGGAACTAAACCTGTATGATGAGATTGCTGATGCGGTCAAGGTTTCGGCTAAAGAGCTACGTGTAAAAATTAGGTGGGGTGCGGCATGGCACATAGATGACTTTGGTGCCTATGAAGGCACGGCTGAAGAAGCTATGAATGAGTATGTAGATTTGCGAAGATCACAGGGTCGCCGCCCATTTATAGATGCCCCTCACTTTGAGTTGATGGATTAAAGGTTTAGTGTTAAAGTTCAATTGAACTTCTGGAGAGTATCATGGTTCTACCACTGTTATTAGGTCTTGGGTTACCCGCATGGGGTGCCGCCGCTACTGGCACTGGCTTTTTGGCAACTCTGGCCTCTACGCTTGGCCCCGTAGGAATGGGTGCGCTAGGTTCTGGTCTAGGTTCTTTCATACAGTCGGGAGATATAGGCGAAGGGATACAGACAGGTCTTACATCTTTCCTTGGAGGAAAGCTTTTGGGTGGGTTAACTGGAGGTTCTGGCGCAGGTGGAAAAAAAATAGGGACAGCTTATGGGGGAGCTAACTCAACAACGGCTTTGACTACCCCCGGTTTCCTTCAAACAGCCGATCCAGCTACAGCTTATGGTGGACTCTTTTCAAATAAAGGTATGCAGCAAGCGGCAGCAGGAGCCTTTGCCCCCGGTGTGATGTCATCAGCATTCATAGGTTCTACAATGGCTGATTTATCTGCCAGTGAGCGAGCCGCCAAAGCGGCGGCTAAGAAAAGAGAAGAAGACAAAACCTCCATACCTATGCCCAACCCTATGCAAAGAACTTACAACCCCACACCATACTATAACGGTGGTGGAGAGGGGACATTCTTCCAGTACCAACGACCACCAAGGCGAGATGGGTCTGAGGTTAAATATCCATACCCCTATGCTGAAGGTGGTCTAGCCGCCCTTCGTGGTATGCAAGAGGATGAGGCTGGTGCAGACCAGATGATGGTAGAGAACGGCATAAATGAGAAAGATGTCATAATCGATGCCATAGAAGCTATTAAAGGAATGTCTGAACAGCCAGAGATTGTACTGGCACTCTTTGTTCAGAAGTACGGCGAGGACGCTTTGCGTGATCTTGTCGGGCGTGTGCAGTCGGGAGAGTTAGACGAGACTGTAGAACGCTTTGAGACTGGTGATAAGGGAATGGTACGTGGGCCGGGAGATGGTTCAGGCGTAGACGATATGGTTCCTGCAACACTTGAGGGAGAGCAAGATGTTCTCCTGTCAGATGGGGAGTTCGTCCTAAGAGAAAAGACTACTGATGCGCTTGAGAAGGCGTATGGTGGTGGATTCTTAGATGTTATTAATCGTGCCGAAGAAGAAGCCCCAAGGAAACTTCAACAAATGGTGGGATAATTGAGAGTTAGCTTGGTGCCTTCAGAGGCAGTAAAGCATGTGTGGAAGGATGTTGAGAAAGTACTAGAAAAGAGCGTAGCAACCGTCAAAGACAAAGCGGAAATTATTGATGTCTTGAGCGGTGTTTTAGGTGGCACATACGTTCTTTGGGTTGTAATGGATGAAGATGATAATATTATTGCTGCGTTCACTACAAGACTTATAGTATATCCTCGACGGAAAGCACTGGCTTTAGATTGGGTAGGCGGTACGCGCATGAAGGAATGGGAAGATCAGTTGATCGGCACTATGCGTAAGTATGCTAATGAACTAGAGTGTAGCCACCTAGAGGGCTACGGCAGAAAAGGCTGGGGTAGATCGTTAAAGAAGTACGGCTTCTACCCAGAGTACATAGCCTACCGAATGGAGTTATAAAATGGGCAAGGGTTCACAACAGGCACCTACAGATAGTACGGTAAGGTCTCATAATCTTCCTGAGTACGCTGATCCGTACTTTCGTAGAATGCTTCAGGGTGCTGAAGATTCAACGCAACCCTATCAAGATAATTTAGATAGTCCTATTTACGAAGATGATCTAGAACGGCCCATATACGACGATGCAGGTGAAGTCACTGGTTATGAGCAGAACATCACTGGCTTTGATCAGATGTCTTCTTATATGCCATATCAAGGTGAGCGCATAGCCTCATCTGATATGTACGGTGATATCATGGGGTCTCGCGCTATGACGCGAGGCATTGCTGAGTCTGGTATTTCTGGAATGCCAGAAGCTCAAGCCACTGCACAAGCTGGTATGGACATACAGGCTGAAGCACTGGGTGGTCTTCGTGGTTTAGCAAACTACGACACTGGTCAGTTTACAGCGCAGTCTGTAGACCCATACTCTGGATTCCAAGCTGCTGACACTTCCGACTTTGCCAATGAGTTCCAGACGTTTAATCCAAATCAATACTCAGGGTTTGAGAAAGCTCAAGCAAACTCAATGATGAATGAGTTTCAGTCTGTAGACCCTAACTCTATGATGAACGAATATCAGATGGCTAACTTCTCTCCTTCTGGAGAGTTTGACAAATATAACTTTAGAGACCCATCAGAGTTCAGCAACTTTGGCGTCAGGGATGACTTTACATACAGTGGCTTTGGCTTTGATCCTACACGTCAGTTTGGTACTGATGAGGCAAACAGGTACATGTCTCCGTATATGAGTGCTGTTGTCGAGGATCAGAAGTCTCAAGCTATAAGAGACTTTGAAAGACAGGGCGCAAGCCGTGATGCAGCGGCAGTACAAGCTGGTGCATTTGGTGGATCACGTCAGGCAGTACAGGAGTCTTTAGCAGAAGAGGCACTACAGGATAGACTGGGTAGCATTGGAGCTACTGGATCACAGTCTGGATATCAGGAAGCGGCACAGCAGTTTGAGCGTGATCGCGCTGCACAAGAGCGTCAGCTTGGTATGGAAGTTGGAGAGTTCGGTAGGGTTCAGTCAGGTCTTGCATCAGAACAAGGGCGTGTGGATGCACTCAGACTGCAAGAGCAATCACAGCGTGAGTTCCGTCAGGCAGATGAGTATGCTCGCTCTGGTAACATGAGAGCAGCGGAAGCAGCTAGGGTACAAGCCGCTAATACAGCAGAGCTTGCACGTACACAGGCTGGCATGGCTGGCGAGATGGGTAGGACACAAGCTGGTCGTGTGGGTGAGCAAGGGCGTGTGGATTCTATGTATCAGCAAGAGGCCGCTAGAACGCAAGCGGCTAGAGTTAATGAACAGGCACGGCTAGACGATTTTCTTCGTATGGAGATGGGAAGAGTACAGCAATCAGATGCCGCCGAGAACGCTCGTATGGACAGTATCATGCAGCAAGAGGCTGGCAGGGTTCAATCTGGTAGAGTTGGTGAGCTTGGCAGGGCGCAAGGCTTAACAGCAAGCGAAATGGCTAGAGTCCAACAGTCTGAAGCGGCAGAACTTGCAAGGACACAAGGCATAGATGTTAACGAAGCTGCAAGAATACAGCAAGCAAGAGAAGCATCACGTCAGTTCGGTGCAGGTCAGGGTTTAGCTGCATATCAAGCAATTGGTTCTGGGGCCAGTAATCTAGCTGGACTTGGTGCTGGCCTTGCAGGTCTGGGTGAGCGTCAACGTGCGGCTGATATACAAGGCGCACAGTTACTTGAAACTACTGGCAGAGACATACGTGCTGAAGATCAGGCACGACTTGATATGTCATACGAGGACTTTGTACGTCAGCGTGATTACCCTATGAGCCAATATCAACAAATGGCAGGTATCCTGCGTGGAGTGCCAGTAACTCCAGATGTAGATCAGCAAAGGTTTGCTTCTTACAACCCGATGCAACAGGCTCTTGGAGCAGGGATATCGGGGCTTGGGCTATATAAAGGTCTTACATCATGAACATTATAGACATTCAAGATAGCCTAAAAGACTTACCCGATCAGGCATTGATGACAGAGATGAAACAACCTACGGGCAATATGCCTCAGTTCCTTGTCTTGAGTGAGCTTAAACGCCGCAAGCGTATGCGTGATGATTACAAGCGCAGAGAAGCAGGGGATATGAAGACTGTTGCAGAGGAAACGGTAACAGCGGCGGGTATGCCTCAGCAGGGTATCATGCAAGCAGCTAACTCTCTGGCACCAAAAAGTTCAATTGCACAAAACACGGGCATTAACCAAGCAATGCCTGTAACGCCAACACAGGCACCCCAGCCAACACAGGCACCACAGATGATGGCTGATGGTGGTATCATGCGACTTGCCAAGGGTGGTGAGCTTGGTGATCCTATAGCAATTATTATGAATATCCCCTTTTATCTGTCGGAAGACGGGGAGTCCATTCTTGATCGAAACGGAGAAGTGGTTACAGATCAACGCATTCTAACGACTATACAAGGGGTTATAGATGCCAAGTCAGATCAAGATATAAATTTAGACAGACAACCAGAAGTTAGTAGTGATAGCCCTATAACTATAGGTTCTGAGGCTATGATGGCGGCTGAAGATGCGGTGAATATAGGCTCATCTATAGCAGATGTAGATAGGTATGCTCGACCACCGATGCCTCAAGATGTTCCCATGCGCGCACCATCTGGTGCCTTTGACTTTGACGCTACCTCTGCCTTTCCAATTGCAAACCTTCCTATAAGAGGCACCGCTGATTCCGCTCAAGGAGTTTATAATCTAGATCGTTATTTTGAATCTCAAAAAATGCCAGACGGACAGCCCGGTGGTACAACTCCTGCGAACACTAGAATAATGAACATGCTTAATGCTCAACGAGAAGAAGAGGAAACTGCTGCTAGAAACGCTGCTGGCATACAGTCCTTAGACTCTCGTATCGTAGACGATGAGATGCAAGCACGTTACGCAGATACTCGCAACATGGATCAGCGGTTCACAGATAGTGGCTACGCAGACAAGGTGCCGGGAAGGCAACCTTCCTTTGAGGATCAACTTGCAAACGCAAAAGCACTTATGGAGGCAGAGGCAAGAAGCTCCAACACCCCTGTAGACGATGAGAGGAAACTGCTGCTAGAAACGATGCAAGCAGGTTTTGATAGGGACGCTGAAGACAGTTATATCGACGAGATGTTAAGAACTCAACAGGGTGTAGATGCTAGGGCTATGGAGAGGGATGCGTTAAACGCTGCTGGCATACAGTCCTTAGATTCCCGTATCGTAGACGATGAGATGCAAGAAGTTTTTGATAAAGAAGCTCAAGACAGATACATAAGAAGTAGCTTGGCACAGCAGCCAACCGTGCAGCAGAGCAACTCGGTACTGTTTGGCCCTAGAGAAATTGATGAAGAAGAAAGAAGAAGGAATAGTCAGATTGGTGGTCTGCCTACTGTAGGAAATCTTAATGTTCCTATGGGCTATTTAGGTAGTGGCAACATAGCTGGGCCACAATATTATTTAGACGAGAAAGGCAATGTGCAGCTAACGGATTTCACATATGGTGAATACCGTGGTGGTGTAGGCGAAACAAGTGCTGCAAGAGAAGCAAACGCTAAGATCAGAGAGGCGCAAATAAAGGATGCTGGCATACAATCTTTAGATTCCCGTATCGTAGACGATGAGATGCAAGCAGGTTTTGATAGGGATGCTCAAATAAGAAGTAGCTTGGCACAGCAGCCAACTTCGCAGCAGAGCAACTTGGTACTGTTTGGCCCTCAAGAAAATGCTGAAGAATTTCGTACTAACGCATCAGAGCAAGTTCGTAACTTTGTAAATGATAACAACTTTCTACTTAACGCGCCACTCGACACATCTGAGGGAGTCACACCTAACATAGAGCTATCGCAAAACGATATAGCAGAGTTAAATCGAAAAATTGCTGAGGCGACTGACCAAGGAGATACAGTCTTGGTTGATACGTTAACCAAGCGCAGGGACAGGCTGATGCGTGGGATTAATCTTGATAATACAAGAGACAATTTCGGCCAGTGGGTGAGTGGTTTAACTGGATCGGTAAAGAAACTTTACAATCAATATGTGGCGGCTGGCTTTAATCCTGAAGAGGCTGCTAAAAGGATAGAAAGTATTAATGAGGAACAGGCTAAAGCTCTGCTTATTAAAGAAAACCGTGCCAAGGAACTGACTGACCTAGCCTCTGGGAAAACAGTGTCAGAAGTGCCTACAAAGTTGGTGGAAGAGCCTTGGGACAATTATGGATTATCTCGTTATAGCGGTCTGCCTCACGCAGGTTATTTTGACGAAAGATATACTCCTCCAACTGACGAAATTTTAGATGATCCCAAAGTTGACGGCACAGTTGGCGGCGAAACAGACGATCAATATATAAATGAATTGGTGGATGCTACAACCCCTCCCTCACTTCCACTTTCACCCAACGCTCCCCCAGTTGTCCCAGACAACTCCCCACCTACAGGCGGTGGCACTGGTAGTTACGGCTCCATCGAATCACGTATAGCTAAGATGCTTGATGATCGTGAGAGTAGTGCGGAGTCAGACAAGTGGTTAGCGTTGGCACAAACTGGTATGGCTCTCATGTCATCTAGGAACCCTACATTCGGTGGTGCGTTGGGTGAAGCTGGGCTTGCAGGTATCGGTGCCATGCAAACTTCACGCAAAGCCTATGACTCAGACATCATGAGCTTGCTTGGTATGCAGCAGAAGATACAATCTGCTAAATCACTGGATGCCAGTAGGTTAGCTAAGTCTACTGGCGGTAGCCAAACTTTAAATCAAGCGATAGACGATGCTAGGGCTTATTTAAATTCACTAGAAACTAATGCAAGGTCTCTTAGAAAAGTTAATGCCGCTGACTCAATGACAGATACACCCGCATCTCTTACAGACCTAACTACTGATAAGCAGAAAGCAGAGATAATTGATGCAAAGGATAGACTGGACGCACTAATGAGATTAAGAATAGGTGGTGGTGGTACTCAGTTCGACGCAACTAAAAATTAGGAGTACATTATGGGTGTTATATCCGTAAAGGGGCCACAGTTTGGGCGGAGCTATAGCGTAAACATTTTTGGTGACACGCCAACTCCTGAAGAGCAATCTCGCATAAACCAGTTTGTCACTGACCAAGAATTAACTATGGCTCAGAGAATAGAGGAACAATTTGGGCCATCTACAGAAGAAATAGTAGAAGAAGTTGACCCTGTAGAGCAGGATAAGATTGCCTTTGCTAGAGGATATGAGAAGCACCCATATGAAAGACAGAGAGCATTCGGCGTAAGTGAAGAATATCTAGCTGACACTGCTTTTGGTAGGCTATTCGGTTTTGATAAAGAGAGTGCCTTAGAAAAGCAGAGAGAGGCTGAGGCTGAACTTGCTAGGCTTGAAGCAGAAGACCCAACCGTGGGCTTCAGAGATATCAAAGGTGTTGGAACAGCAGCCAGCTTTGCAGGAGAGCAACTTGGTAGCGAGGCTAGAGACCTAGCTATACAAACGGGAGCGACACTGGGTGGAGGGGCGTTTGGCCCACTCGGCGCACTGGCAGGACGTGTCGCTGGCGTTGGCTACACAACTGCGACATCGGCACCAGAGCTATTCGCTGAAGCTATAGAAAAGCAGAAGGAAGCTGGTGGTGACATCAGTCTTGGATGGGCAGTAGGCGCAACTGCCGCGAATATGGTAACTGAATATATTGTTGATTACTTCATAGCGGGAAAGCTTCTCAAGCTAGTCGATGCAGGTGCCTTCAAACGAGCCTTAGTCGAAGGTGGCAAGGGCGCTGGTATAGAGGGTACACAAGAAGTTTCTCAAGCTGTAGTGAACAGACTTCAGGCAGGTTTACCCATCGACTCAGAGGATGCCTTATGGGAATATGCTGAATCATTTGCAGCGGGTGCGTCTGTAGGTGGCCCATTCGCAGGTGGTGCATCTGTTATTGCTGGCAGGGATGACGTTGCAGGTCGTGAGCTTGATGAGGATAGCATAGAAGAAGCCGTGACAGGCGAAAGACGCATTAAGTTTGCAGATGATTTAGAAAAAGAAATACAGGCTAAGAGAGATGAAAGCCTTAAAGACCTCGAAGAAGAAGATTTGTCTGAGCCACTTGCACTACCTGCTCCTAGTCTAGCTCTTCCAGCGCCTAACGAAGATAATCTAAGGATGGCTGATGAAGAGTTTGACTCAAAAACTTTTGATCGTGCCAAGTATGAAAGAGTTCTTCAACAAGTTAAGTCTGATATAACACGTAAGCTTGATCAGGATCGACCCGATCAAACACAGCCGAAGCAGAACATTAACATACCGATGATACATAAGGCTGTTAAGAAAGACATACCAGACATCAAGGTTTCTCAAGTCAAAGACATAATGACTGAGCTTCAAGGTAGAGGCTTTGTGGCTGATAACCCAGCAAGCAAAGCATCCAAGCAGCCTAAGTATATCCCCATGGGTTCTCTGGCACCAGAGACCAAGACGCCTGATGTTTCATATAGGCGGCAAATAGATAATGCCACTTCCTACATAGATAATGACAAGAAGAAACTTGAGAGACTAACGTATGACCTTCAATCTGTTGAGCGATATGGCAGAGACCTTGATGGCAACAAGACAACGCCAGACAAGATAAGCGCAGAGATAGCAAGCACTGAGGCAAGCATAGATAAAAGCCAAGGTCGTATTGATGTCGCACAACAGAAGCTGCAAAGTCTTGGTCAAGACACGCACGTCCCTCGTTTTGAAAAAGTTGGTATGCCCAGCGAGATGAAGTCTGTGCCGATTAACAAAGCTACCTCTAGTCAGATAAACAAGGCGGTGCGCCCGAAGTTCGAGGCACAAAAGAAATCTATAGCCGCAGCTAAGGAGCAACTGACTAGCGTCAAGAAGCAGATCAACAAACTAAACACTCAAGCAAAGAAAAGACAGTTAAGTTCAACTGAACTTAATCGCATGGACAAGCTACAGGCGGTTCAAGCTGATATCTCCACACGTCTGGGTGATCTACAGGCTAACATAAAAAGTCCAGAGAAGATCATTCAAGAAGTTAGGGGAGAGCAGTTCAGAGAACAGGAACGTCTTCGTTCTTTACAAAAGAAACAGACGGCGGCTCGTGCTAGGAATATTGACGATCAGGCACAAGCTCAAGTCAGTCAGGGTCAGACCCCCTTCACTCCTGAGTTTACAGAAAAACAGGATCGTGTCTTCAAGTCTTTAAACGGAATGCTCAAGACCCTTGGCATCAAAGAAATAAACCTAGAGAGAGCGCAGCAGTTTAAAACGATAGATGCCGCAGGTGCTGAAGGTATATATGATCCAAGAACAAAGGTCATGAGCCTAGCTATGGGCATGTATGATCCCAACCTAAGTGACCAAGACCTGTTCGATCAGATTTCTGAGGTGATGAACCATGAGTTTATACATGCCATTAGAGACCTTGGCGTTCTCACTGATGCTGAAATCAAGACCCTTGAGAATGCAGCGGAGAAAACTTCTTACGCAAAGCTCACCAAGGATGGGGTCAAGAAAAGAAAATATACCTATCTTGATAGGGCAAAGAGAAGAGAACCTGATTTAACTGAAGATCAGCAGAAAGAGGAGGCCATTGCGGAGATGTTCCGCGATTATGCAGCAGGTAGGTTAAAGGTTGTTGGTAAGCCTCGCTCATTGTTTGAGAAGATAAAGAAATTCTTGAAGTCTATAGTCGGTGCCAACGTGGGTGAGGGCTTCACATCAGCAGAGAACATATTCAAAGGTATGATTTCTGGTGAGGTTGGTGCAAGGGAGCGCCCACAGATTGTCACTCCAAGAAGCGAACCTGATCAGTCGAAAGTATCCTACTCAAGACTGCCTCGTGTTATTGGGGTGCCGACATTACAGGAAATAATAAAGGCAAGACCTTACGGGTTTACTATATCTTCAAGTACATATGGGGATGTCACAGAAGGCTTCCCAGTTGCGCCCATCAAGGGGGCTGAAATAATAACTGGACAAGACCTCTCAGAAGAGGTACTACTAGGGTATCTAGGGGACAATAAAGACATATCAAGACTGATGGGCCAAGAGGTATACTTGGGTGGATGGCTTGATGAATCTGATCAGCAGTACTATCTTGATAGCTCTTTGGTTTTACCAACTCTAGAAGAGGCTTTGTATGTTGCTGAAAGTGCAGAGCAACTTGCTGTATATGATATCAAAGGTGAAAGGACGGTAGATACAAATGAAGGAATCAGAGAACTTAAACAAAGTGGAGCTTATAGGAGTGACATCGCAGAGCGATATCGCGTCCGATCTGAAGAGATTGGTAGCCGCTTTAAAGAAGCAAGGCTTCAACGTAACGCCAGCCAAAGAGAACAGCTTACTCAGGACGCCTCTCGACGGGGAAACACTGACGAAAAATACAGCCGTGTCGCAACGGGAGTTCGACCCGAATCGGGAGGAAACAGAAGAGGACGGGATCAGAGCGGAACGCTTACGCCGCTTGAAGGTGCGCCAAATGTCAAAGGGGCGGCAGGGCCAGACGAAAACCTAGTATCTATTGCTGAAGAGTATGCACGTGCCAACGGCATAGACTTACGAAGACAGTCTGAGTTTGTTGTTGTTGATGAGGATAGAGCTACTAGAATTGCTGAAGCGTATGAGGAGATGCAACACACTCCTCAAGACCCAGTTGTAAAAGAAGCCTTCCGAAATCTAATAGATCAAACAAAGTCACAGTACAATGCACTCATAGATAATGGATATGAGTTCACATTCTTTGACTCTGAGACTGACCCTTATGATGAAAATCCCTTTAATGCCATGCGCGATCTTCGTGCAAATAAAAGGATGGCTGTCTACGGAACATACGATGGTTACGGCACAGAGGGGGTTACTCAAGGCGCAGTAGATGACAACCCCATGCTGCAAGACACTGGTCTGGTATGGAAAGACCAGATGGGGATTGATCGACCAGTAACAGCAAATGATTTGTTTCGCGCTGTGCATGATGCATTCGGTCATGGGCTTGAAGGTTCTGGCTTTAGAGCAAGGGGCGAAGAGAATGCGTGGCAAGCTCATGTAAGATTATTTACTGGGTCTGCCATACCAGCGATTACAACAGAGACTAGAGGTCAGAATAGCTGGCTTAACTATGGCCCCTACGGTGAAACAAACAGAACCGCAAAGCTAGAAGACACAATATTTGCACCTCAAAAAACAGGGTTGATGTCACCTTTCACATGGGAAGAAGGTAAGGCAGGGGATGCTGATGCACTTTCTGGAGGAGTAGACAAACCATTCTACTCAAGAACCATAAGGCTTTCTCCAGAGCAACGCGCTGCGAGTATACTTGATTACGTTGACCCAGATACAGGCAAGCCTTTATTCAAAAGCCCTCAAGGATCAAGAACCTTAATAGAGTTTGCCAACAAGCTGTTGGAACTACGTGGCACTCGTGCGTATGACGTGGCGAACTCAGAAGAAGATCAACAGATAGTAGCTGAGATCATGGCGGCAGAAGCGGAAGCTGCTCTCCTGTCTAGCAATGATGCTATCGGGTGGTATGATGCAAAGCTGAAGCTCGCCAAGAAAATACTTTACCAAGTATATCCAGAAGTGTCACCGACAAGACCAGATGGCTCCGCAAATCCTGCCTATGATCCAGCAGCAGAACACGCATTTGATTACGCAACTGCCGTAACATCAAATGGTCTTTCCGTAATAGATAACTACTTGATGGCATCTCGTCAGTACGAGTCGTGGAAGAGTTCAAATTCCATCACTCCGAAAGGGTCTAACTCTGGAGATATCAAAAAGTTCAAAGTATCTGGCTCAGGCGCACAAGGTAAGTCCATGCTCAAGGCGTTTGAGTTCTGGAACATGTTGTCTGATCGTGGATACGACTCAATTCAAATATCAGAACTTCTCACAACTCAGATGGCTAGAGGTGACATAGCCAAGGTAATGATGGATGTGTTTGATGTTGATCGTGTTGCTGATCTCCCCTTCAAAGTGGACGGCAAGGAACTTGCGAAGGAGCAGGTCGGAATCGCCTACATTATCGGCCCCAAGATCGGCAACGGTTTCTATCAGAACCTAAGAGGAAACTTTGATCCGCTGACTATGGATCGCTGGTGGATGAGGTTCTTTAACAGGGTTATAGGAAAGCCAAACGTAAATTATAGCCCAGAGCTTATTCAGAAAAACAAAGACACACTATGGAGCCTTGTATCTGGAGATGTGGAACTTTCCGATCTAGATAAGCAACTCCTAGACAGGTCTATGGAAGACGCTGGAATAGTCATACTTGAAAAAAGTGATATTGAACTTTTAGCTCCACAGATAATGGCTACGTGGGACAAGCAGTTCTATAACAAAGCCTTTAACGACAAGCTTGATGAGCTTGCATACCCAATGCCCCAACCTCAAAGTGCATTAGTTAATTATGGCTATCGCCAAAGCCTGCCTTCTCTAGAGTACGCACAGAAGAAACAAAAAGCCGCAGAAGGCAGAGCAAAGGAAAAAGGTGCTTCTTCCAGCGCCAAAAAATTAGTCGATGGCCCACAGACAGGTTTTATTGGCACAGACCCTGAAAAGCCTTTGTTTTTGGACACAGATTTTGTTGCTGGCCTTAGAGGTGTAAACGATGAGGTGGTTGGCCCATCTAACGCTAAGTATAGAGCTATAAAAAAGTCAGTAGAAAAAGAAGGCTTCGACCCAGACCAAAAAGGCAGCACCGTATTTATAGACGTTAATCATAAAGGTGAAGCGTTTATAGCAGAAGGAAATAATAGGGCGGCGGTAGCAAAAGAATTTGGCATACCTAGTGTTAAAGCAGAGGTGCGGTATTATAACGGTGCAGAAGAAGTAGACAGCGCTGTATCTCCACAAAACATTATTCAAACCCCCAATAAAGGTCGGTTTGATTTCATAGTTGATGGAGGTGTTGTCAGGGGTAAGGACGCAGAGATAGTCAAAGAGATAGCTAGAGCGGCAAGACCTGACTCGACCCCTCTATCTCTAGCTGGCAAGAACTTAACTAAAAAATTAGCTGGTGGTCTTCAGGAAGACCCAAGGAACGCCACCGACAGATCGGCAATGAGAGCAACGACTAACATAGCTAGGAAGATACTCAAGGATAAGCTTGGCATTGACGTGACAAACGCTGACTTCCAAGCTCTGATGTGGTATGCAGAGAAGCGCATCTTTGAATCAGGTGGTGTTCGTAAAGGGCGTGGTGATGATAATGATTACGCTGACGGTGCCATTGCACTACTAAGAAAGAAAGGTATCTCAGATGACAAAATCAAAAATACACTCCCCGACTCAGAGCGAGGGCGACTCGATACTGTCCAATCTCAACTCGAACCAGATGGAGAAGTTGATAGACAAGCTAGTGGAGTACAAAGACAACCAGTCGAAGAGAACTTCTTCTCCCCAAGAGAGTTAGAAATAGCTGATGCTAGTGAGGCTCCGCAAGCGAACCTGACAGCAGAAGAACTATCTGAGACTGAAGCGGTATTTGATGGTGTAGAAATAGACCAAGAGATGCCACGTCAGATGTACTCTCGTGTTCTGACTAGAGAATCACTCATGCCCACCAGAGCGCCAGTCGATTCAGACGATGGCTCTCCTAACCCTGTGTATGGACACTTCATGGAGCGTGGGAAAAAGATTCCTATCGTTCTGCCAAAGGGATCACATAGAACATATGACAACGGTCATGAGGTAGGACAAGGCTTATTCCACATCCAGCAGCGTAACCATGACAGAGAGCTTTTTAAAAACTCTGGATATGGCAGAGTTGAGAATGCTATATTTGATTTATTGAAACGCTGGGAGTGGCAGGGGTATGACGATGGCGATTCAGTCATAGCCTACCCAAGTCAAGGTGCTATTGTTCTTGAGTGGATAAACAACCGCGCCAAGAATGCTCCACCGATGAGGCTTATCATAAAGCGTGGCGCTGACATTAAAGATGATCAAGGGAGACTGCCGCCAGTACCGGGCGCATTCTATATAACCACCTTCTTTCCAGTCCTTGAAAAAAGAAATCGTGCCAAAACTTCCCAGCGTGGGAGAAATCCGTACTATGCTTCAAACGCCACTCGTGGTGCGAGAGGAAGTCAGTATAGCAGACTGTCTTCTTCAACGGCACAGCCCAAAAGTACACCAAGGTTTGGCCCATCTGATCTAGAAAAGACGATGCAGAACCTGCGTTACACAGGCACACAAGATGTTATTGCGAACGTACTGTCTAAGCTTGGCAAGCCCTTTAATGTAGACAAGAAGGCAGCAGAAGACGCAACCCAATGGCTGTTCACCAAGCTGCAAGACAACTTCACGTCTGTTGGAAAAGTGTACGACAAGATGAGGGCGCAGGGGGCCAACATATCAAGAGATATGGATGCTTATTTCCAAGAGCTAAGGATGCACGGCATCGTCGGGCCAAAGAAGGAAGCGTTCAAGAAGGATGAGTTCACTCCTCTAATTGAGAGAGTAGCCAACCTGAATGTCACAGAGACTGAAGTCAAATCAATGAACCGCATCTCTGGTTACTTCAGACAGATAGCAGAGAAAACTGAAAATAGTTCACATGCACTTTCTAATGCGTTTGTCTATGCCAAACATGCTTTAGAGCGCAACGCACGTATAAGTGAGTTGTCCAAAGGGCAGATCGAAAGCGGATCAGGAATGTCCAATCAGGAAGCGAATGACATCATTGCTTTCGTTAGTGGTATGGATACAAGAAGACGTATGTCACTGGAAACTATTCTCGCTGAGACTCAGGGAATTATCAGCGGCACTAACGATACATACATTGAGGGTGGCCTTATACCTGATTACAAGGACGGTCAGGATGTGGATGACGATACAAAACGTGCGTTCAATAAGTACCAGTTCTATGTTCCACTCCGTGGGTTCGCTGACCCAGAGAGCGAGTTGGATGTAGCCGACTATGGAGTTGGTGGGTTTGGTAGGTATGGTGGTAGCAAGCCAAACAGGACAGCCCTTGGTCGCAAGTCATATGCTGGTGACATACTAGCAAATGTCGGGACACAACGTGAAGCTGCTATAGATAAAACAGAAAAGAATAAGGTTGGCCTGTCTTTCTTAAAGCTTTTAGAAAGCGACGATGTGGATACAACTGGAGTTGCCGCAGAAGTTTTAGAACGGCACCCTCTTCGCAGGGTCATGCGTAATGGTCGTATCACCCACATGCCTGACAGAGATTTCAATGATCCCAATGAACCTATACTTGCAGTGCGCCGTGATGGAAAAGAAATACTGATTGGCTTCTCTGATCCTAGATTGGCTAACGCATTTAAAGGTACTTCGGTGGGTCAGTCTAATGCATTTCTTGGTGGACTTCACTCTCTAACAAGACTGTATGCAAACCTTCTCACTAGCTGGAACCCAGCGTTTATCTTATCCAACTTGCCGCGAGACCTTGAGACAGCAGCGTTCAACGCGCAGCAGTACAACATGAAGGGTGTAGGCAAGCAGATACTCAAGGGAACTCCAAAGGCTTTCAATGCCGTTATAAAAGAAGTTAACGGCAAGGATGGCGGTGATCCTTATTGGCGCAAAAGGTACAAGCAATTCTATGATAATGGTGGGCAGAACGTACTGAACCAGATGACTGACGAGATCAATAACTCGAAGGACATCCAGAAAACTATTGCTGCTATTGTCGATGCGGATGGGAAGGGCAACAAGGCTCTCACCAAGAGGCTATGGACGAGTACCAAGAAGGGCGGCGGCAGCATATTAGGATACGTGGAAGCTCTAAACACTGCGGCTGAAAACTCTGTCCGACTATCCTTCTTCGACGCTGTAGTTAAGAACCTTGAGTCTCAAGGTGTGCCTCAAGAAACGGCACTCCAAGAGGCAGCGGTAGCTGCGCGTCAATTAACTACGAACTTCGCCAAGGGCGGTGAGATGAAGTATGGAATAAACTCTCTATACTTATTCTTTAACGCATCCATGCAGGGTTCTATGGCTGTGCTGAACGCATTGGTTAACAGCAAGAACGCTCGTAAGCTGGTAGCTTCGGTTGTTGTTATGGGCTTTACAATGGATTGGCTAAACGCAATCACATCCGATGACGAAGATGAAGATGGCGTTGTAGACTATGATGACCTTGGTGAATATAAACTCGCTCACAGTATTGTTTTGCCAGACCTTAACGGTGATGGTACATTTGTGACTATACCAATGGCGTATGGTATTAACATGTTCTACAACTTCGGCAGATCACTGGCGAACTTAACTCGTGGTGCTTCTGGTTACGAGGGTACATACACACCTATCCAAGCAGCGACATCCACCCTTGGCCCAGTCGTGGAAACTGTAAATCCATTTGGGGGTAATAACTTCCTGACGTTTTTGGCACCCACTGTGCTGGACACACCCGTCGAGTTGCTTACAAATAAAAACTTCATGAATAGCCCCATCTACAAAGAGCTTTCTCCATATGAACAATACAAATCACGCAGTGGTTTATATTGGTCAACAACCAGCCCAACGGCGATTGGTATATCTAAGTTTATCAACGACACCATAGGCCGTGGCGATGACATCATACCGGGAAGCGTCTTGGGTAAGCGTGTAGATATACAACCAGATGTCATAGAGCATGTCATAGACTTTATGTTGGGTGGAGTTGGTAAGTTTGTTACTCAAGTAGGAGAGACAGCGGTAAGAAGTCCTGAGATGTTGATGAACGGTTTTGAAAAAGACATGATTCGTAGAACCCCATTGGTTAACAAAGCATTCACTGCCGTTACAAGTAGGGATCGATCTGGAAGCTTCTATGACAAACGCAATGAGGTTCTTGCAATATATGAATCCTTAAAGGATGCCAGAGATGATAATGATCGTGTGAGGTTTATGCGTTTAAGAGATAGGTATCGCGACATCATACCTATTATAGCCCCCCTACGAAATATAAATAAGCAGATCAGGAATCTCAACAAGATGAAGCGCAACATCATGAAGAATGTAAACATATCTGATGACAAAAGACGTGAAGCTCTTGCTAAAATCGAAGACAGAAAGAGCTTCTTTATAGCTCGTGGCAACCAGTTGATGCGCGGCATCTAACCCTTCATGATGGGGGTGATGCGAACATCAAAGATATAACTGTCCTTGGCGTTACCGAACTCATCCCCGATTGCCCTCTCTTTGTATTTGTGCAATTGAACTTTTTCTTCTTTGATCAACCGCTTCATATCTTGAAGGTGTGTCCAGTGGGTTGCTTTGTAATCAGCGTACCCGATATCAAGTATTATAATGATGTTGGGATAAAGCTTATCATACCGAACCAAGTCTTTCCTGTTTAGAGAAACAGCATACTTGGGATCGATACCAAACATCTCCATTGATCTGCGCCAAGGTGTACGGGAAGTCTTTAGATCGCAGGGCATATCTATCCGCATGTCGTATGTAAAAACATCCTGATCCTTTTCGGGATTTATCCTGACAGCAACATCAACAAAGGATCGACCTTTTACAAAGTCATCCTCGTACTGCATACCGCGTTGGCACCATTCATGTTTGCTGTTGTGATTTAACATCTATCCACCTTAATATATCAGACTGCTTCCAACGTTTAACCCTTGGACTGAACACTATCTCTTGGGGGAAATGATCGTCCTCTCTGATTATCTTTCGCATGGATTTAGGATGCATCGACATCATCTCTGCCACCCCATGTATGTCTATTAACTTTTCTTCCACTGCCTGAAGTCCTCTCTTAATGTTTCAAACTTACTCCGTGCATCAAGATTATCTCTAAACTCTGATCGTGATTTGATGCCACAGTACTCTCGTACAGCCTGTGTGACTGCCTGTTCCAACCTAAACGGATCAGCCTTCATGATGAGGCCAGCATCGTGCAGGTACTTAGCGAACTCTTCGTTGCGGCACAGTAACCCTGCGGATGCAATCAGCCTCTCCAGTTGTTGTTGCTCTTCACGTATGTCTGGCTCTTCATTATCGTTAAGCTTGACCATGCCAACCATATACCTTGTACCCACCCAGTCTGTATGTAGCTCTGGTGGGCAGTCATTAGGGTGTATATTCAAACGCAGTACGACACCGTTCCTGTCTTGGGACATAGACACCTTCACCGCTTCAAACCCTATGGCTGCATCCCTGATGTTAGTCATCTTCTATCCACTTTTCTTCTATTTTACTACGATGATACTCGTCCCATGGGATATGTTTTCTGGCCTCCTTGCACTCTTTTTTTGTGCCTTCGCAAATGTGGTCTGGCATTTCAATATCTCCCCAACCGTATTTAAAAGCCCAAAGCTCATATATTTTTTCTTTTAGTTTTTCTTTAGTCATCTCTTGGCCCTCACTTAAACTTATCTTTAACTCTGTCGCGCATGACTTTATCTTTGTCGGGTGCATCGTACCAATATACTTTAACATATTCTGACTCGTCGTTTAGCTCACATATAAGTGGGTCTGCTATCCTGTCCTCAGAAAAACACTTAGAACACGACACCTCAAACTTAAAAGTTGAAACGACTTTTCCCAATCCTTTGTTCCAAGCTACAGTATGGTTTGATCCTTTGAGTTCTATATCCCTTCCGTCCACAGTGTAGTTGGGGTCTTTCTTCCTCTTTTGACTGCATCTGGGGCAGTAAAAACTAAAGCCCACACGCTTATCCATGCCTTCTGTATTTCCGAAATCACTCACGGTATCTATCCCAGTTTCTTTGCGCCCATTTATCAATTATTAAGTTCATGTTTCCCTCTTGATTTCTGCAAGGTTGAAATGAATACTATTACGAACTACCCTTCACAAAAGCTTGGAACATCTGGAAGATAGCGTTCTGTATGTCTGTCATACCCTTCACTTCCTGACCTTCGTATTCTTTCAGTGCGGCTTGGTAGTCATCAAGTTGGTGACCCATCATAGTGATCTTATCTTTCAGAGCCATTAACTCTTCCTGACTTGATGCTACCTTTTCATTGAGACTATCGCTCTCTGCCATCGTTCAGCCTAGAATGGTATCTCATCATCAAAACTTGCGGATGGTGCTGGTGCTTGCGCTGGTGCTTGCGCCTGATAAGCGGTCTGCCCTTCCTGACGTTCCCTGAGAATGCTACCGCGAAGAGACAAGAATGCCTTACCATTCTTCGATGTCTTTCTCCAACCGACTAAGTTGATCTTTGGATACTCAACGCCGCTCTCCTCTAGCTGCTTGTACAGATCAAGTACGGTATCCTTATCAAGTTCAATGTTTCCAGTGTAGTCTGGCTGACGATCATTCTGCTTGCGGTCATTTGTAAACAGTACGCCTGATGCTGGGTATTGACTCATTAATTCTTCTCCTTCAGTTCTTCTTTTTTGGTTTTGATGCACTCAATTACATCGTCGAACTTTGACACGGCATCGATCTTAGCCATATCAAACATTGCTTTGTTGTCGGTATAAAACCTGTTGAGCATCTTGTCGCTCTTGGATGTCGCAACCCAAGCGCAGCTAACATCGGCCCATGATCCCCAATCATCCACACTTCTTGGCACCTTGTCCTCATCCTTCCATGCAAAGGAGTTTATCATCATACCAAGGGGGGTATCTGGCCCCGATAAATAATCTTCAGGAGAGGCGGCAGGAGCAGCTTCTTTCTTCTTCACTGGCACTGCCTCAGATTTAACCTTAACCTCAGTCTGTCGTGGCTCCTCGTCGCTCTGAGGGATATCCTCGCCAGCATATATGTAGTGGCCTAGACCGTGATAGCTGATAGCCTTCGTCAAACCACGCTGGAATGCCGTGTTGATAGAAAAGGAGTCGGGGTTCTGGATTGCCTTATTGCGATAATCAAGTACAGGAAAAAGTTCTGTAGAACTTTTCCCCTCGACAATCACAGAGACTTGAACGAAAGCATATCCGCTTTCATCTCTGAGATAATGTAAGCCGTTAGGCTGTACATGTTTTTCAAATGTGGCTTCTGGGTAGTGATCCTTAAGAACACCCCATGCCCACGCCCATGACAGATACGTCAGGCCATTCTTCTTTTCTGTCTTGTCGTTGACATCAATCTTCGACAAGGTTTCCCATACGGTTTTCTTACTCATTGTTTTTCCATTCTCTCATTGGTTTCTCCACTCAGTATATTGTTCACAGAACTCTGACACTCCACAGTAGTCACCATCACATCGGGTAAGCTCACCCTTGCGATACTCCACTTCTGTATTAGAAGTTTTATAGTGTTCGTTTGAATATTCAGCATGGGCCACTGCTTCTTCTTCTGAGCTATGAACCTTTATAGCTCTCTTCCCACCTTTCTTTTTCACAGCCCATGTATCAGGCTTGGCCCACTGGCTTTCATTGGTACAAAGTTGCAGGTTGTCATACAGATCAAGCTCTGCCTGAGCTTCCTGATGTGTGTGTACACGCTCAAGGATATACTCCTCGCGCTCTGCCTTACTCCACAAAGGAAGATCGACAATAACAACTGGTGCTTGTGGGTAATCCTTATCGAACTGAGCCTTGCGCCTCTGCCAATCTCTGAGGATGGCACAGATACGAATGCCGCTGACTTCCGTGTGGCGGTTCGATCCATTCAAAGAGTTCTCGACAAGCCAAGCATAACAGTTCTGTTGGTTCTCCCATTCCTTCTTGCCAAGCAAGACAGACCAAGCTGACGTGACTTTGTAGTCGGTGATCTGAACAGTGCCATCAGGTAAAACTTCCTGATGATCCAAGGCTCCTGACATCGTCCAGTTAAGAACATCTGCGTACAGACGTTCTTCGATCTGGACATTTACAGGGTCATCTGCACTTTCAAGAATGTGATGGACTGCCGTACCGAACAGGGGCCAGATCATATCGACAACGTCCTTGGACATCTGATCCTTGTGCCGTTCTTTGAGAAGACGAATACGTGGGGCATCGATCAACGTGGTAACGCTGATGTCCGACTTACCCTTGGAGTATTTGTCATCTCGTGCAAAGTTTAGGAAGGCATCAGGCAACTGATGCTCATTAGTTATTTTCATTGTTTTCTCCACTCTAATGTTGTTTAAATCATAATTGGAAGGTAATGTCAAATAGGATTATATAGGGGTATATATGGATAACTTCGACACAACATTCACCATATATGGTGAACCTGCATCAAAGGCTAACTCTCGTAAGATGGTACTGATCAGGGGCAAACCTGCCCTAATCAAATCACAGAAGGCTAGGGGCTACGTCAAGATGTTCGAGGCACAATGCCCAGTGCTGGAAGACCAGACCACTGAGGATGTTGCCGTTGAGATCATGACCTACTACGCATCACGAAGGCCAGACTTAGACGAGAGCCTGATCCTAGATTGTATGCAGTGCCGTATCTATAAAAACGATAGGCAAGTTAAGCAGAAGTTTATTTATTGGGGGTTGGATAGAAAAAATCCACGTTCAATTATTCGTGTTCGTTCATGTGATATAAAAAAAATACCTGAGTATATATTATAATATACATCGGTAGTCGTTACGGTAGTCGATAATATTATATTATATTATATATATATTATTATATTATATATTAGCTGGCAAAAAAAACGCGCTTGACTGGCGCTGAGACTTGCCTCTATGCTCGTCGGATCAGAGTAGGAGACAGCCGTGCATATCGAACAGGAAGTTCGTGGCGAGGCTTATAGATTGGGACAAGGTCAACATAAAATAAAATGCCCAAGCTGTAGCCACAGCCGTAAAAATAAAAAAGATAAGACGCTTTCTCTCAGAATAGAATACGACAAGACACTGTATCAGTGTTGGCACTGCGATAAGCAGGGCGTTGTAACTATGCGAGAGGCGTTACCAGAGATTAGGAGAGAGCCAGTCATGTCCGTGGCAAAGAACGTAATCAAGGAGCCTCTGTCTGAGGCATCACTCGCATGGCTCAAGGGCCGTGGCATCTCGAAAGGGACAGCCGAAAAGGCGAAGCTAGTATCTACACGAAATTGGATACAGGCACTGGGAAAAGAGACTGAGTGCATCATGTTCCCCTACACAAACGAGGGGCAAGAGTACGCATATAAGATCAGATCGATTGAAGAAAAAGGTTTCGCTTGTAACGGTTCACCTCAAACTTTTTTTAATATCGAAGGCGTGTCCCATAACGACGATCTGATTATTTGCGAAGGCGAAATGGATGCCCTTGCCTTCATCGAAACAGGATACAACAGCGTGGTTTCTGTTCCTAACGGTGCGGTCATGAAGGTTGTCGATGGACAGATCGATCCTAAAGAAGATAATAAATTCAAGTTCTTATGGGCATCCAAGAAAAAAATGGACGCCGCTGCGCGTATCATAATCGCCACTGACGCAGACGGTGCGGGTCAGGCGATGGCAGAAGAGATTGCTCGTCGTATCGGCAAGGATCGATGCTTCAAGATTGAATATCCAGAGGGCTGCAAGGATGCCAACGATGTCCTGATGAAGAGCGGCACGGATGGTATCGATGAGATCGTTGTCGGGTGCAAGCCATGGCCTGTCGCTGGCCTGTATGATGCGTCACATTTCTACGACCAGATAGATGAAATCTATGACAACGGCATGGGACGTGGCGAGAGTACTGGCTACGATAATGTCGATGAACTTTACAGTGTAGTCACTGGTCAACTTACGGTGGTGACAGGTCATCCGTCATCGGGGAAGTCCGAGTTCATAGATCAGATCATGATGAACATGGCACAAGATAAGGGATGGAAGTTTGCTATCTGTTCTTTCGAGAACGAACCTAAAATACATATTGCCAAGTTGATTAGTAAGTTCGTTCGCAAGCCTTTCTTTAAAGGTGCAAGGGAAAGGATAACCCCAGAAGAGTTAGAGAGTGGAAAGGAATTTGTTCAATCGCACTTTTCTTTTCTGTACCAAGCTGACGGTTCGATGTCCTCGGTGGAGAGCATCATTGAACGTATGAAAGTGGCAGTGCTTAGATATGGGGTAAGGGGTGCGATTATCGATCCGTATAACTACATCCAGAAGGGGCGCGATGTCAGCGAAACAGAATGGGTATCCGACATACTGACAAAGTTGCGCGTGTTTGCTCAGGCGCACGGCATACACCTCTGGTTTGTGGCACATCCAACCAAGATGATGAGAGGTACTGACGGTAAGGTGCCAGCCCCCAGAGGGTATGACATATCTGGGAGCGCGGCATGGTTTGCCAAGGCTGATGTTGGCATGACTGTTCATCGTCCGAACCCATCAAGCTCTATCATATCTGAGATACATATCTGGAAGTGCCGCTTCTCATGGGTGGGTAAGCAGGGTGAGACTGAGCTTGAGTTTGATGTCCCCACATCGACATACAGGAAGCATGTTCACGATCCCATACTGGATGCTCCGACACCATGGAACGAGAAGGAAGACGATCTTGGCGTATCCGATCTCGACGCCATGCTCAGAGCATAAGATGTCACCTGATAAGTTTATCATCGTGAGGGATGGTGAAGGTGCGCCAGTCGTTCATGTCTACAACGGTGGAAATGAGGTTGCGGTCATTGAGCTAACGCAAAACCAGACGCTGCGCCTTATTAGCAACTTGGCAGACAAGCTATTTAAAACTGTTTGACGATGTAAAACAGGGGTGCTACATGTTGTGGCAGGACATTGGTTTCTACATACATCTGGATACCTCTTCTCCGCTCTGATACTGGGTCACCTTCGGGTGGCCCTTTTTTAGTGCTGTTATATATTTATAGATAGTGTATATATAAATAACTAATAATCTTATCAGAGGAAGTATAATTATGATTAAGAAAATGAGAGCAGTTGCTATAGTAGACCTTGAAATAAATGGAACCTACTCCACAGTTAGTAGAATAGAAAAATATTTTGCAGAAGTTATTGAAAAGTTTTCTGAAAAACAGAAACGATACGATCCAGATTACAGTGTACCTGACAAAGATGAAGATACTGTAGTTGTTACTCAAGTGCAGTCTGGAATGCAGGACAGAAGGGGTGAAAAGACTGGGCCTATCGATGCGATAGTATTTAGAACGGCGAGGCAGGTCGCATTGGCAGACAAGATGGGTTCGTCGAAGACCATAGGTAGGGTTCATATACCGAAATTGACGAACGAACAAATCTCTAAAGGCTTTGAACGCCATCTTATACACTGCCGTGAAAGGTTAAGACGAGAAGGCCGACCAACGCTTGAAATACAAGACGCAGTCGATAAAGAGTATGAAGCGTTAACGACTTGCACCACTACCGCTTCCAAAAAATGAAGTGTTGGCATTGTATAGCGGAATTAATTTGGGGTGGTGACCACGACTGTGAGGACGATGACGAGTACGTTATGGTGACGAACTTATCCTGTCCTACATGCCACAGCTTTGTTTTAGTTTATTTACCAAAGGAAGACTCCAGTGACTGATGATGTCCTACAAGACGCCGTTACCCTCCGCGTAAGGCTGGATGACGACGGCACTTATAGGAGAATAAATAAAAAGATGGGCAGGAAGAGGGTTTATTTCTCGACCTGCCCTAGTTTACATTAGCCAGCGAGGCGACCTAGACTAGGCTTGTTTCCAGCTAATGTATCGGTATGCTTTAAGAACATTCTACTATCTGAGATAGATCATCAAGTATATTTATCAGGACTTGATAATTTAATTCTTTGTACATCTGAATACCTATGTTACCCTACTTATGTTTCTCCATACTAGGGCGGCAAGAGCCGCCCATTTTTATTAAAAATCCATAAGTTCTTTGGTGACGGTATCTTTGATACGTCTTTTTATCAAGCTTTCGGCACGTCCAAAGTTTTGGTGGATGGCAGTGACTGGTTCCTCGCAGTCGTATAAGAAGACCCATGAGATATCCAAGTCTGCCTTCCCCTTGTACACCTTCAAGGCTCTACACTCGAAGGCTCTGATGCCATCCCTCGTGAGGCGTGTGAGCTTCCTCTCCTTGGCATCAAGTATCACCCTCTTGCCATCTCCAGCCTCGACTGTGCTTATCCCAAGGGAGTATACCTTCTTAGTCCATAGCATCGACACACCGACTTCAATCGGCTGGTGCATACTTGGTTGTTGTAAACTAAAAGAGGAGTGCCTGTCACACTCAACAGTGAAGTTCTTGGATGGGAACGCCTTACTCAGTACGCTCTCCAACCATATCCTTGTATGCTCGACAGCCTTCCCGATAGCCGAGTTGTCAGGCACCGTCTTCATCTCTTGTCTGATGGCTCTTATGTTACGGTGCAGATACGTTATATAACGACACACTGTAGATGTGTCTCCACCTTCCATGTCTGAGAAAGTGGTAGGCATACCATCGTAGTCAAAGCCTTTCCATGTAAACTGTGTGTTATTGAATGTAAACTTAGCTCTCTCGCTATGCGAGAAGCCGTTGGTATCAAACTGACTTTCGAGGTTTGCCCTCAAAACTCTTAGTCTTTTTATTGTTTTGATGTTGATCATCTTCTTCACTCCGATTTAGTTCTATTGAACTTTTCTCCCAAGGCGGCGTCGATAGTGATACCGTGGGTGCATTCACTGCAAGCTTCCTTTTGTGTCCCTGTAACTCATAAGAGAGACTACTGAGAACCCTTGTTCCTTGAATATGTTTGTCCCATTTCTTAGTCATACTAACACCCCTGACATTCTGAGTTTCTTCTTGTAGAAGTTAAGCTCGACGCGCGCAGACCAAAGCTCTTGCTTGATCCTTGGGCGTGGGTCTCTTGAGTTCTCCTCATCCTGTAGGCTTCTGACTTGCTGCTTGAGGAACCTGAGATTTTGGGTTTGATACTTCGTCATCTCACCCATTGCTCACGCCCTCTGGCCTAGCTCTTGGACGCAGCGCCTTACTCATGACGTGTGTCTTGTCACACGCAATGTGGATATCCTTCTTATCCTCATAGATTACATGCAGTGCATCTGATCTCAGAACCTTCTCGCATTTTGCGTAACTGTCAAACCATATGACCGCGCTCATCGTGTTCTCTTGTACTTGATAATAGATTACCAAGGCGGTGAAAAACTCAATCATGGTGATATATTCTCCCATCTATTGGACATCTTTTCGATCACATGAGGCGGCACCCCATGGACGTTGTCGAACTCACTTTGGCACTCTATGATACTAACAGAGTAACCGTACTCCTTGGCCTGATTAATATATGGCTGCGCTTCCCATTGCTGGGAGAACGTGTTGTGAACGATGATAGACTTAGTGCTATCCATCATCGACGTGATCACCCTGCCCAGTGCATCACAGTGTGCCGCTGGCAACATGTCAGCATCGAAGTGATATTCACCATCGTTGTCAGTGAAGAAATCATCTGCTGATATTGTAACGGCATTGTTATGATCAAGTGGTTTGCCATCACACATGTTGCGCCAAGCCATAGCGTCCCAGATGATGTTAGCTAGCGTGGTCTTGCCTGATCCAGACAGACCTCGAATTAAGTAAAGTGTTTTCATTCTTCTTTCTCCTGTTTCATCCATGGGCTTTGAAATCTCACGCTATGTCTCCTTCCCTCTCTTGATGAGATCGTCGAGCATAGTGGAAGAGTTGTCTACTGCTTCTTGAATAGGTATACGCTCAAGCGTGTCGATCATCATCAACATGTGCTTGAACATTTCTTTTGCGGCACTCAAGGACATGTCGTGAAATAGTTCGTTGTAATAAACTTCATCACCGCCCTCACCAATGAGGCTTTGTAAATCAGGTTGAGATATTTGTAGGGTAATACCTGTGCGCGTTGGAGTTACTGTGGGGTGGATTGTACACTCATCAGTAAGCTTGATCCCATTTGGATTTTCATATTTCGTGACGTGCTGGAATGGTTTCAGTGTCATGCTTCTCTCCTGTCTGATATTATTTCGTGAGCCGTTTATCGCCGTTGCTCAGGGCGTTAGCCTACGCCCAGCTAGGTCTGGATGTAGGTTGTCTCACCCCAAGGTGCAGGGTTGGCATCAGCCCAAGACGATACCCATAGTGTAGGATATTCTGGTTCGTCGGGGAAGTCGTGAACACACATGTCTGTAAGGTAAACCATATTATCCACTGGTAGTCTGTTGTCTTCGATATACTGGAAGACAGGGCTGACCAACGTACCACCGCGACGATTGATCTCAATGGTATCGATCACCTCGCCCTCTTCATATCGACGGACAGTTCCAACCTCACTATCACATGTGATGATCGTGATAGACTTGGGCTTGATGTCCTCGCTGATAGCGTTCAGTTCACCAAGGAAGAACGATAATTCACGCTTGGATACTGATCCACTGCTGTCGATCCCGACAACCACGTCACCTGCACCGATCTTCTGTATCGATGGTGCCACGATGCCAGCCATGTGGAACATCTTGCGCTGAGGCTTACGCATACTGTAATCATCAGGCTGATCGCCGCCAATAAACCTCCGCAGCCTGTCACGCCAGTCCACTTGACTACGCTTCATCTGTTCGATCAGGGTCTCCACCGCCGCAGGTAGTTTACCTACAGCCTTGGCACCAGCAGCAGCCATCATAACTTTACTGTCGATGTCGGCTTCCATCTGTTTAACCTCGGTCTCGGACATACGCTCACCATTATCCTTGGCAGCGTCTTTGACCTCGCCCATCTGAGAGCCTTTGCCGTAGCGATCCTTGGCAGTCGGGGGAAGCCGATCATATATAGTCTCAGCAGTCAGTCCATCGTACTCTGGATTGATCAGCGCACAGACAGGCAAAGTGAAGCCAGCCGTGACAAGTATATGATTTATAGAAAAGTCTGTAGCGATATTCCAAAGCTCAGGATCACGATCACCTCTGCGTAAAAAATGCTTGAAGACAACGTGACATACTTCGTGAGCCATCACGCCGACGATCTCTTCCTGACCCTCACTATCTACAAACGCCTCGCTCCACAAAATTGACTTGCCATCGGTACACATCGTCTTGATTGTATCGTCTGGCCTGACCTTGAGGGACAGTGCAAGCGACCCAAAGAAGGGGTGCTTGACTACAAGCCTCGTAATAGCACGAGACACTTTCATTGATGCTTCCATAAGAAGTCTCCTTTGAAAAAAGTTCAACATAACACAAAGCCGTGGTGGGTTGGGTAGCAAACGTACCTGCTTCCATACCCTCCACTTTGTGTGTTACAGGATCAGGTTCTTGCCTGTCTTCATGATCCAATCACGCACGTCCTTAGACTGCTTCAACTCAGGGTGACGGTTCATAGCATCCTTGATAACGAATGCCGCAAACTCCTGCTGAGGCAAGCGGTCAAGATACTTCGTCACGTTGGACGCATTCTTGGGGGTCATCCTTGATGAGATGGCAGCGCAAATTGCGTACATCACATCAGGCTGATCCGATATGTCGGCACCCATCGGGTTGGCAATCAACTGATCGATGTCTGGCACTGTGTCATACATCTTGAGGAACCCAGTGAAGTCGGCAGTCGCAGCGCGACCAACCTGACCAGCCATAGCCTCAAGCAGATTGACAGGGTCAAGACCCCAGTCAAGCATCGACGAGACACGCTCCCAAGAACGAGGTGATGAGCAAGCGTTAGCATCACGATCAAACTTGTGCAGCCACTCAGGACGAAAGCGCAGGAACGCTGAGATGCGCTCATTCAATTTCTTCTTGTAGTAGTAGGCAATTGTGTCTTCCAGATCGGCTTCGATCTCTAGGAACATCAACCTTTCTTTGAGGTGGGTTGGCATATTGTTCGTGCCAGCCCTGTCAGACATACGGTTGCCAGCCCCGACGATCACCCAACCTTCTGGCAGATGATGCGGCCCGATACGCCGCTCGTTACATATCTGAGCCGCAATGTTTTGGTTTGACACAGGAGCTTGTGGAAGTTCGTCAATGAACAGGATGCCCTCCCCCTTGGTAGGCATCCAGTCAGGACGCATCCGCACCATTGTCTCACCATCTTTTGCTGGCACAGGCCAGCCGCCTAGTTCGCCAGCATCATACTGAGCGAGAGATAGTATCTCGCAGCCAATGCTCAGTTCTTCAGCGATTTCTTTGACTATAGATGTCTTACCAACACCGGGGCCGGAAACTAGGTATGGAACAACGTACTGTGCGTCACGCCCACCCTTTAGGTTCCGAGCAAATGTCACAGCCTTTGTTGTGATGTCTTTAGCTTGCGATAGTTTCATCTGGATATCCTCCTCAGTTTTGTTCTATTGAACTTTTTATTGTTTCGATTTCAGCAAGCGCATCGTTGATGTCGATGCCTATAAATGCCAGTTCAGCGGAAACCCACGAGGGCCTCACACCAGTGCCATAACGCTCAATTGTTTGATCGTACTTCTTCTGAAGAGATACGAGGTACTTTTGCATACTATCAAGCTTTTCTTCTTGGCTGAAGATCGACGCCTGTTCTTCAGTCATACCTTTTCCTCTTCTGATATGTGACGGTCAAGATGAGGTCGCAGGTTCCCAAATTCATCAGGCACTCCCTGTGAAAGTCACGTAAAGCTGTCTCCATTCCATACATGTCTCCGTCATCACCGCCTTTCTCTTCAAGGATATCTGTGAGCCTTTGAGTAACGTAGGTTAGTGGGAGTGTGTCTTCCAATGATATGGTAATTTTTGGTGGGTGGTAGCGTTTTGCTTCTTTCATCATACTTCCTTTCTGATGATGATTGTCTTACCGATTACTCTGACGTTTGAGTTATCAAAGAAGTCGGTAAGGGGTGAAGTTTGCTGTAACAGATATTCTTCCAGAGCATCTGTTGTCTCGAACTCATAGCGCGTGAAGACAAAGTTT
>TARA_R110000772_G_scaffold268043_1_pt1 | contig 34636 bp, 32 predicted proteins | sample TARA_R110000772 | Tara Oceans TARA_R110000772 (sample SAMEA4397948) | marine metagenome | biome: Polar Biome; feature: [SRF] surface water layer (ENVO:00010504); material: water (ENVO:00002006), including particulate matter (ENVO:01000060) such as... | depth 5 m | reverse complement strand
CTGGAACTGGATTTTGGACTCTGCGGGGCTTAAGTTGATGACGTTGCGGCTCGCGCAGGCAACGGTCTCCTTGATCTGGGAAAACACCTCAATGGCACTGGATGGAATCAATTTGCTTGCCGAAAGGAAAAGGCCGTACGGAAGAACACTTGCTTTCACATCTGAAGGGCTAATGTTGGCAAATGGTTTGGGAGCAAAGCGATTACATGCGCCGTGGGTTGATAAGGAGAAACTAGCTGAAATCATTAATGACTTTTCTGGTTGTTTCACTGTGGCAGGAGAGGCGATCGCGGCTTACCTCGATCCAGATGGGGGTAGTGAACGACCGGCATTGATGAATGCTGTTGCCCATGCGTTGCTTTGGTTTTATGAGGGATGCCGTGAAACCGTTGATCAAATAGCTATTGTCAAATTCTCGTCAGCCATGGAGGTGCTAACCGAGGGATTTGTATGGAAGGCAGGGAACGGAAAAAAGCAAAAGGGAGGGCAGCCGGCGATTCGTGAACTGCTCAAGATCAACCTTGGAATAGATGAAGATAATGTCATTACCCGGGACGGGAAGACTGCGAAGGAAGTTGTTGAATTGATATACAGTGCGGGGCGCAATCGGATGATCCATGGCGAGAATAAAGCGCTTGGTAATGATTGGTCGATAGAGAGAGCTATCGCTGAAAAACTGTCCAGGTACAGCCTTGTGACCCATCTGGGTAGGGTCTCTGAAAACCCTTTGTTTGATAATCCAAAACAACTCTGGCGGAAAGATGGCGGATAATTTTGTACAGGGCAACAGCCTCACAGATACTTCTTGAAACTTCCCGCCGCGATATTCACCACCACCCCCAGCAGCACGGCACTGGGCAACAGAACCAGTATTGGGCTCACACTGATCGGCAGCGTCAGATAGGTCACCCAGGGCAACACCAGCAGCGGCATCACAGCCGCCTTTGCTCGGTGGTAGACGAAGCCAGACTCACGCCCCGCACCGAACCGACGGATGTCCCGGCGTACGAGCCCGTCGACCAGTCCCACGAAGGCGGCCATGCAGAACAGCGGCAGCATGAGGCACAACACCAGCAAGCGTACCAGGAAGACCAGCAACATATAGGCCGCGGCGATCAGGTAGCTTTCCAGGTGGACGTAGACCACGCCCAGGTAATAGCGGAAGTCGCGGGTTGGATTGATGCTCCCTGCACGGGCCTGTGTGGCGGCACCTTGCATCCCCTCCATCAGCCCGGTTCTGACGAATATCCACTCATGGGCACCATCGACCAGTCGGTGGGCTGTGCGCCCGGGCTCCTGTACCACCACACTGCGCGTGAAGTGGGTCGAGAGCTGGTCAAGCTCGTAATGCACCATGGCTTGGGCGTGATGCCACCCCTGATCCGGCCAGAACAGGTGCATACCGATCCATTCCACCAGGATGCAGAGCAGCAAGGACCCACAGAGTACACCGAAGAAGCGAAACGGCAGTGTGACCACCGAGCCGACGAGGTTGCGCTGTCGCGTCTGTTGCCGCTGCGCGGTGGTTGCCGGATCGCTCATGATGTCCTAGCCCCGTCAGTCTCGGCGGTGGCCATCTGTTTGAAGTCATCCAGCAGGTCGTCCGGGAGGCTTTCGTTCTGTAAGGCTGCCCTACCCTGGTTTTCCCACCACTCGCCGGCGTCGAGGTAGTGCTGGCGCATGTAGCCGGCCAGCACCTGCAGATCCTTCGGCATGGCCTCATCGGCGTCGGACGCTGGCAATGGCATGCGGATCTTCCACAGGTTGCCGCCTTCAAGCAGCGCGAAGGCCTGACCCTTGGGGAGATTCACCACGTGGGCTGGTTCGATCAACGGTACGCTGGTGGTAGTGATGCGATCCTGGGTATTGGAGGTAAAGGCCGTATGCCCCTGCGGATCGGAGGTGTCCGTTGCCCCACTAACGATGGACGTGGTGTAGACCTCGACCTTGGGCAACTGGCGGGTCAGCAGTTCGGCTGTGGCCGTTTCACGTACCCGCAGCATGAACAGGTTGTTGAAGTTGCCCACCACCTGCCCTGCTTTGGCCCGGTTGCCGATACGGGCCTCGATGTCGCTCAGGGTCTGGGTATAGGCCGTTACCTGAATCCCGGCACCACCACCCTTGTTGACCAATGGGATGAACTCGTCGCCCATCAGTTCGTTGAACTCATCGGCATGGACATTTATGGGCACTTTCGTATGGGGGGCGTTGGTCGATGCTCTGGGCAGACCGTCGTCGATGCCGAACTTGTAGAGGTGCCCGGCCACCGATACCAGGTCGGAGAACATCGAGTTGCCCACGGCCGCGGCGACCTCGGCATCCGACAGGGCATCCAGCCCCACGTAGACCACGGCCCGCTTGCGGATGATCTGCATCCAGTCGAAGATCGGTCGCGGATCAAGCAGGTCCGAATAGTCTGGGGCCAGCAGTTGCGCGATCTTGCCGGTGGTCAGTTTCTCCAGCAGCGGCAGCAGTGACGCAACGATCTTGTCGAAGTAGGTGCGGTCGTAGCGCACCGCCGACCGCAGCCCGTCGAGCACCGGATCGTAGACCCGAACCTGGGACAGGTATTGCTCGATGGCGACTACGCGCTTTTCCCGTCCGACCATGTGGCGGGGAATATTCTTGTCGTTCAGCTTGCCTTCGAGCTGCACGATTACTTCCCAGGCCTTCGGCTCGGTCCTGGCGAAGAAGTGATGGGCGTACTCGATAAACAGGGCGTCGATGTTGATGACGTGACGCTGGATCAGCAGGTAGTCGGGGCGCCGTCCCAGCTCCACTAGGGCGCGGGCAATGATGTTGACGAAGCGCCAGGCAAATTCCCGAAAGGCCGCGCTGTTGCCCTCGCCGGAGAGCTGGCCGGCGATGCGCGTGGCCACCTCCGAGATGCGCCCGAAGCGACCCACCGCATTGTAGCGCGCGGAAATGTCAGGCCAGCCGAGATGGAACACGTAGAACTCGCCTTCACGTCCGGCACGCTTGGCTTCCACGTACATGCGTTTGAGCAGATCAGCATCGCCCTTGGGGTCGAACACGATCACGACCTCGTGCTCGCCGTTGACCTTGCGCCGGATATCCTGGGTGATGCACAACTCGGCCAACCGGGTCTTGCCAACCCGCGTAGTGCCGAGCACCAGGGTATGGCCGACCCGCTCGCCCAGTGGCAGGGAAACGTCCGTCTCCTGGGGCTCAATGCCGTGCAGGCGCGGCAGCCCGCCCACCGGGGGCAGTGGACGAACCGGATTCAGGGGGTGATCCCATGCGGTCACTCGGGCAAGGCTGGAAAGTGGGAATGGTGTAAATTCCAGCCGCTGCTCCAACCGGCGGACAAACCGATAGAGCAGCGTCGGTTCGACATAGCAGCGAAACTCGGGGCGATAGGTCTGCATCAGCCGATGCGTATGGCGCTGATCCCAGCGAAATCCCCTGCCGACGAACAGCCGTTGCTGGCTCACCGGTACGTCCCGGCTGGCCATCACGTAACGGGGGATGCGGCGAATGTTGCGTCGGTAACGCCGAATCACCCGGGCGTCCCGGTAGCGAATGGCGGCAAAGGTCATAAAGCCCAGGGCTGCTCCGAGCCCCAGCAAGGGACTCAGGGCCAGTGACCAGGGGGCGAAGAGGCAGAGTGCAGCGGCACCGATACTGACCGCGACGCTGTACAGCTCGACGGCAGGTCGCAGCATGACCTCCACAGCATGGGGCTGGGCCATGTCACTGCTCGATGCCCGTGGCCGTGATCAGCGCCGGGTAGTGCTTGAGATCGAGGCGACGGGCCAGGTCGTCGCCGGAGGCGGGTGACAGGGGCAACCCCGGTACCAGCTCTCGCAGGCGGGCCAGTCCTTCGGCAGTTTCGACATTGACCACCAGCCCCACGGCATCAATAGCCCTCAAGCTACCTGCACGCTGGCGCAACCAGGCTTCGGAGTGTTCGTCGTCCCCCACCAGGAACATGGGACTGAGCCCCGGTGCCTGAATCGACCGGCGTTCCACCCTGCCCGGCGAAAGTAACGCTGACCTTGCCGGCAGCATGTCTGCCTCGCTGAAGGGCTGCGTTGGAGCCACAGGTTCCTCATCACGCATTGGTGGACGGACGGGAGCGTCCATCGGTGGTAAATCCAATGCCTGGTAGTACAGCAGCGCGGAAACGCCGCCCCGGTCTTCAACGACGATGAGCTGGGTGTCATCAGCGGAGGCCATAAGGCTCGCCATCCCCAGCAGCCAGCACAATGTTTGCAAACGACATTTCAAGGTGATCACCTCCTCGGGTTGGTCAGGGATGCCGGGGCACCGTGAACGCGCGACAGGTGCTGACGAACAACGCGGCGGTAGCGCGCGGCCGGAACGCCACCAGCCGGACGGTGATAGCGACCAATGGCCAGCAGCCAGTCTTCTCCCGATTTGTATTGTTCACGCAGGATGGTGGCGGCGATGGTGAGATTTCGATACGGATCGAGGAGGTCGCAGGGGTGCTCCACCCGATGGGCGTGACAACCGACATTGATCTGTCCAAGCCCTACGTCGATGCGCCTACTCTGCGCTACTTTGAGGGCGCTCTGAAGATCGAAGCAGGCCGCCTCTCGGGTTGGGAACCGTCGCGATTGGCCGGCGACATTCAATGTCCACGGCCAGGGAATCCGCTTGCCCCGCAGGTGGGTACCGCTTTCCTGCAGGGCGATGGCATACAACACGGCGGAAGGCACGCCGGCTTCATAGGCGGCCAGTTGGTAGGCCGGCGGCGGAATCTCCCGTGTCTCCGCCATGGCAGACGATAGAGCGAGCCCGCCAAGGCAAACGGCCACCAGATGACGAATGCTCATAGACGCCGCCATTGCCCGTTGACCTCGCGCACCACAGCGGGCAGATCACCCTGCACACCGATGGACAGCCAGCGCCCCGCATCGTGGTTCAGGGTGATGACTCGCTCCCGTACTTTGTCCGGGTCTATCCCCATCCGCGCGGCCCACTGCCGAATGCGCGCATCCTCCTGGCGGCTGCCGACCATGTAGAGATCGAACGTAGCGTCTTCGGTCAGCAACTGCCGGACTTGCTGCTCGCAGGCCGGGCACCCTTCTTTGACGAAAACCGCCAGCCGTACCGACGGGCTGGCACCGGTGCTGACACTGCCCGTGTCAGTCAAGTCAACAGGTTGGAGTGTGGGGTACAGCCGTCGCCAGGCTGCGTCATAGGCCTGCTGATAGGCCAGCGTTTTCTCGACGCGGCGAGCTTCGGCCTGCACCTGTAGCTCTGCATAACGGCGGCGCTCCTCGTCGGTGCGAGCTTCGATACCCAGGGCGGTTAGCGGATCGAGATTGGGTGAGTAGACACCCAGCGGCCCTTGCATCAACTGCTGATACCGCGCCCACTCATCGGCTTGTAGCCCCCAGTCCCTGGCCTGGCGTTCATCAAGAGCCGAGGCGCTGGCAGTACGCTCCTGGCTTTGCACCACCCGCGAATCAGTGCTGGAAGCGCTCTGGGCAAGCGCGAAAACGGGAGTCAGGGAAATAGTCAGTGCCACCAGAACGGGAGTCATATAGGGCTTCACGGTGGCCTCCTATGGCACGGTCAATGGCCGCGCCTGGCCATCGACACGAAATACCGCGGTGTTGCCGTTGATCGCTTCAAGCAGCCATCCGCCCACGGTTTCGCCGGGGAGAACTACCTTGGTTTCGGCCAGCGATTGAGGATCAGAGGGCGCAATGGACAGAAAGCGCTCCCCGCCACGCAGCTCGATACTCAGCACCTGAAACGGAGGTTCAGTGACGATGGGTTTAGTCGGGGCTGGACGTTGTACCGGTGGCGCAGCGCGAGGCGGCGTTCGGTGAGCCTCCTGCATGCGCACCTCGAACTGATCCAAGCGGCTTTCCAGCGGTGCGAGGTCGGCTATGTCGGCGTGGGTGGAAATCTCCTGTTCCATGTCGGAAAGCCGTGCTTCCAGAGTTTGGCGGATCGCAGCAATGTCAGCGGGAGTGGCGGGCTCGGGTTGATCCAGTGCGTCTTCCACCTGCTGAGCCAATTCGCTCAACCGGTGATCCAGCAGCGTGAGCTTGGGCTCCAACGTGTTTGACTTCATGTCGTCAGTCAACCGAGACAGGGAGACATGATCGATGATGACGGCGGCGCTGATGAACAGCAGCCAGGCAATCGCGGCAGCCTTCAGCAACCGGCCACGATTGGAATGCGTGCCGGATTGAAGCGTCATGGCAATGCCTCCAGGCTCGGCGTGAAGCACACCTGCCGTGCTAGGTCGTCGACCTGCAGCTCCCAGGCCGGTCCGGCCAGGGTCAGCAAGGCGTCATGGAGGAACATCGGCCCAAGCTGCAGATGGGCTGCCGGCAGAGGCAGCTCGTAGAGTTCTGCCACTTCGGGATTGTCATCACACAGGGAATACCCTGAGCGTTGCAGCACATAGCGCAGACCATCTCCCACCGTCGCATGCAATGTTGCTGGCATGGATACATCGACCACTTGCAGCAGGAGGTTGTGCTGGGCCGCCCGGGGTGTCAGTTCCACCAGCGTGTATCGACCGTAGCGGGCTACCGGTAACCAATCGCTTGGTACCGGGGGTATCTCAGTTTCGACCTCTGGGTCCACCGGGGAAAATGAAACGGTTGACGTGGCGCATCCCATGCTCAGGATGACGGGGATCAAAAGACCTGCCATGAAGGCTAGGCGCCTGATTGAGCTATGAAGGCGGATGGCTGGCATACGATGGTTCCCCGGCGTTGTGTGCTGCCAGCATCACAGGAGAAGGCCGCCGTATTCAGCGGAAAATGGGAACTGTCGCCCTACCGGATTCTGATAGGTTGAATCGGTAAAGCTACATTGCTAGCACCGATACATTCGGTCATGATAACCACCGTATTGATAAAGATCCGCATTGAGCCTGGTTGGGAGGGAATAATATGCGTGCTTTTAACCTAAAGCGGCAGTCGACATATTGAAAAGTCGGGTTTCGACATTGAGCCCACTCCGGCAACTTGATCCTATACAACACGATCCGTTAGTTTGTTCAATTAGTTGCAGCGAATCCGAGTGACCGCGCAGACATAATGGCGAAACGCAAGAATAGAGACGATTTCACCGAGAGTACCAAGCTGAAGATCGCAAAGCGCGCGGGTTGGCTGTGCTCGTTTCCGACGTGTCGCTCGCCTACGGTTGGTGCAACGTCAGACGGTGAAGGCGAAATCAATATCGGCACGGCGGCTCACATCTGCGCGGCTGCGCCCGGTGGCCCGCGTTACGATGAGATGATGTCGTCGGAGGAACGCTCCTCGATGAGGAACGGCATCTGGATGTGCCGTGATCACGGTAAGGCCATCGACTCCCCCGATCCGGAGTTCACTGTCGAGCGGCTGCGCGAGTGGAAAAGGCAGGCGGAAATCGAGTCGTGGCGGCGCGTGCTGCGCAACGAAACGCCGCGCGAGCCAGCGGTTACCGCGGACATGAAGTTGGCGGCGCGTATTCGGATCGCCGCAGAAGCAGATCTCAAGGTCTTCCAACAGACCATGAAATGGCCGTCCACCTCAGTCGCTCTCACGTTGAAAGTAGATGGGTTTGATGACCCAGTGACGACAAGAGCGCTCGCGAGGGCGGTCATGTCGCTAGATGATTTGATCCTCGTCGCCGGACCCGGTATGGGCAAGACCACGACACTCTTCCAGATCGCCGAAGGCATGCTGGCCCACAGCAACGGCATGCCCTTTGTCGTGCCTCTCGGCGATTGGGCGACGGATGGCGCGACGGTTCTGGAGTCGATCCTCAAGCGCCCGGCGTTCCGTGGAATCTCAGAAGGTGACTTTCGCAATGCTGCTGCCCAGTCTGGGATCGTGCTGCTACTCGACGGCTGGAACGAGTTGGACGCGCAAGCGCGGGTCCGTGCGCGCGTGCAGATATCTAGGCTCAAGGCAGAGCTGCCCGAACTCGGCCTCGCTGTGGCGACACGCAGACAAGCCCTCGACGTTCCCTTCGCAGGTACACGCGTCGATCTCCTGTCGCTCAACGAAGAGCAACAAATGCAGATCGCGGTCGTGATGCGCGGCGACGCAGGAGAGAAGGCTTTGGATCAGGCTTGGCGCACGCCGGGCGTGCGCGAGCTTGTGACGATTCCCCTCTATCTGACAGCGCTTCTATCGCTCCCTGAAAACGCCCCGTTCCCGACGACCAAAGAGGAGGTGCTACGGCACTTCGTATCTGCGCACGAAAATGACGCGAGCCGCGCGGAAGCGCTGCGCACCACCGTGCAAGGATTCCAGCAGGACTATCTCGACGGTCTTGCCGTCTTCGCCACGCGCACGGCGAACACGGCCATCGCCGAGAGTAACGCGCGGCGATCGATCTTCGAGACGGAGACCCTGCTGGCCGACAACGGGCAGATCACGATCAAGCCGCAGCCCGACACAGTGCTCGACGTGCTCCTCAGCAACCACGTGCTGATGCGTATGGGCGACACGCCCGGCTATTCATTCCAGCACCAGCAGTTTCAGGAATGGTATGCCTCTCACTCGGTCGAACGCCGGATCATCACCGAGGTCGCCGATCCCAAATCGCGTGAGGCATTGAAGACAGAGGTGTTCAACCTGCCAGCATGGGAAGAAGCCATCCTCTTTGCGTTCGAGCGTCTGGCACGCGGTGATGCGCACCAGCGGGCCGCGTGTGGCAAGGCAATCATCGCCGCGTTCGAAGTGGATCCCATCCTCGCCGCCGAGATGATCTTCCGTTCCACAGAAGAGGTGTGGACGCAGATCGCTGCGACCATTCAGGGACTTATGGCGCGCTGGCACGCGCCTGGGAAAGTGGATCGCGCTTTCCGCTTCATGCTCACGTCGGGCCGTCCCGAATTCCTCGATGAGGTCTGGCCTCTCATCACCGATGAAAACGAGCAGATCAGCCTCAACGCGCTGCGCAATTGCAGGCGGTTCAGATCTTCAATCCTTGGAGGGGACGCCGAGAAGAAGATCAGCGCTCTGTCTCCGAAGGCGCGAACGGTCTTGCTGTACGAGATGGCCTCAAACAGCGGCATGGACGGCCTAGATCTCGCGACCGCGATTGCGAAGAACGACCCCGACCCTGAAGTGCAGGCCTCTGTCGTCGATGCGCTGGCGTTCCGGCGCGCCGATCGCCATGTGGCGGAGGTATTGCGAGAAGCGGGCGACCAAACTTTTAACCTGGTTGCGCGCAAAGGCCTCGTCGACGAGGTGAAGGACGAACAGGTTCGAAACGGAATCGCAGCGGCGCAAGAGCGGCAGCAGGTGGAAAAAAACTCGGTCGTTGATCGGTTGCGTATGATTGTGTACGCGCGGAGCTCCGAGGACCATAGCGCGGAACTGTCCCACATTATCAGCACGATAGAAATCGAACAGCGGCAAGACGCCGGAGTACAACTCATCTATGAAGCGCGCAGCCGCTATCCGCGTGCGGTCGCGGACGGCCTGCTGGCCCGCGTACGCGCGGGCCGTACACTGTTCTATGGTGCCGACGATCTTCTGGCGTCCGCCGGGTTCACGCTGGAAGACGACGCGCTGCTTCAACTGGCGCTGGCCGATCCCGCCCGCCATGACGATCGCGCGGAAGCTGCCGCGTCAGTGCTTGGGCCGATGGCCATCGGCCGCCTAGTTGACACGTTGCTCGACATTGGATCGCGTCTGCAAGTAGACGGCAGATACGACCGTGCAGCGAGTGAGACTTATAGAGGACTGGAAACCCGCATCGCACATGTGCCGGGTCCAAGCCTTGTTGCCGCGGTTCTTTCGCGCTCGGCGCAGGCGGACAACGAAGAGGTAGCGCGGTTGGCGGATCTGCTCTCACGCCATCCCAACGGCGAGACCGATCGGGGCAGGCCGTTCGACGCGGACTCGGTTCTGGCTATTCAAAACCTAGTCGAAGACTGGGGCAACCGACTGCTCGCCTCGGGCGATGCGAAGCGCTGGCAGAAGGCCAACATCGCGACGCTTGCGAGCCGCGTGCCATCCGTGAATCTGCTGCCCATCTTGAAGCGGCTGCTGGACGACAATCTACAGAGCTACCGAGCTTTCCGGAGAGAAGCCGAAGCTGCCAGGTGGCGGCCGTGCGAGGCCGTGAATGAGGCTCGCATGCCAATGACACATGAGTATCAACGCGCATTCTTGGCGATAAAAACGTCGGAGACAGCCTCCATGATGCGGGACTATCTGGCGGACGAACATTTCGGTGCGCTCGCCGCACGGGTGCTTGCCGATCAGTGGCGAACCGTGAACGAACCACCGAAAGAAAAGCGCTTTCTCGGCGGCGTTGACTTCTCGGGTGTGAAGGAGAAACGCACGGCTCGCGCTACCAATCCTGACGAGACTTCGGCGGAAGCGGAAGTAATATTCGCCGCAATCGAGCGGCTGATCACGGAAGGCGCCACGAACGAGCAAAAGAAGCTTGCCGTAGAACTTGGCATCGTCGCCTCACAGCTGCCGCATGGAGGGCGTGATAGCACCATCCAGAGGCTCATCGTCCTCGCGCCGAGGCGAGCACGCGTCGATCTGCTCCTCAGCCTCGTACTTTCTGGCGAGGAAATCGACACAAAGGCTGTGGCCGATGGCATTGCCGAGACCTTCGAGGCGGCCAAGACTGAGGCATGGATACTGACGCAAGGCGAGGGCTATGAGCTAAAGGCGTGGTTGCGCCTCTTGCCGTTCGTGAACCACCCCGCAGAGGCGTTGGCCGTCGTTCGCGGCACGCCCCCCGCGCAACGTGAGCCGCGCTTTTTAGAGGAAATGGTAGGTGCCTTCGCCGATTCTCCTTCGAAGGAAGTCGAAGATGTATTGTTCAAGCTCGCTGAAGAAGACGCACGCTTTTATGCAAGCCATCACTGGCGAGCGACCGCCTTACGGCTTGGGACACGGTCTTCAGCGCGTCGCATCCTAGACCTGACCGCTCAGGGTGTTTTTGAAAGCAAGTCAGTGGATAACTGGCACTTGGTAAGGGAACTCGGGAGCTTGTTTGATGCTTACCCAGATTTGCGGGTGCATCTCTACAGCTTGTTGAAAGACGGGCCAATTTCGCCAGGACTTGAAACGCTTGCCCGCGCCGTCGCTGAAAACCCCGACGAAGAGGGACTGCTTTTGCTGGTCAGATTTGAAAACGATTACAAGCGTTCCTTTATCGACTGGCGAACCATCGAAAGAGCCATCACCGAACACGTACCGTGCGAAACTTGGAAAGGTGCGTACAACGTCGTGCCGATCCCTGCTGCCGAACTTCGCCGGAAGCTACTCGCTATGACCACAGACGGCAGCGGGTCAGACGTCGCTGCGCGCTGTCTGAATCAAATTGACTCGATCAGGGATGAATACGGATCGCCCGAAGCCGAACCTCGCCATCCCGATCTTGCCTCTGGAAAGTCTTGGCCGATCATGATCCCTGACCCGCAGATGAATGAAGCAGAGTAAATCATAGCGCGCACACTGTTGGGACGGTTCGCGATTGGCCTGGAGCGATAACTCAGAAGCATCAGCAAAGTCTGCTGTTGACTGTGAAAGCAGTCATTCCAACTTTATCGATCAAAAAAGCGGCCTCCGAAGAGGCCGCCAAAGATCAAATTTTTGCTTAGTTCACCAACTGCCGCGCCAGCGCCACTTCCACCGAGTCGCCATCCTGATTCAGGACATCGAGCCCGGATTCCGGCACGTCTCCCGACGTGCTCTGTGACACGGTTATCTTCCTGGCCATCAGCCCCAGGCAGGTCATCTGCGAGGTCGCTGTATAGCCCAAGTAGATCACCTTGACTGGCTGCTTTTGGCCTATCCGCCAGGAACGGCGGGCGGCCTGTTGCAACGAGTAGACGTTGTAGCCCGACTGCATGAACACGATGGTCGGAAACTCCAACAGGTCCAGGCCGGTTTTCACCAGTTCCGGATTGGTGATGAGCACGTCGATGCCTCGATCGAGCTGCTCAGCGATCCAGTCTTCCCGGCGGGAGGCATCCACGCTCGCGCGCAGCACCGCCACCTTGAAGCCTTCTTGCTCAAGCAGCCCTTTCAACCGTGACGTGGTGTCCCGCGTCCCGGTGTAGACGCTGTAGACCAAAGTCTTGCGACCGCCCGCCTTCTCCTCACGGCAGATATCGATCAGTTCCCGTTCCTTCGGCATGATCTCCAGGTCGGAGAACAGCGAAGGCGTGAACGCCAGCAGGTTGCGGGTTCGCGGGTGCTTGACCGTCTCCGCACGGAAGCAGGTGTCCGGCCAGGCTAGGAGCACGTTGAGCACTACACCCAACAGGGTCGTGTCGCGGCGCGCCAGGGCCTGCTTCAGCTCAGCGGTCAACTGCCCCGCCAAGCGTGAGTAGGCCTGCGCCTGCTCGTCGGCCATGGCCACTTCGCGGAACTCCTCGTCGTAGGGCGGCAGCACGTCGCCACCGATGTCCTTCAACTTGAGGAAGACTGTGAACGGCAAGACACAGCGCAGCACGCCCTTGGGACCGAAGCCTGGGGCCTTCACGGTTCGCACCGTGATCTTGCTGCCCTTCGCGGTCTTGTGGGCCGAGCCATTGCTCTCGGAGTAGATATCCTTGAGCACGCCGTGATCGCGCATGAACGCCATCGCGGCCGGCGTCAGGCTGCCTTGACTACTCGGTCGGTAGCCGTCTTCGATCATTCGTCCGGGCAAGGCGCGGAACAGAAGATAAAAGATGTCGTCGCCGTAGCCCCCCATCAGGGTGCCGGTGAGCAGCAGTGTCTTGCGCACCTTGGATGCCAATACGCCCATGGCTTGCCCCTGAGCAGAGCCCGCGTTCTTGTACTCGTGCGCCTCGTCGGCGATGAGCAGATCGAACGTGCCTTGCGGCAGGTAGCGTTTCACGAACTCCGACGGCTGGTAACCGCCTTCACCAAAGCCAAACTCCATCGAGGCCATGGCGCGTTCCATGCGCTGGGCCTGGCGGTCGGAAAACACCAACTCGCCGTCGTCACCCATCAGGTTGATGAATTCATACAGGTTATCGCCCAGCATGGAGGCCAGGAACGATTCGCCGAACCTCTTCATCAGTTTCTGGGCGGTGACTTCACCGATGGTGGGAATACGCTTGAGGGCCTTGAGTACGGCATGCGACTGGTCGTTGGCCGACAGGCTCCGGGGACGGATCAGCGTCCACAGCGCCGAGGCGCAGTGGCTGCATTTGCGACGGGATTCCTCCGCTTCGAGTTCGACCGGATTGATCGGCTCGCCGTCGAGATCGGTAATGACCTGACCACACTGCGGGCAGGTCCCCACGTCGCCGTGACGAGTACGACGGCTCACGAACACCGGCTTCCAGTGAAAGCCCATGCGCATGCGCACGCGACCAAGGACGAAGAACTCCGGCCCTTGGGACGGCACACCCAACTGCTCGCGCAGCTTGATGAGCTTGACCAGGGTATCCGGGCCATTGAGCACCCAGACCTTTGCGCCAGCCATCGTCTCCTGGATTTCCCGCCGCCACTTGTAGACCAGGTGGGGTGGCGAGAGCACCAGGGTTCGACGATAGCCTTCGGCTTTGAGCACGGCGGCCGTGGCAATGCCAACGGTCGTCTTGCCGCAGCCCATCTCGCCGTTGACGATCGCCGCGCGTTCGCCACGATCGACCAGCAGCTCGGTGATGGCGTGGACGACATCGGCTTGGGCGGGGAACAACTGCCGCTTCAAGCCGGCCAGGGTGGCCTGGCGATGCGCCCTTGCCTGACCGGTATAGACCGGCGGGTTGGCGCGGTTGAGGGAGTCGAGCAGCTCGTCACCGAATTCGGACACGAAGTCCTGCAGACTGATGTCGAGCGGGGATGAGGCATTGTCGAGCAGGTCGCCCTGCGCGGCGGTTTCAGAACAAATGTTTTCAGAACAAGTATCGAGGGACATGATGATGCTCCAGATAAAATTGGGGCATGCACCTCCCCCGATGGGGCGATGGCATGCCCCAGGGTTGGGAGAAAGTGGATCAGTACTCGTCAGGCAACAACAGCGTGGTCACGCTGCGGTTCCATTCGGTAATGATCCAGATCTTCAAGGCCGGTGTGACCTGGTAGGACGAGAACAGCCGATCTCCGTGCTTGAGTGCGGCGTCGTTGGTACGCCGATCCTCACCGCAGAGGTCGCCCCAGTCGCCATTCAGATGGCGCTGGAGATAGGGTCCGGGGTTGAATACCCCCCGTTGAATCAGGTCGTCGATGCCTTGGGTTATGACGACTTGGCCGGCCTTGAAGCGTGGTTGAGACAATGTAATGAGTGCCATGGTGATTACCTCTCAGAATGACGGGGCCACGGCACCCCACTGGGGCGACTGGACCCCGGTGGGTGAATGAAACAGATGGATGAAATGACGGCGAAACGTCTGTGAAACGCGATCAGCGGATGGTCAGCACCTGCCCCTGCGTTGGGGAGCCGGGTGTCATGTCCCAGGCGCGGATCACGGGGACGAAGCGGTCGGTGAGGATGCGCGTCTCGGCGACCGAGCCGTCATCCCGTTCCCGATACTCCGTGGCCAAGGATTTCTCCTTGTGAGTATCGCCCTTGACCACCAGCACCTTGCCGGTTCTGGAGGTCACGACACCGGAAATCGCACCGGCCGCGAGAGCCAGGGCGAGGTGCCAGTGCGACAGGGCTCGCGCCGGAGGCCGTGGAACTTGATGTACGGCACCCAGGTGCGTATCGAGCGACGGCCACAGCCCTTGCAGGCGCTGCACTTCGTCGGCGAACTGCTCAGGTTCGAGCGTGACACGATAAAAGTGCTCCGGCTCGCCGGACGATGCCGGCACGCTGTAGGGCTGAAACGGCCAGACATCGGGCAGTTCCTCGGCGTTGACATCACCTTGACCGATCTGCAGCAACAGGCTGCGTGCGGTCTTGGCTTTGTCGGCGTTCTGCTCGCGTTGCCGAATGCGCCGACCGAAGATCACCACCTGCTTGAATTGCGTATCCACCGCACGGTAGATGCGCAGGTCGGCAAAATGGCGCGTCAGCCAGCCCACCAGTTCGGCGTCGAGCACGTAGCCGGGGATGATGAACACCAGCACGCCACCGTACTGCAACAGCGGCAGGCTGCGCTGGTAGAACAGCTTCTCCAGCCTGGCGCGGCCCTTGCCTTGATAGCCAATGTTGCCATCGATACCACGGCTCAGGTGGCCATAGGGCGGGTTGAGCCACAGCAGTCCGAAGGACTGCCGTGAGATCAGCGAATCCATCAGATCGCCGTACAGACAACGATCGACCAGCTTGCGCGCATGATCGGCGCGCTCTGCATCGTACTCGACAGCAAAGGCCTTCACCTGCTCGCGCCCGAGGGCATGGGCGGCTTCGGCAATCGCCACGCCTTCGCCGGCGCAGGGATCGAGGATGCACAGGGAACCGGGTGACGGCGCCAGTGCGGACAGGGATCTTTCCAACGTGGGTTCGTCCGTCGGGAAGTAGCCGTTTTTGATGAAATTGCGGGCAAGCCGCGGGAACATGAGAGCCATGAATTTCTCCTATGGGTAGTGGGAATAGGCATAGTGGGAAAAGGATTGGGCATGCATTTGCATGCCCGGTGTGGGAGCGGTTCAGGCCACCCGCCGTAGCGGTTTGCCAGCGTCCAGCTCGTCTTTCGCAACACCCAGCGTGCCGCTGCGGATCAGATCGCCCAGCGCCGTGGTCAGCGCCGGGATATCCAGGACCAGCCGGTGGCCTTCCAGTCGCCCGAGAGCGAATGGCAGGCGCGTCAGCATCTCCTGTGACTGCAACAATGCCAGCACGGCATCGCGCCAGTGATCGAGCAGGGGCAATGGGCAGGTCTCCTGTACCAGCGCCCACAGGCGCCCGGTGTGGTCGGACCTATCCCTGGGCAACAGGGCCAGTGCGCTGGCATTGGCCTTGTCCGGCTTAACGCAGCGTGTATCGAACAACCATAAATGCACCATGGAGCCGAACAGGGTTCGTCTGAAGGCGCGGGTGGACCGTTTTTCCAGGTGATCGGCGTTGCCGACGAAGATCGGCACCGATACATCCTGCTCGGTGATGAGATGGAATCGGTCCAGTCCTTGCTCCGTACGACTGAGAGTCAGTCGGGCCAGAAACTCCTGAACGGCAGTGTCGCGCGCCCAGATGGACAGAAAGACCAGGTTGCCGTTTTCATCGGCGACGCAGCCATCGGCCATCAGGTCGGGGCATTCGTCGATCCGAAACAACGGTTGAGTGGATAATGGTGTGGGCATGTCGATGTCCTCTTGAGTTGATAAAGAGGCACTCATGCCCATCGGAGCGAACGAGTGCCCCTTGGGGTGGATGAAGGTCGGTGGAAAGGTCAGTTCGCCATTGCCACCGGATTGTTGCGGGCATTTCGCCGCGCGTGATAGTCCCGGACGCCTTCACGCCACTCTTGACATTGCTCGGGTGCCATGTCGAGATAGCGCAAGGGGCACGAGTAGTAGTAAGGATGCATACCTTCTTCCAGGGGCTTATGCCCCCATTCCTGGCCGCAGCCCTGCAATAAGTCGCAGCGGATGAATGATGTAGTCTCTCCGATGTCGAGACCGAAGATACCGGCTTGCTTGGCGGTGATGCGCACCACTGACCACAGCACATTGCCACGCAGGGCATGGGCAATGACGTCGTAGTACGCACGTTCGCCTTCTTGCGGTTGGATCAGTTCCTGGATGAGTTGAGCGCGGGTTTGCCGCGAGTAGTACCAGCCCATGGGAGTTCTCCTGTGAAAAAATGCCGGAGTCCTCCCCAACGGGGCGTGACCCCGGCAGGTGGTGGGAAGTCGCGCGAGGCGACGGTTGATCAGGCGGTGAGCCGGTGCCAGTCCTGGGACAGGGGCGCGAACTCGTAACCCAGAGCTCCGAGGCGGTCGCGTTGCTGGCGCAACAGTCGACGGTCGACGGTGGCATCCAGTTTCACGACATCGCCCAAGGGCCAGAGTGGGCCGAAGAGTGTGACGTCATCGTCCTGAGAAACCGGCTTGGCCGGCTTGCTGGGCACGGCGGCACCGAACGGTGTGGTATCGACCAGAGGGTCGTTCGCCTCCCTGTCATCCTCCGCTTCGGCGGGAGCCGTTGCAGCAGGCACAGGGGCTTGAGCTTCCTCGTCGATAGGATCGACTTCCTGCGGACTAAGCCGGTTGGCTTCGTCACTACTCAGGGGGTCGATAGTCGATAGGGTCATCCCGCCCAGGTGGGCGCGGATCTCGATGACCATGCGGCCGCTGGTGTTGTACGTGGACGGACGAATCTCGGTGATGACGAAATCGCCCTCGTACTTACCCTCGCGGTACTGATCAAGCTCGGCATTCTTGATGACGAATTCGCCGATGGCGGTGGCGAGGCGGCCAACATTGAAGTCGCCGTTCCTGCCGTGGATGGTTCTGATGGCCAACTGGCCTGAGAGAGTGATCATGGTTCAGTTCCTCGTGCTGAAGTGTGAGATAAGAAAGCAAGGCCCCGGTTGGGGCCTTGTGTGGCTCAAAACGACTCGGCCGGCACAGGTGCGTCATCGCCGGTTTCGGAAGTCACCGTTTCGGACACGGAAGCATCCTGAGCAGTGGCTTCTTCCGGCACGGATGGCGTGCCGTCATGCACCGTTCCTTCAGCGGCCTTGGGTTCGGCCTTGTAGACGAGCTGACCGTCGACCTTGATCCAACTGACGAAGAGCAGTCGGGCCTTCAGGCTGACGCCCTGTTCACCGGCACGCTTCCCCTTGCTGTAGGTGAAGGTGTCGGCCCACAGGTCACCCAGGCGGAAGCCGATCAGTACTTTGCGTTCGGCCTCGACGGCCTGCTGGCAACGACGGATCAGATGCTGGGCCTCGCTGCCGGAAACGCGCACGTCGAAACGGCGGTATTCCGGTGAATCGCTCGGACCATTCAGCGCTGCAATGTCGCAGGCAAGAAAGGCATCACCTTTACGGGGCGTCACTTCGCGAATGCGATTGAGATAACCCAGGCCGGTGAGATGCAGGTCGAAATAGGACTTTTCAGATGAAGGGTTCATGGTGAATCTCCAGATGTAATGAATAAACAAGCGGAGACACACCCACCCTGGCGGGGAGGTATAACCCCCGCGCGGGTCGATGGATCGGATGATCCTGGTAGTGCTGTGCATCCACCATCCCGAGGGATGGCCGTTCGCGCTGGGGATGCTGAGGCGAACTGGTTGGGTCACGCGGTCGGAACCGCGCCGTAGCCTTGAAGACCGTGGCTACCTGGGCATGTCGCTGACGCATCAGCGGAACATGCTGGCAGGGTGGCACCGCAACGTGTCGGTCGGCGACCTTCAATAGGAATCTGTGTGCTCCCTCATTTCGCAGAAAAATGAGCCCCAATGGGGGCTCGGTCGAATGGCTGTCACCAGCCGGTATAATTCAGAATCAGGTCGGCAATGACCTGACGCCGTTCCAGATCCAGGCCACCAAGGTCAGACAGGCCATGGACGCCAACCCGCTTGAGCAGCGCACCGCCAATCTCGGCGTTGTAGAAGCTGACCATGGCGGCCAGAAAGACCCGTTCGCCGGAACTCATCACGCCAATGGCTTGATCGATAACCTCCAGATTCGGGCACAAATCCCACTTGTCCTCGGCCTGGTCGACATGGTCCTTGGTGCCCTTGCCAAACAGAGCGGGATTGAGCAGTTGGACACCGCGTTTCCAAGCCTGGAAGAAAGCCTCGGGCGCCTGTGTGAAATGTCGATCATTGAGGGCAATCTGTTCCAGCATTGCCTGTTTGTTCATCGTGTTCATCGCAAATGCTCCTGATCGTTGAGACTCATGGGTGCGTCCGCTGTGTCCATGCGCCGGTTTTCAGGGCATGGCTGGCGGCGTCGTGAGTGGGGAAGTATTCGACGGACTCGCGCGAGACGGGGCCGTCATCGAAGGTGCCGAGGTAGTACCCGGCGGCACAGCGCAGCACCTGCAGAGGCAGGCGCTTGCCCGCATAAACCAATGCCATGGAGCCGGCCTCGGCGACCGGTCTGGCGGTGACTGGATAGATGGACATGGAACTCTCCATTGAGTGATGGGAAGCGCCACATCCCAGCGGGACATGGGATTCCCGTGGGGTGGATGAAGCATCGTCGCCCTGACAGGGCGATCGTCCGCGGGACGATGCGTGGCGGACTGGTCCGGTCGTCCTTGAACCACCAGGATGCAGCCTTGAAGACCGGGGCTGCCTGGGCATGGTGCTGACGAAAATCAGCAACTCATTGGGTCAAGGTTCCAAAGTCTTGCGGGTGTTGGCGAGGGAGAATTCGTTATTGAATTCGCCCTGTTTGGCAGGGCAAGTGGCAAGTAATGGTGGCCACGGGAAAAGCAGCCGAAGGCAGATGCCTTCGGCGTGGATGAGGTCACCACCCGTGGGCTGCACAGGGCCCGGTCGTCGTCAGAACCTGGCACTGTTCCAGCAAGCACACCCGGCCCGTGTCGTGGCTGGGGCCGGCATCCTCTGGCACACATCCGCGCACAAAGGGAGCCCGTTGTTTCGCCGGTGGGCGCCGGCGCCGAATACCGCTGACCCCGGAGGGTCTCCTGACGGCTCGCGCGAGCAGGCACAAGGCGTCAGGAGACCCTTCGCGAGCAGCGAAGCATTGACGAAGGGAAGATCCCTCGGGTCATGGGATCGATGAACATTGGCCTTCTCGCCGGCGGCCAAAACCGCCAGGCGCGCACACCGAGATAGAAGGTAAGGCGTGCTGGGGCACCGCGCGGGGTGCGGGCGTTCGCGTGGAGCCAGTTGATCCGGGAAAACAGTCATGCCGTTCTGGAGGATGAGCGCTTGCGCTTACGTCCGCGACGGCCTTTGCCGGTCGATTTGATGGGCAGGGTGCCCTTGCAATCCGGATACCGGCTGCATGACCAGAAGGCACCGTTCTTGCCGTGTCGTTGGCGCGTGGCTGCCCCGCATTGCGGGCAGGCTGGCCCTTGCGGCTGGGCGATCGTCAGGGCGGCTCCCCGGTACTGCTGCACAAGTTGCGCCACCCAGGCCGATTGCTTGTCGATAAAGCCGTCCAGCGTCATCTGGCCCGCCTCGATCCTATCCAGGGCCTGCTCCCAGATGGCGGTCGTACCGGGATCTGCGATCGCGCCGGGCACGGCATCGATCAACGTGCAAGCCGCCTCGGTCGCGCGGATCGCCTTGCCTTTCCTGGCAATGTAGCCGCGCGCCAGCAGGCCATTGATGATGCCGGCACGTGTGGCTTCGGTGCCGATCCCCGTGGTTTCCTTCAGTGTCTGCTTGAGCCGAGGGTCGGTCACCAGCTTGGCCACGCCTTTCATAGCCTTGATCAGTTCACCCTGCGTATAGGGCCGGGGTGGCTTGGTTTTAAGCGCCTTCAGCTCGACCTGTTCCAGTGAGCAGGTCGCATCGGTTGCAAGCGGGGGCAGTCGCTGACTCTGCGCGTCACTCGGTTCCACCTCCTGTTCATTACGGGGCATCACGCGGTGCCAACCGGGTTCGACCACCTGTTTGCCCACGGCCTGTAGCGACTGCCCGGTGGCTGCGAACTGGGCATGGGTCCGGTCGAACTCATGATGCGGCAGGAACTGCGCCAGGTAGTGCGCCCGGATGAGTCGGTAGACCGCCAGTTCCTTCGCCGACATGGCACTGACGTTGGCTGGCTCCAGGGTCGGAATGATGCCATGGTGGGCTGTCACCTTGCCGTCGTTCCAGGCGCGGGAGCGGATGCTTCGGTCCAGACCGTCGATCAAGGGGCGCAAGGCCGGGTCAGAAGCCGCCAGGGCGTCGAGGACGGTGGGGACTTCCGCCAGCATGCTTTCGGGCAGGTAGCCCGAATCACTGCGCGGATAGGTCGTCGCCTTGTGCGTCTCGTACAGGGCCTGGGCGATGTCCAGGGTCTCCTGCACGTCCAGTCCGAACTGCCGGGAACACACCTCCTGCAAGGTACCCAGGTCGAACGGTAGCGGCGGTGCCTCACGCACGCGCTCCGTTTCCACGTGGGTCACGGTGGCGTCACGGGCCTTGCGCAGCGTATCGGCGGCGCTTCGCGCCACGGATTCCTGCAGGCACCGGCCTGCTTCGTCCGTGCTGCCGTCAGGCGGTAACCAACTCGCCTTGAAGGATTGGCCTGCGTGGGTGAGGACCATCTCGATGTCCCAATAGGGCACGGCAACGAAGCGTTCGATGGCCCGGTCGCGATCCACTACCAGCTTCAGGGTGGGCGTCTGCACCCGGCCCACCGAGAGCACGCCGCCGTAGCCCGACTGTTGACCCAGCAGGGTGAACAGTCGGCTCAGGTTCATGCCGATCAGCCAGTCCGCCCGGGAGCGCGCCAGGGCTGAGTGGTACAGGGGCAGCGTTTCCGTTCCCGGCTTGAGCGCATCCAGCGCCTTGCGAATGGAGGTGTCGTTCAGTGCCGACAACCAGAGCCGCCGAATCGGCCCGCGGTAGCCGCACAGGTCGAGGATCTCGCGGGCAATCATCTCGCCCTCGCGATCGGCGTCGGTGGCGATCACCAGTTCGGCGGCCTTGGCGATGAGCTGCTTGACGATGTTGAACTGCGCTTTGGTCGAGGCCTTGACCTCGATGCGCCAGCGCTCGGGAATAATGGGCAACTGCTCGATCGACCAGCGCCGGTACTGCTCGCCGTATGCTTCCGGCGGCGCGGTTTCGAGCAGATGGCCGATGCACCAGGTCACGGTGATACCTGATCCCGTGTAGCAACCGTTACCGCGCTGCCGGGCACCCAGCACACGGGCGATGTCCTTGCCCTGCGAGGGCTTCTCGCACAGATAGACCCGCACGCTGTACCTCCTTGCTCATGGTGGCCCCGGGACTGAACTGGCTACAGCATGGCGGTCGGTGAATGGTGTAGCTGCACATAACCCGATCTTGCTGGGTTCCGGGTTTTGGCCTGGCATGATGGGTGACATGCGGGGTGGCATGAGGGGCAACATGCAGGGTGGGAAGAGTGGACGTTGATGGGCTTCGGTGGCGCTATACCAGTGGTATAACCGTCGCTGGCGCAAAGTGAGCGGCTGAAGGTTGGTGCAGCCGCTCACGGCCTTGCTCACTCGTCAGCAGGTGGCTCACTGTCGGGCTCCTTGGGCTCCTTGGGCTCCTTGGGCTCCTTGGGCACCAGGGTCACGCGCTCGATGCGATACGGCAGGATACCGACCCGGCGTGCCTCGATTTTGAAGGTCACGCGCTCGTTCTCCTCGGCGTCCTCCCACTCGTCGCGTACCGTCCGGCCTTCCACCAGTACGCGCATACCATTCTGGTACAGCGTCTGCCAGTGTTCGGCGTCGCGGTGCCACAGCTCCACCGGCGCCCAGAAGCCGCCGCGGTCCTCGTAGCCATCCTTGACCGGTATGGGGTTGTCGAAATACACGTTCAGCCGCAGCAACCGGCGGGGTTCGTCATTGCCGTGGGTGAACTCCCGGTACTCTGGCGCAGAGCCGATATTGCCCTCGCCGTAGAAGTGTGTGCTCATGGGTTTGACTCCTTGGTGGTGGCGTGCCCCTGGGTACGCCGGTGATAGGCCGCTTCGGCCTGGGCCATCTTGCCGGCGCAGTCCAGGGCCTGGCGGGCAATGCTGTGGGTGAGGCTGATCTGCATGTTCAGGGCAATGCGCTGCAGCTCCATGGCGTACAGGTCGTCGATCAGCGAGACGGGGGTCGCAGGGGCGGCGATCAGTCCCTCCCACAGGGCGACGCCCATGGATGACCGGTCGAGGTTGCGCCAGCGCAGGAAGGTCGTCCCTGCGCCAGTGGTCTGCTGGGCCAGTTGCACGCCGAGCAGGTTGAACGGCACCTGACGGGCCTGGGGCAGCACGTGCCGCAGCGCCAGGCTGATCAGGTCGTCGCGCAGCCCGATGCATTGGTTGGCCCAGTCCTCCAGACTCCCCTTACCCTTAAAGGGTTTTAAAAGGCCTTTTAGGTAGGCAGCGTGTTCCAGGCGCTGGAAGTCCGGCTGTTCCAGGGGCGCAAAGGGCCGCGACGTACCAAGACGTATTGACTCAGTCATGCTGGCGCCTCCTCGTCTGGCGATACGCTGTCGTCAGCTTCGTCGTCATCCCCGGCCTTGTCGGCTGGCGCATCACTGGGAGATGCTGGCTTGGCCGAGGTATCTCGCGACGATCGGCGGTTGATCGGCGGCGCGAAGCGCGAACGGCGGGTGCCTTCGAGTACGTCCTGGGGCAAGTCTCCAAACTTGTCCCGTGCCGTCCGCGCCACCGCGTTGTTGGCCGCAAAGTCGTCCCGGCAGGTGCCGGAATAGCGGTACTGCTGGGCCAGCGAGAACAGGCTGCGCAGGGCATGCGCCCCATCGTTGAGCCAGCGTTCCAGGGTGCTGCGATCGATCAACGCGGTGTGATGCGCCAGGATCAGGCGGCGTGCCAGCTCGTCGTAGTCGGCGAGCAGATAGACCGCCATGAAGCCTAGCTGGGCATTGACGAACAGGGGCAGCTTGATGGGCTGGACGTTGAGGTTGTCCCCCAGGCTGAGGGCCGCCGGCACATCCGCCAGGGCCTGGTCCACCTGTTCGCGCAGGGCGTGCAGTCGTGTCCGGGTGTCGTTGATCTTCTCCTCGACCCGCAGCATCCACCAGTCCGAGTAGGGGTCGTCCTGTTCAGCCCCGCGCTTGAGCTTGTTCATGATCGACAGGAAGGCGTTGAGGCCGATGATGCCCGGCTTGCCTTCCGAGGCGGCGCGCCCATGCCAGATGCGGGAGGCGTGGTGGGTGTGCAGCGTCAGCGCCATCGCGCTGCGCAGCGATCCGAGGTTCAGTTGCAGAGATTCGTTGGCCATGTCAGCGACTCGCTGTGAAGAATCGAGCCGCCAGCATCGACAAAGTCCGGAAGGCAGTCAGTAAACAAACCGCACTCACACACTGCCTGTTTCCGGAAGGAGACTGCGATAGCCATCGATAGCCTTATGCCACTGGCATAATTCCATCAAGTACTGCGGAACATCGCTTGAAGGCGGGCGATATGGGCCTTCGCCTGTTCCGGGTCCACTGGTTGAGCTGGGCGTTCAGTCTCGGTGTCTATCCGATGTGCTGGCGTCGGCGGTGGATCTTTCCTGGACGGGCCGACACCGGCCCACGCATGGAACTCTCCCCGGATGGCCCGCTGGATGATGCCAAATAGGTAGTTGGCTGGCTTTTGCACGTGACTGTCACAACAGCGAACGTCCCATTCGTCTAGCACGGCCTGTTGCAGTTCGCTGTCGACCTTCCTGAGTGCGAGTAATGCCCCGGCTTGCTGCTCGTCATCGAGGCGATGAAAACGCGGTGGCAGGTCCAGATATTCCAACTCGCGCAGTACAGTACGTACTTTATTATTTTTAATACTTCTTTTACGTACTGTACTGTCATTCTTCGGAATCGGAAGCGTGCCGTCTGACGGGGCTTTGCGCCCTGATTCCGATTCGGAAAGCGGCTCGTCGTAATGCCGTAGAAGGCCTTGGGCGCTTTCTACGGTTTTAGGGTTATCCACAGGCTCTTGATCACTGATATTGGCGTCCCAGTTCTGCTCGGCCAGCCGCTGCGCCATCACCTGCAGACGTGACGGCAGTGTCCGACCGCTGACCATCGGGTCCTCGGTGATTTCCCTGAGCGTATGGACACCGACGACCCGCACCGCTTTCGCCGAGTGTGTCAGTGCCTGGCTGACCAGCCCCAGGTATTCGGTGTCGAGCTGCATGGCCTCGAAGGGGGACAGCGGTTCGTCATGCAGCACGTAGAGGTTGCCCTGGATGCGTCCGGAACGGGCGTCCCGTCGTCGCCGCACCAGGCTGAGCCATCGGGTCAATCGCAACTGGGTAAGTGCACGGGCCACGGTTTCGTGGGATGCCTTGGCCGTACATGGCATCGATGCCAGGTAGGGTCGCAGGCGCTCGTAGGTGGGAAAGGCGGTCACGCCATCATCGTTCAGCAGCAGGCGAAACACCTGCCAGGCATTGCGCTCCAGGGGTGTCAGGCGGCGATCGAGGAACAGTCCCCTGGGAACACTCTCGTGACGGTTACCGCTGAACAGGAAGCCATCCTGTGGGGTGGATTCCTCCGAGGAGGGTTTCAGGTGTTGGGTGGCTTCATCGAGGAGCGCCGCCAGCGAGACGGGGCCTTTGGGTCGGCCGGGATCGTCGGTGGCCATGGCTTACACCAGGCCCTGATCGATCCAGCCATGGATGGTTGACCACAAAACGGAGGCTGGCAAGTCGAGGTCCTCGGCCAGATCCAGGGTGAGTTCCAGCATCGCCATAGAGTCATCGAGCGCGATGCCACGCTGCTTGACCTCGGGCTCCCAGCGCCGCCACAGCTCAGTGTCCTGTGCCTCGTTCAGCTCTGGATGACGGCCCTTGCGCTTGGGCAGGCCGAGAATGTCGCGGCGCAAGGCCACTTCCTGATGCGTCAGCCCGTAGAACTTGCTCACCATCTCGGTGCTGGCGCCCAGGCGCAGCATACGATCGACGGCGGCGATCTCCTTTTCGACATCCGCCACTTGGCGCAGCAGGCGCTGCAGCACGTCGCGGTTCACGGTCACCGAGCACCAGGGCACGGTGGCATTGATCAGTACGCTGACCAGTGCCGGATGTTTCAGGGCGCCCAGTTCCTCCTCGCCGAAACCCATGGCCTTGCAGCGACGCAACTGACCGTTGCGCAGATCGTGCAACGCCTGTGCGATCACAGCTTGGTTGAGTGGATGCGGTACCGACATGCTGCCTCCAGAAACCCTATGAACCGGGGGGCGTCGTGGTGTCCGCCCCGGTGCCCGATTCCAGTTCCACCAGGCGGCGCGATAGCCGCAACAGGCGAAACAGCTTGACCAGACCGTTGTCGCTCAGGCGCGAGACCTGACCGCTGCCTGTGCCCTGTCGCCCTTGCAGCAGTGGCCCCAGAGAATCCAGCAACCGTAGATTGTCGAGATCGCCAAGGGGGGAGCTCGATGACTTGTATCCCGTACTGAGTGCATGGAGCAGGGTGAGAACGGCCCGGCCGATCATCGGTACCACGCGGCCATCGGTGGCGAGTATGCTCATGTCGCAGATGAAACCGATGCCTGTATCGATCGGCTGAATGTGTTCGGCTTGGCCCGCCTCGTCCGCGATTTCACCGGCGAACTGCGCGATATGCACCCGTAGGCTGTCCGGTGCATCCAGTCCGGGCTCGATGTGCCAGACATCCGTGATGGGGTAGAGACCGCCCGCCTGCACGGGGATGGCCTTCAGCACGTTCGATGCGAAGTCCTCCAGTGCGTCGCCCGTCCTGTCGGCGACCAGGCGTTGGATGTCCTGCAACCGATCGGTCGTTGTCGCCGGCGAGACGATGTTCCCCGCGAGTCGTTCGTTCCGATCCTCACCCTGCGGTTCGGCGTTGTCAGTGGAGGCCGGGGATCGAGCGGGCTCCCGGGCCGGAGGTGCATCTTCCAGGGAGGGTTTTGAAACCGGCGCTGAAGTACGTGATGTGTCGGCCGGAGAGGAAGGCGGCTGGTGCGTTCTCTCGGGGCTGACGGGAGGCGGTGGTGCCTCGACCAGCGCTGGAGGGTGTTGGATCGGATCGCTCAGGATACGGTGACGGCTTTCGGGCTCCGTGATTTCCAGCGTTAAGGTGTCGTAGTCGACGTCAAGCAACTCCGCCATCTGCCCGATCAATTCGTCCTGTACGCGCCCGACCGAGAAATCATCGGCGGCGTGGTCGAATGACGCCAGCACGTCGTGGAACAGAGCTGGAAAGTCGATGCCCGAAGGCCGGTCCCAGCAACGGGCGTCCCAGGCTCTTGCGCTGGATTTGCGTAACGCCGACAAACGTTCGATCTGCGGTCGGCCGAGGCCGCCGTAGAGCACGGTCGGCATGGCGGGAAGCAGATAGGTGACGGCATCCTGCATGCGGCTGATGTGCGGCTGGGCGATGGGGTAACCATCGGCAGTGAGGCGTCGCGCCAACTCGGTTTGTGTCAACGTCTCGCCCGATTCGATCTCGTACAGCTCCCGGGCCTTCTCGATACCGAGAGCACGTTCGATGAACGTCAGTCCGCCATGCAGTTCGTTCTCGGCCAGATGACCGGTCAGGGCGACGATCTCGCCCCGCTCCGACCACGGGCGGAACAGGCAGGGAATACGGAAGAAGCGTTCTTCCTTGGTTTCCGTCCATAGCTCTCGCAGGATGGCCAGTCGTGTGTTGCCCCCGTTGCGGATGATGTAATGTAACTCACCGGGCCGACGAGTGATGGCTGGCGGCGAATCGAGTCCGCGTTCCCGGATCGAGTCCTTGATCTCGTCGTATAGGGGGTTGCGTGTCACACGCGGATTGAGGTCATACGGCTGAAGCTGGTCCAGCGTCACCGTCATGGCTGTGTCGGCGATGGGGTCACTCAATGCCTCGGCCTCTGGGCCGCTGCGCTTGAACTGGTCGGCCAGTAGCTTGTCAGCCATGTCCTTGGGGGTCAGCTCAGCCATCGTTGCCCCCTTCCTTGGCAGCCGCTCGCGCCTGTCGCCGCATGCGTGCAAGAGCATTGCGCGTGGACCGATGGTCACTGGGTGTCGAGCCCGTGTAGATCGCGGGTAGTCCGGGCTTGGTGAATCGCAGATGGCCCCCAGCGGTGCGAGTGACTTCCCAGCCTTCGTTCAGGGCAAACTCGATCAGTGGCTTGAGGCGCTTGTAACCCCGCGCCGGAATGGGGAAGCGGTTCATGTGCCAACCCTCCGATGCGCACCGGCTCGCAACTGGTTGAATGCTGATTCCCAGGCGGGAAACAACTCGCAGGACAGTGTGCGCATGGTGTCGAAGGCAGCCGGCGTGACTCGCCTTTTGGGGCGGCGGTACTCCACCCGGTGAACGGGCTGGGCCTGGGTCGAGGCACGGGGGTAGGCTTCGATGGCCGGGATGCTGGTATCGAGCACGACGATGCCTGGCTCAGTGGCAAACAGGTCGTGCAGCGCCTGCTGGATCAGCCGCGCATTGGCGGAGACCGGGTGAACTCGGTTGATGAGCAGTTGCAGCGGCGGCGGTTCGATGCCAAGACGCCGGTAGGGCGCGATGTCCCGCATCAATTGCAGAGTGCCACGGCGGAATTCCCGTGCTGCCAGAATCTCGGGCGTGACCGGAGAGAGGGCAAGGTCGGAGGCCAGTACCGCCATCTCCAGCAGGACGCTGCGTGAGCCCTGGGTATCGATCAGCAGCAGGTCATAGTGGGGGCGGAACGCCGGTAATAGATTGCGCAGCCGCAGCCGACCGTCGGGCGCATGCAGCAACAGGGTATTCAGTTGTCCCTTGTCGTCATTGGACAGTATCAGGTCCAGGCCGTCGATGACGGTGTGCGATATCAGGCGGGCATGATCCTGCTCATTGAAGGCCAGCAGCTCATAGATGCCATCCGGCGCATGGGACTGCAGCGTGAAATAGCTGGACAAGGTGGGCTGCACGTCCAAGTCGAGCAACAGGACGCGCAGCCCCGCATCGGCCACGATGCCGCCCAGGTTGGCGGCCGTGGTGGTCTTGCCCACGCCGCCCTTGGTCGAAATGATGGATACCACCTGCATGTGTTTCCTCCTCGAATGGATTAGTCCGAAAAGGAAACGTCAGGTACGCTCGTTGAGGCGGTCTTCGATCCACTGGTCGATTTCGGCGGCATCCCAGCCCACGGCGCGCACACCCAGGCGCAGCGCCTTGGGGAACTTGCCCGCTTTCATCAGGTTGTAGATGTGTGCGCGCTTGAAGCCGGTCTTGGCTTCAACCTCGGCACGGCGCAAGATGCGGCGTTCGACCGGTTGTGTCGGGAGAGATTGTGAGGACATATTGAGCACTCCTGGACGCTCGTTAGCGTGTTGAGGAACGTGCTAGCCATTTCATGCCCTGACGGTACGCATTGCACTGCAATTGCAGAAGACGGACCTGCAATTGCAGTCAGTATGGATCGGTATTGATATGTTGTTTGGCAGCCTTGAACTTCGACCACAAGGTTCTTTCGCTGAGCCCTGGACGGCCTGGGTAGTAGGCCAGCAATGTGCTTATTATGGAATCAGTGGTGTTAAATGAAGAATAGCGCTTGCCGCTAGGAGATTGGCCAAGCAGCAACGTCAACAGACCGCCGACGATGCTGAGATAGGTCGCCTCGCTTCTGGTCGAAATATCACGCTCAGCCGCTTCCTGATTTTTGCTCTGTTCGCTCAGTAGGCGATGTTTATCCTGCAGGATCTGTAAACTTTGTTCCATGTCGGCAATCCTCAGTTTCAGCGCTTCACGATCGGCCAGCAAGACTTGCATGGTGTCCGCGCTGATAGCGGGGTGCAGTTGTCGCTCCATGTCGTCGAACAGAAATTCAGGTTTTTGATCGGGATAGAATTGGGACATCCAGGCTTTGAGATCGACATGGCGAATAGTGAGATCAGGGTCGTCGAGTAGTGCTGGATCGTCGCGAGTAACGCCGCCTTTTCCGTAATGCAGTTCACCGTTTCTGAGGCCATCCAGGATGCGTTCGATGTTGAGCTTGAGCTCTGGCCATCTTGGGAAGTCATTTGGGCCTGGCATGCACTTCCCAGCGAATTCACGAAGAATCCTGGCTTCAACCCGCATCAAGCTGCTCCACCGAATCGCGGCTTCGATTGGTCGATAAAAGATTTTGGTATGCTGAGTGTCATTGTTTTTGCCCATTGTTCGTTCCAGCCACCTGGTCCTCCTGGCAAAGTGTTAACAGCAGTTCCCCAAGCCAGTAGAGGAGGTACCTTCCTCTCTGGACAGCAGTTCACACATGGGTAGACTGACGTCAATGGCCAGTAGCGATAAGGCAATATAGGGAGTGCTGCAACACCCTATTTTTCTTGGATTATTCGCTACTAGTGCTGGCTGTCCCACGCCACGAATCAGTGTTGGAAGATGTCTCTCTCAAGTAAAGACCTGTCGCATCTGAGCCAGATCCAGTGCAGATCGATCAACCGAGCCAGACTTTTGGTGTCTGGATGCTGATCCATTCCTCTTGTACCTGAGACCACGCGACCACGACTGGCCGCCACAAGGACTGTCTTTAGGATGCACCGCTGGTGCGATGGACCTGGGCCGGTCTCAATCTCTCGGGAAGAAGCGGCGGTGTGTTGCCTGGCAGGTCTAATGTCAGACAAAAAAAGAATGGCTACATGCGAATTTTCACGATCCGACGTGATTTACGCGGTGCATGAAGCTGTTCAATTGCTCGGACGGATCACTGTCTGGCCGTAGCAGGTAGGTCGTCATCATGAACGGGTTGCCCGCCAGCGGTCTGATAATGACGTCCTTATGATGGGAGGCTTCAAGCCGGGCCATGTTGGAGAAGCCGACCCCATAGCCCGCAGCCACCAAGGTCAGCATCAAATCATGCGTGGCTACACGCTCTGCTACGACGGGTTGCGCATCAACCAAATTGAGTAGGCGGTCCAGTTGTTGGCTACATCCCTGGCAAACTTCCGGGCGGCAGAGTACCAGCGGGTAGTTCATGACTTCATGCAGGGGTACTCGCTTATGCACCAATAGGGGATGTCTGATTGGTACAGCCACTACCAAAGCATCATGCCAGACCGGCTCGGCGACGATACCGTCGACTACGTCCTCGGACAGCGCGAAGCCGGCGTCATACAGATCACTGCGGAGACCTTTCAGTTGCTGCGAGAGAGGTGTCTCAAACAGGCGGATCTCGACTTCCGGCTCCTCTTCCCGGCAAAGCGCCAGTAATGTGGTCAAACGACTGCGAGCGATGCCGTCGGACAATGCAATACGCAGTGTGCCGCGATAGCCCGTAGCGGCAGCTTTGACGTTAGCCTTGGCCTGATCAATGCCTAACAAGACACGGCGGGCATCCTCCAGGAAGACCTGGCCGGCCCAAGTCAGCCGTGTACCCCGACTGGCACGGTCGAACAGTACGGCTCCCAGTTCGGTTTCGAGTTGCTTGATGGTGCGCGACAAGGGAGATTGCTCGATATTCAGTCGTTCGGCAGCACGACTGAAGTGCAATTCTTCGGCGACGGCGATGAAATATCGAAGGTGGCGTATCTCCATGCGCTATGTCCTCTCGATCAGCGCCACCACAGTACGATCATCATGATCGAACTCCCGGCTGTCTAGCCGAGGATGGGATCGATAGACGCATCCCATTTATCGTACTTCGGCGGCTGGGCAGCACTCTTGCGGTGGCATCCAAACCAAGAGTGCTCGGCGATCGAAGCCCCTATAGCGGTCCGCCTCCCGCAGGGTGTTGCATCGAATGTAATCAGCACGCCGAATGATGTACGATTGACTTAATTAAGCAAAACCAACATTATCATAAAATGGACAGCTTTGCTGCTCTTGCAGATCCCACCCGCCGCCGGATCATCGAGACCTTGGCGCAGGGTCCCCTGTCGTCCGGTGAAATTGCCGGACGGTTCGATATCAGCGCACCGGCCATCTCGCAACACCTGAAGGCACTACGCACTGCCAGGCTGGTGCGAGTTCGCATAGCAGCTCAGTGGCGAATCTATGAGCTCGACGAGGAAGGCATTGATGAACTGCGGAAGTGGGTCAACAACATCAAGCGCTACTGACCACGGTTGAGGGCTCGCACAACTGAGAACCAACATGAGCAGCGAATCATGATGCACTGTCCTGCCGCCACGAAGCAGCGATGACCCGCTGGATGTGGCGGAACTAGAAGCTGATAGCTAGCTCTACGCTGTGAACCGACCATCCGGGCCAGGCTTGGGGAAACAACCTGCCCAAGGAGAGCTCCAGGAACAAGCAGCCCCCCGCCCTACACCATCCAAGGAAACGATTTGCTTAATCGTACTGAATTCTGGCAGGATCAGGCACTTGGGGCGCAGGAATTTCATCTTTCCGGACTTTCGTTTCAGCAAGGATGAAATTGAACTTCTTGGGCAGTATCCACCAAGCGCTATCAGCGTCCAATCAAAGCCGCTGCGGAAGGGGGTACTTTTGGGGGTACCGACCCGGAATTATCGAACCTCAAAAAACCGGGAACCCGCATGAAACCTAGGGTCCTGGCCACCTTCGCCGACTTAACGTGTAGGAGTGAAGCCCATGGCACGCACCGTGACCGTCGCCGCCACCCAGATGGCCTGCAGCTGGGACCGGGCGGCAAATATCGCCAATGCTGAACGCCTGGTGCGGGAGGCGCACCGGGCCGGCGCGCAGGTCATTCTCCTGCAGGAGCTGTTTGAAACCCCCTACTTCTGCCAGAAACCGGATGAGGACCACATGCTGCTGGCCACAGCAATGGCAGAAAATCCCGCCATCCGGCATTTTCAGGCCATTGCACGGGAACTGCAGGTGGTACTGCCGATCAGTTACTTCGAGCTCGCCGGTCGCGCCCGCTTCAATTCAGTAGCCATTGTCGATGCCGACGGCAGCCTGCTCGGCAACTACCGCAAGAGCCATATTCCGGACGGCCCCGGCTACCACGAGAAGTTCTACTTCAATCCCGGCGATACCGGTTTCAAGGTCTGGAATACCCGTTATGCCCGCATCGGCGTGGGCATCTGCTGGGATCAATGGTTCCCGGAAAGCGCACGCAGCATGGCACTGCTGGGCGCCGAACTGCTGTTCTACCCGACCGCCATCGGCAGTGAGCCCCACGACCCCGACATCCACTCTCGAGACCACTGGCAGCGGGTGCAACAGGGCCACGCCGGCGCCAACCTGATGCCCTTGATTGCCAGCAACCGCATCGGTCGTGAGGTTCAGGAAGACAGCGACATCACCTTCTACGGCGGCTCCTTCATCGCCGACCACACCGGGGCACTGGTGCAGCATGCGGATGGCGCCCATGAGAGCGTGCTGGTAGAAACCTTCGACCTGGACGCCATCGAGAAGATGCGCACGGCCTGGGGCGTATTCCGCGACCGCCGGCCACCGCTCTACGCGCCCATCAACACACTGGACGGCGAACACGCGTGACTCCGCAACCCGGCACACCACGCGCCGACGGCTACTACATGCCAGCGGAATGGGCCCCGCATACGCGGACATGGATGCTCTGGCCAGAGCGCCCCGACAGCTGGCGCGCCGGTGCCGTGCCCGCGCAGGCCGCCTTCAGGGCGGTTATCGCCGCCATCGCGCGCTTCGAACCGGTAACCGTAGGCACCTCGCAGGCGCAATTCCTGAACGCCTCGACACAGCTGGCTGACATCCCGAATGCTCGCGTTATTGAACTTTCCAGTGATGACGTCTGGATGCGCGATTGCGGCCCGACCTTTGTGATCGACCACGCGGGCGGCCTGGCAGCCGTAGACTGGGATTTCAACGCCTGGGGCGGTCACGATGGCGGCCTCTACCCCACCTGGGACATCGACAGCCAGGTCGCGCGGAAAGTGGCCCAGCTGGAGGGCGTTACGCGCTACGCGACTCCCGGCTTCGTGCTGGAAGGCGGCTCCATTCATGTGGACGGGGAAGGCACGCTGATCACCACCGCGGAATGCCTGCTGCACCGCAACCGCAACCCGGGACTGTCACAGGATGCGATTGAAACCTACCTGCGGGACTATTTGGCGGTCGACACCATTATCTGGCTGCCACAGGGCATGTACAACGACGAAACCGACGGCCATATCGATAACTTCTGCTGCTTCGTGGCACCCGGCGAGGTCCTGCTCTGCTGGACCGATGACGCCGCCGACCCCAACTACAGTCGCTGCCGGGCTGCGCTTGCGGTGCTGGAGAACAGCCTCGACGCCAAGGGGCGCTCGCTGCGTGTGCACACCATTCCCATTCCCTCGGCCCGCTACGCCGTTCTGGAGAGTGAGGGTGGCGCCATCGGCCAGGTACCGGATGAAGAGGGACAACCGGAGCGGCTGGCCGCCTCTTACGTGAATTTCCTCATCGTCAATGGCGGCGTGGTGATGCCCGGGTTTGACGACCCGATGGATGCGGTGGCCCGCAAAACGCTGGAGAAGCTTTTTCCGGAGCGCGAGGTAGTGATGGTGCCGGGCGGGGAAATCCTGCTCGGAGGCGGCAATATTCACTGCATCACGCAACAGCAGCCACGGCCGACAGGCGCTTGACTTGCCCCGGCAAAATTAGGAAAATGCGCGCCTTCTCGGGACAGCAGTCCCATGCAGTAATTGTGGCTACGTAGCTCAGCTGGTTAGAGCACAGCATTCATAATGCTGGGGTCGGCAGTTCAAGTCTGCCCGTAGCTACCATATCTTTCAAAGGGTTACGTACGCGTAGCCCTTTTTGTTTCTGCCAAATGCGTGAGATTTGCGTGACCCTCCTTCTGTCTTGGCATTTGGGCTCTTCAGTAGCGTTAATGTCGGCGTTGATCCCCGCTCAAAACTCACTTTCTCGGCTGCTTCTATCAGTTCCCCGATTTCCACTGCCGAGTAGTGTGTGGTGATTTGCTTGTTGGTGTGACCAAGCAGCACCATACGCGTCTCAACACCAATGCCAGCAGCGCGCAGGCGACGACCGAAGGTGTGTTTCAAGTCGTGAACCCTGACCTGAGATAACTCTGTCACGTCCCGCGCTCTGCGCCACGCCTTGTTATTCATCCGCTCCACCGGTTTGTGCTCACCTTTATACTTATAGGTGAAGACGTGTTCCGGATGAATACCCCGCTGACGATTCACAACGGCTCTCGCGACGGCGTTCAGGACCACCAACCGATCTTCGCCATTCTTTACAAGTTCACCCGGTATCAGGAATACACTGGCAGACAGCTGCGTATTCCGCCCCATCGTGACCACCCATTCCGATTTATCGTG
>TARA_R110000772_G_scaffold90921_1_pt1 | contig 34823 bp, 32 predicted proteins | sample TARA_R110000772 | Tara Oceans TARA_R110000772 (sample SAMEA4397948) | marine metagenome | biome: Polar Biome; feature: [SRF] surface water layer (ENVO:00010504); material: water (ENVO:00002006), including particulate matter (ENVO:01000060) such as... | depth 5 m | reverse complement strand
GACTCTGTCGAGTTTCGCATCCCAAGCCGCATCACATCGGTTCAGTCTCTGATGCGCAGGTACGAGTTGATGTATGTTTTGGTTGACAGCGCCGTCAAGGGGCACACGCCCTCTGTTGCCTTTCGCCGCGTCAAGCCCATCGTCCTCGCCATGTATGGCGGCGATGAAGCCAAGGCCGCGAAGGTCATGGCACTTGGTCGGTCGTTCTGCAAGATGACACGCACGGGCCAAATCAGTCTCGACCTGATACCTTTTGTTGACCCGTACGGCAGCATGCGCAGCCACTACTCGCGGTTGGCTCTTCAGGGCTGTCCGATGGCTGACGCGGGCGGGCGGACATCGGTTCCGGAGCGTTGGTGACATCGGGGGGCGAGGTTTTGAAACCTCGTCCCGCTGTCGGGTGATGTGTATCACCCCTGACGATGGCTCAAAAGGGCCGAAACAGCAACTTAATAGGTGATGCCTTACCATCGCAACAACATGTCGTATCAAGGTAAAATAGATTTTTGGACTGCTCAACTTGCTGACGCGAAGGTCAACAATCAGTCGCGCTACTCGGTGGTGCGATGCGAGGAGTCTTTGGCTCACTTCAAGGATTGTCAGGAGACGCTCTTAGGGAGGGTCATGTCGCGCGGGCTTCGGAACGACGACATCGAGTTCACCGATATGACCACAAGAGAAAAACTAATTCAGGAGTTCGTAGCAAACGTAGAGGTCGGTGCAGAGATTCTCATCTCGCAGGACTGCGCGACAAAATTGAATGCGGCGGTTGACTATGACTCCGGTTGGATTGGCGACTGCCGATTCGAGGAGTTAGCCGAGGTTGGGTTGTACGGAGCAGTAGTCAATATCGGATGGATGGAATGCTCTGTTCACGAGTTTGACAGCATCACGCAGCTAATCGTTATCGCCGCCGACGACACGAGCATCATCAAGCACATCAAATTTTAATAGAAACAAATTGTTAACAACTTTTAACATACTCCTTGTTGAATTACTCAAGTATTAGACTATCTTTGTACCACACCCACACTAACACCGCACACCATGAACACATTAGATTTCCTCAACCTCGACAGACTGCGTGCTTTTCACGTAGAGTTCTACGGCCCCACAAACCACAGAGGTGCCCGCGTTCGCGTCAAGGACATGCGCAACAACAAGCGCGTCTTCCTATCGTACAACTACGAGACGGGCAACATCCTCAAGCAGGCCGTCAATCACTTGGAGTCGGTAGGCATCCTGCCGCACGCCATCATCCTGCATGACGCGATGGGCGGCTACACCATCGGCTCTCAGAATTTTTCCACCGACCTAATATAAGACCCATGAACAAGAAACAATCACAATACCTTGCGTACGCCGCATCGACAGGAAAATATAGTGCTGACAGAAAACAGCAGCGCCTTGAGGACATCATCACCATCGTGTGTGTGGTGGTCATACTCTCCGTATTCGCACTTGCAATCGTCCTTGGCGGATGCACATCCATGACATCGGCATGAACACTGACACCAAGCAGGCCATCAAGATATCCCTCGCGTTTATCTTCTTCATCATCGCATGGGCCTACGCATCGAGCGTTGACCTTGAAATCCTAACCATTGAAACAAAATAGCATGAGCATAATCCTCTCGCCATCCATCGCCCAACTTCAAGAGGTCTACGGGCTTGAATGGATTGACTACGTCGAGTACGCTGACCTTGAAATTCTAACCCTTGAAACAAAATAGTCATGAGCAATATGTCATACTGCCGATTTGAAAATACATACGGCGACCTAGAGGACTGCAAAAATGCAGTTGAGAACCAATCCGAACTGAGCGAATGGGAGTTACCGTATGCCAAGGGAATGTACAAGTTATGTCTTGAGTTTATCAAGGAGGCCGAGCACCACGGACTCTTCGATGAGAACGGAAACAACATAGACCTATCATGACTGAAATCTATATCGACATCGAGCACCACGAACTATTCGTGGAGTTCGACCACACCGAAGGGTGCCCGGGTGACTACCACACGCCGCCCGATAGCGGGACAATTGAGTTGGTCAAGACAACGCTATGCACCGAGCATGGCGAGAGAGACATCGACCCGCACTGCTTCCGTGGTTTAGTAGACCACATCGTAGAGCAGGCATGGGAGTCCCTTGAAAAATAAATTTGGATAGTAACATTAAATGAACTATCTTTGCACCGTCAGTGAACTACTGATACTCACCGAGGTTTCAAAACCTCACTAAGAATAAAGTAACATGTGTGTGATTATAATCAAACAGAATAAAAATATTATCTCGAGCGAGGTGCTTGAGAATTCAGCCCGCCTCAATCCTCACGGCTTGGGCATCACGTTCCTCGACACCTTCGAGACTACGTACCACGAGTCGGACGACTACGATGCGCTGACAACTGAGCGCCCATTCATCGCTCACTTTAGGTACGCCACCGTCGGCAAGGTTGGCCGGGCCAACACCCATCCATTCGTATGCGGCAAGCAGGGGCATGAGTTGCTCATGCAGAACGGCACCATCAAGGGTCTCGGCACCAAGGACAAGTGCGATAGCAAGGTCTTGGCTGAGAAGCTTGGCGACATGCCGCGCAGTAAATGGAAGGCTGAGTTGGAGCAGCACGACTCACGCTTTGTCACCATCAACACTGAGGACAAGACCTTTCAGATTTATAATCGGGAGGCGTACACCAAGCGTGATGGGGCATGGTACTCCAAGGCCAACGTCCTGCAAGATAATGTGGTGGCGGTATATGGCACGCTTAAGCGCGGCCATAGCAACCACCTACGTCACCTGAACAGCGGGCGATTCATGGGCAGCGGTAAGACGCAGACCAAGTATCCTCTTGTCATCTCGGGCCTGCCCTACCTTCAGTCTACGGCGGGCGTGGGTCACCATGTGGCGGTCGATGTGTTCAAGGTATCCGACAAGGTCTTCGCTGACCTTGACATCTTGGAGGGACATCCCGAGTGGTACATCAGGCAGGAGGTGCCCATCACTATGGATGACGGGCGTGTGATGACATGTTGGGTGTACTTCAACGACACGGAGCCCTTCCGTGGTGAGGAGCATCACGAGTCTTACGAATTCCCATGCAACCAATTCCGGTTTAAGACCTACGAGCCTGAGCCTGCATGTAGCATCGCCCTTTGGCGGGAGTCCGGTCAGGACGACGCGCCATTTTGTGTTGGATGCTACAACGACTTGGTCATGGACGAATATCCCGGCGGCACCTTTACGTGTACGGGGTGCGGCAGCAACTTCACGGAGAAGGAGGTAGCAGAGTTTAATTTTTAACCGATGAGCATTATACTTAACCGAGCCCGCAAACGGATAGTCGAGGTCATCATACAGACCATCGTGCTACCTAACATGGGGTGGACGGGCGATGGCGATGAGGCCAACGAGGCGCGGATAGAGATTGGCGAGGCCATGGAGGCTATGCTACAGGACATCGACTCTCACTATCAGCCCCATGATTAAGGTAGAGTTCGTATCCCCCAATGGAGAGAGAACACACGTAGCATCCTTCATGGATGAGGACGTGTATGTCTCCTCCCTTGAGGCGCTTGAGGCTCGGGCATCTCAGGTGAATGCAGTAGTCGAGGACAGTTTCCTTGACGAGCGCCCCATCCTCCCATCGTGGGCGGGTGTAAGTAAAATTCTACACCAAGGGTATTGGTACGTCAAGTACTCTGACCTTCGGTGTGAAAAAACAATATAACATGGCTACACTATTAAAATCAGACGGGTCTTCTATATCTAACGTAGAGATTGACACGCTACAACAACAGCAGGCATTGGTCGGCGGCTACATCGAGTATGTCTACATCGGCGAGACCGAACAAGTTCTTATCGTGAATGAGGAGGGACTGCTTGATGACTATCCCGTGATAAATGCGGAGGCATCCCAACTCGCACAGAAAACTATCGTGGGCGATGTCATCTTGGCTATGTCCTCAGAACTTAACTGACCATGACTAATTTTTTTCTCCGCTCTGCGTATCAGGCCAAGTTGCATGGCGAGAGCCACGACCGCATCCAATTGATGCAGCAGTTAGCTGACCGAACCGAGTGGTCGTTCAAGGACTTGTCTCAGTTCGGGCAACTCATGCCGGTGGCTGCGTTCCGTTCTGAGTATGACGTATCTCTTTATACTCTCAACGACGACTGCACTGACGTCATGCTGTATCCTCAGATGTACTACATCAACCTGCTTAAGAGCGGGATGTGGTCATACCACGGGCTGTTCGATGGCAAAGTCTTCAGTGACCAACAACTTGAGGTGGTCGAGGAGTATGTGTATAACGATGTTCTAAAGTTAGAAAGAAGTTCTACATAATTTGCACAAGAGATAAACCTCTCGTATATTTACATCAATCAATTCAATCTAATCTAATGTCCAAAATAAAGACACTGCTTGACGAGAATCAAGACGAAGACGACAACAGATACTCCGACGAAGAGTATCACGTGTCTAAGTACCGAGGTTTTGAAACCTCACCTGCCGATAAATTATTCATAGACTTCCTTGACTACCTAACGGGTGGCAAGGCAAGGCCTACTAAAAAATCTACAGATGAAACAGGAAATCTTTGACTCATATGTCAGCAGCATTCATAAGCGATTCAACATTGAATCCCCTGATGAATTGTTCGTTAAGACCAAGCGGCGTGACGTGGTTGACGCTCGTCACATCCTATACTACATGTGCCATGAGCGCCCGATGCGCATCAGATACATACAGCAGTACATGCTTGACCGGGGGTATGACATCTCCCATTCGTCTATCATCTATGGCGTATCGCAGGTCACCAAGTTAATCAAGGAGGACGACGACTACCGTAATCTCATAGAAGAACTCAAGTTAGATGCCGTACAATCTGCGTGAGGTTTTCGACCAAGCGCAGGCGGACGGGTACTCGGTCAACGTGGGCTCTATCTACGCTAAGGCGCGGATGCTGTATGGCATCAAGATTATACAAGGAGATGAGGTCACCATCTTAGATACCCAAAAGGGTGGCGACCACTACCGAGAGGTAACACCACGGGCCTACGCAGACTTCAAGATGTTTGGTTGGAGGTACGGCGTGTATCTCTTGGCAATATCGAGCGCCGAGAAGCGGGTTGATAGACTCGCAGAGAGGGTGCTACAGGAGGAGATTCGTGAGCCGCGAAGAATCAAGTACCTAAAGATGAGTAAGGCTCAATTAGAAAGGGCATCCGCACACCATGCGATGCTGAATAAGAAGTTTAGTAATTTAAAATCAAATAGTTATGACACAAGTAAAAAGTAAATCAGTTTTTGAAACGTTAGCTGCAATCAACGTATACGATTACATCGACAAGAGAGGAGGACTCTCCTATGTATCATGGGCTAACGCATGGATGCTACTCAAGCGAGAGTTTCCTGCGGCGACACGCACCATCTATGAGCACGACCACACGGGCATGAACTACTTCAGTGATGGGCGCACGTGTTACGTGAAGGTGGGGGTGACCATCAACAAGCAGGAGATTATTGACATGCTACCGGTCATGGACTTCCGCAATAAGTCTATCTCCGTGGACAGCGTTACGTCTATGGACGTGAACAAGGCCATCCAACGGAGCACCGTGAAGTGCATTGCCATGCATGGCTTGGGCATCGGAGTGTACACGGGTGAGGATATCCCGGAGCCAACACCGGCACCTGTTGAGTTGGAGACCATGTCTCCTAAGTCTTCGTCTTGGGGTGCGGTGGAGAAGTTCATCGTCACCTCTCGCCATGAAGAGTTTGACACACTTGTTCAGCGCATGTCTGCCAAGTATAAATTTACTGCCCCCTCCATCAAGAAACTGCAGGGTGTATATGACGTCGCCAACGAAGAGAAGCAAGCATGAAAGATGTAATAGAACTGCTAAGGGATGACGCAGAATACTATGCCGGAGTGGGGAGGAACTACCTCTCCAACTCTGACATCAGTAAGCTGCTCACCAATCCGCACGAGTATGGCGTGCCCCAACCTGACAACGTAAACTTTGCCAAGGGCAGGTACTTCCATCAGTTAATCCTTGAGCCTGAGAAAGCCAAGGAGACCATCCATGTCGATGCCTCTACCCGTAACACCAAGTTCTATAAGAACTTCCTTGAAGAGAACGGCGTTGCATTCGCCATGCTCACCAAGGAGAAGGAGGACTTGGAGGAGAACGTCATGACGATGCTCGGGAACTTTGAATTCCATGAGGGTATCCGCGCTGAGGGCAACCGATATGAGGAGCCTGCCATTGGTGAAATCAAGGGCGTGATGTGGAAGGGTAAGGCCGACATCATTACCAACGACTGCATCATAGACCTGAAGACCACGGGCAACATCGCCGAGTTCAAGTGGTCGGCACGCAAGTACAACTACGATTCGCAGTGCTACATATACCAAACGTTATTCGGTAAGCCGTTGGTGTTCTATGCCATAGACAAGGGCAGCAATCAGCTCGGTATGTATCGTCCATCGGAGAGTTTCGTGGCGCGTGGTGAGGAGAAGGTCGAGCAAGCCATTGAGGTTTACAAGAAGTTCTTTGCACCTGATGCGACGGAGAAATTGGGTGAGTACTTCATCAATGAAATTCTATAGCATCGTCGAGTGGGTTAGGAGAGCCCTGACCTCCGACGTAGTTCAGATAGACGTTCCAACTATCTGCGACTCATCGCAATCAAAACAAAATATTATTGATGCGGTATCAATTTTCTTGGAGCAAACAATTAAACACAAGTAGAAATGTCACAAAACGACGACAAGGTTTTCGGAGAAGGTATCTTCTTCAAGACAAAAGAGAGTGCCCCATCATTCGTGATTGGCTCTGTATCAATCAAGGTGGACGAGTTCATCACATTCCTAAAGGACAATGTCAAGAAGGGGTGGGTGAACATGGACTTAAAGGAGTCCAAGGGTGGCAAGCACTACTTCCAAGTAGATACTTGGGAACCTAAGCCACGTGCTGAGGGTGCGCCTGCACCTGAGCCGACCAAGGCAGCGGCACCTGCTGCGGCCAAGGCCGACCCCGGCCTCCCCTTCTAAGGGCAGCCCAAGGGATAGATGGAGACGGGGTTTCAAAACCCCGTCTCTTTTTTTCCCTATCCCCTGTCGAATGTCAGAAAATATATCTCTATAGAGAGAGAGAGAGAAAACTCTATATATTTTTTTACTCTTGTATACGAGAAGAAAATAATCGACATTATCGACACACCCCCTGAGTACCAACTCTTTATACCCACTCAAATCAGCACACAATCGACATGGAAACGACACACAACAACGAGATTACCATCTTCAAGAATATAAGAGAGACATCCACGCCCTTCCATAGGAGTGTTGGGTTCGTCCTAGACCGCATCCGCAATGGGGCGAGCAAGAATTTAGTCAAGCAAATCCGCAAGGAGAAAGACAAGTCACAGCGCAATGAATTAAAGAAAGAACTCCCTGCTGTATGCTTCAGCGGTAAGTTCACCAAGAGAATGGACGGCTCCATCCAAGGGCACAGCGGGTTCATCTGCCTAGACTTTGATGGGTACACCAAGCAGAAGGACTTGGTGTCAGACAAGGAGCGGCTATCCAAAGACCGATATGTTTATTCGGTATTTATCTCACCGTCAGGTGCGGGGCTCAAGGCCTTGATAAAAATCCCTGCTGACATCCCCAACCACACCAACTACTTCAACTCCCTTGAGAAGTACTTCGACAACCCACACTTCGACAAGACATCTAAGAACATCAGCCGTGTATGCTACGAGTCCTATGACCCGTTGCTATTCATCAATGAGAACTCTTCTGTATGGACTAAGGTGGACGAGCCGGAGTATGAGGAGGTGACACACCGAGACCCGCCGACCATCCCCATCACCGATGAGAATAAGATAGTGGACATCCTCGTCAAGTGGTGGGTGAAGAAGTATCCCATGGATGAGGGGCAGCGCAACCAACACGCCTACGTCTTGGCTATGGCCTTCAATGACTTCGGTGTATACAAGAGCCTAGCAAGCAATGTCCTGATGCAGTATGCCTCCGAGGGCTTCACCCCGGCAGAGATATCTCGCACCGTAGACTCAGCGTATAGCCGCACCGAGAACTTCGGCAGCAAGTACTACGAGGACGAGGACAGGGTTAACTCCATACGTACACAGCTAAAGAGAGGTGCGTCAAAAAAAGAAATCCGCTCCCAACTTAAAGAGTCCAACTTGGCGAGCGATGTAATTGAGGCTGTCATCAACCGGGTGGAGGAAGAGAATGAGGCTCAGGTATTTTGGACTAAGAACGAGAAGGGAGTAATTAAGGTTGAGCACATAGAGTTCAAGAGGTTCCTTGAGGACAATGGCTTCTATAAGTTCTGTCCTGAAGGTGGTAGGAACTATGTGTTCGTGAAGGTGACCAACAACCTCATCGACCACACCTCTGAGAAGGAGATTAAGGACTTCATCCTTGACTACCTCCTTGAGCTTGACGACACGAGCATCTATAATTTCTTCGCTGATTCTGTTCGGTACTTCCGTGAGGAATTCCTCACGCTACTTGCTACCATCGACATCTACTTCGTTGAGGATACCAAGGACACATCGTACCTGTACTACCTGAACTGCTCGATACGCATCAGCAAGACGGGCGTCACCATCATCGACTACCTCGACCTCGGGGGGTACGTATGGAAAGACCACGTCATCAAGAGGAACTTCAACGTCTGTGATATTGACGACTGCCACTTCGCTACGTTCATCACCAACGTATGCAACAAGGAGACGGCACGTGTCAAGACCATGGAGTCTACGATTGGATACATGCTGCACGGGTATAAGAACCTCAGCTACTGTCCTGCTGTCATCCTCAACGACGAGGTCATCAGCGACAACCCTGAGGGTGGCACCGGTAAGGGGCTGTTCATGAATGCGCTGAGTCACATGAAGAAGTTAGTGGTCATCGACGGCAAGGCCTTCGCCTTCGAGCGTGCCTTCCCCTATCAGTTGGTGTCGGCTGACACGCAGATACTATGCTTCGATGACGTGAAGAAGAACTTTGACTTCGAGCGGCTGTTCAGTGTGGTCACTGAGGGTCTGACCCTAGAGAAGAAGAACAAGGACGCGATTAAGATTCCGTTCAGCAAGTCACCCAAGATTGGCATCACAACGAACTACGCCATCAAGGGTGCGGGCAATTCTTTTGCTCGGCGCAAGTGGGAGTTGGAACTACACCAACACTACAACAAATTCCACACGCCGTTGATGGAATTTAAGAAGCACTTCTTTGCTGATTGGGACGACACCGATTGGTGTAAGTTCGACAACTACATGGTCTTCTGTTTGCAGGGATACCTCAACACGGGTCTTGTCGAAAGTAAGTTCATCAACCTTGACATCCGTCAGCTATCAGCCGCTACTAGCCATGACTTCATCGAGTGGTGCGGGTTGGTGCGTGGGCATGAGGCGAGCCGTCACCTTGAGGACGATTGTAAGATGTATAAGCAGGACATCTACTTTGATTTCATCACCGAGTACCCTGACTACGGCCCGAAGGCTAAGATGACCATCTCTCGCACCCGCTTCTATCAGTGGTTGGTGCAGTTCTGTGTCTACAAGCACAAGGTAGAGCCCGAGGAGGGACGCGATGCTGCGGGGCGGTGGATTAGAATCCGCACACAGCGTGAGGTCGAGGAGCAGTTAGCTGTAGCGACATGACCGATATACTAGACCGACGCTCGGGGTACTCAGATAAGATGATGTACGAGCAGTGCCTACTACTGCAGAGCGTGGTGACTAAGACCGTTCCCAAAACAATTGGGCGTGGTCGGAGCGCCAAGAAGGTAGAGGTGCTCAAGCACTCGATAGACACAGATATAATAGACAGGATTAACAGGAGTGTAGAATATTACAAGGCCATGATGGATAGGAAGTTAGAGTTTAGAGATTACCAACACGAGATAATAGCCAAGGGCAAGGACATCCTCGCGGCCAAGAAGTTTCTGTATCTAGCCATGGAGGTGCGCACGGGCAAGACCCTAACGAGCCTCGGCATAGCTGAGGAACTAGGGTACGAGAACGTCTTGTTCATCACCAAGAAGAAGGCGATAAGCAGCATCACGGCAGACACGAACCTATTGTGCCCTAGCTACGTCCTGTTCATCATCAACTACGAGAGCCTGCACAAGGCGCCCGATGTTAAGTGGGACTTAATCATCTGTGATGAGGCCCACGGCATGGGCTCCTACCCCAAGCCAAGCAACAGGGCGAAGGCTGTCAAGGCCTTGGTATCTAAATGCGATAGCCATGTCATGCTGTTGTCGGGCACACCCACGCCTGAATCCTATAGCATGATTTACCATCAGGTCTATGGCATCCCCAACAACCCCTTCCGTTTATTCAAAAACTTCTACGGCTTTGCCCGTGAGCACGTGCGCATCAAGGAGATAAAGATTAACGGCATGATGCACAAGAACTATGACGACGCGCCCGCCTCGGTCATGGACTACATGAAGCCATACACCATCGCGTATACTCAGGCGGAGGCGGGCTTCAAGGTTGACACGCAGGAGCACGTCCTGTATGTGGAGATGAAGCCCACCACATACGCCCTCTGCGCTCGCCTGCAGAAAGACCTTGTCATCTCCGGCAAGGACAACGACATCTTAGGTGACACACCGGTGAAGCTAATGCAGAAGTTACATCAGATGTACTCGGGCACAGTGAAGTTTGAGAGCGGCGACTCTATGGTCTTGGATTACACCAAGGCGGAGTTCATCCGAGAAAGATTCAAACAAGAGAAGGTTGGCATCTTTTATAAGTTCAAGGAGGAACTCAATGCGCTCAAGAAAGTCTACGGCGATGACCTCACCACAGACCTAGAAGAGTTTGAGAATACGAGCAAGAGTATAGCTTTGCAGATTGTATCGGGGCGTGAGGGCATCTCCCTACGTCAGGCTTCGGCCCTTGTGTACTACAACATAGACTTCTCTGCGACTAGCTATTGGCAGTCACGCGACCGGATGACCACCAAGGAGAGATTGAAGAGTGATGTATATTGGGTGTTCTCACGTGGAGGTATTGAAGATAAGATATACAAGGCGGTCACCAAGAAGAAGGCATACACGGTGACTCACTTTAAAAAGGAAAATTTTTAAGACATGAAAAACTATTCGTATGGAAACCTTTTTGAGAAAGGTCTTGGCAGTACAGCTATGGGAACGATTGTAGTCTTAGCCGCCTACGGGTTCGTCGCGCTAGTCACCAAGATTTGGACTTTACTAGATGCGGTTTGAAAAGCAGAAACACTTAGACAGAGAGATTAGGGCCATGGTATTGTGGGCTCAGAGCATACCCCCTGAAAACATTAAAAAGCTAGGGCCAAACGACATAGACTTCCTTGTCCTCTCGCACGTCAGCAACACCAAGGCGTATGTCGAGGTCAAGGGACGGCATCGCACTGTAGATAATTCCTACCCCCTGCCCATAGCCGCGCGGAAATTGGTCAAGCTATACGACGCCCTGACCTCTGACCCCACCGCCGCCAAGGCTTTTATTATATGGGCTTGTGACGACGGGATTATTGTTGGGGACATGGATGAGATTGTAGGTGAGGCCATGGTGGGCGGGCGACCCCGCCGTCCGGGCTCGGCTAACGATTGGGAAGTCATGGTGAAATACAATAAACAACGGGCGCTAAAGAAGACAATGTATTAGGAGGTAAATTTGGCTGTGATGACAGAGCAGAAGATACAGAGCAGAAGGATAAGGCAACTAGAGGCCGAGGGGTACTACGTCATCAAGCTAGTGCAGACAAATAAGAACGGGATACCGGACTTGGTTGCCATCCCTCCTGATTGCGGCGTGTTATTCAGTGAGGTTAAGCGGCCCAATGGCCGGCTGTCAAAGCTACAGGAATTTAGAATCAAGGAACTCAACGGGCATGGAATCAAGACAGAGGTATACAGAGGAGACTAGGCCTTGCGAGTACGACGCAGATTTCTTTGAGCGCCTTAGGACTTTCAAGAAGCAGGTTGTTATTAATATAATAAACATCCTCGAGGACAACGCTGAGTACCTGCCAAGAGAAGACGGATGGGTACAGGAGGCAGGCGGTGTACTGCGGGGAGAGTCGCCGTTCTTCTTTGTCGTAAGATTTCTACACCAAACAGAGGAGACGCCACTATTCCTAGAGATTGAAGAGATAACGTGTGACGACTACCTAGATTTTATTTTAGAAGAGAAAATTTTAACAGACTTAAATTGATGAACACTGTAGACAAAGGGGGACTAGGGGGCGTGATAGCCATGGTATTTGACCTTGACATTATGAAGAGAACCCGGGCCCGTGATTACGTTGACGCCCGCATGATGTTCTGCTATATCCTCATGGAGGAGGGGGCCACCTGTACGGCGCTTGCAAAACATCTATCCATGAACCACTCCTCGGTGCTTCACTATCGAACTCGCATGCCGTGGGTTCTAAAGTCTGATGCCATATTCAGAAAGAAGTATGAGCACGTGATGTCCGTCTATTCCCCCGATGACGGCACCCCTGACGCATACTCTTTCAGTACTCCGAAATTAGTTGAGGAGGTGCTTCGCCTGCGTAAGGAAATGCAAGGGCTGTTCTTAAGAAATGAAGAGATGGCCGCCGCCATGCGGGCGGTGACACGAAGCGAGCACAGGCTCGAGCCCCTATACCGGGTAATTCAAGAGCGCACTCCACTTGGGCGCGAGGATACCTACGCCCATAAACTCACGCAGTTTTATAACGGACAGACGTAGCGGATGAAGAAGCCCCTGTTAGCCTTCGAGCGCCACCGCATTACCTACATCAACGACTTGATGGAGCGCATCCACGACCTATCAGATTCCATATATGAAGACCTGATGGACGTAGAGTTTAAATCTGCTCGCCAAAACGTGAGCGAGTTGATGACGATACTCGAGGACGTAGAAGATTCTTTAGGCGACGAGGTTTCAGAACCTCGCTAGTTACTACCGCTTCTTCCTTTCCTCAATCCGCTCCTTCCTTTCTTCCTTCCGCTTCTCTCTTGCTATGTATGAGGGACTAGACTCCTTCCTCTTTTCTCTTGCGTCCTCCCGCTTCTCTTTTGCTGTAGGGGCAACGTAATCTTTCTCCCATGACTCAGGTCGGTACGAGCCTGAGATGCCTAGTATGTCAGCCGCTTCTGCAGCACCGGCCTCGTCGATATCTCTGCTCGCGCGGATAAGACTTAGCAGGGGGTCGATTTGTGCTCCTATAGCTATCTCGGACATGACCTGAATCCCCCCTGAAACCAACCTATCATCCCGCTCGGCCTTCTTGATTTTAGAAATCAAGGAGATGAATGGGTTGACACCTCCCCGTGTGGGGCGACGATTCCCTGTTATCCAATTCTCTATCTCCTTAGCTGTAGCCCCGACGAATGGGATTTGGTACAATAGGTTTAGACCTGCCGCCGCAAGGAGAATCTTTCTCAGAACCTCCTTCCTTTCCTCGTCGTCACCATCAAGAAGGATGCCGATGTTAGCCATGGCAACGAATGCTGCGTTAGCCATTCCAAGGTTGAGCACTAGCTTCCTTACGTCTGACTCCTTCGGAATCTTCCCTTGGGCGATGTCCTTCCATATGCTGTTCGACGCCTGCATAACATTATTGGTGAGCAGGATAGGCGTTGACCCGAACATGGTGAACGCCCGAACTAGGAAGTTACTGTTCTGCTGTAGGATAGACCGCTCCGACGCCCGCCTAGTCTGCTGAGTAGCGTTGTACTCATTGAACTTAGCGACGGCATCTTCCTCACTCATGCCGTTCTTTATATCACGGCGGAAATTCGCTGCGTACCCCATCACCCCTAAGATGTCGCCCGCTACGGTCGGGCTTGCGCCTGCCCTTTTATATCCGCGCCACGCCTTGGCTCTCTTTGTGGTCGCATACTCAAGTCCTGTTTGGGTGGGGGAGCCTGACTCAAGAGCCGCTAGGTCACCCTTCACCCCCTGCTGTACACGATACCGGTACGTAGGAGATATATCCTTAAAGAGGTTGTGATACTTCCGCATATTTATTAGGACGGCGGTATAGTCCGCAATGAACGGAAGGATATCAATGAAGAAATCTGCCGTCCATCCAATCTTCTTACCCTTGCGATAGGAGTATTGCTCAAACGCATTGATGAATGAGGTGGCCTGCTTAAGAACCTGCATCGCCTTAAACGCAAGGGCGAACGCCGTGAACTGTGTCTGTAGAGTATTAAACGCCTTGCCCGTTTCGCTCAACGCATTCCTCCCTGAGTCAGGGTTGATGGCGTTGTTGATGGACTGCTTCACCAATGTTCTTATGCCGTACTTTCCCAATGTTGCATCAAGGGCTGAAGTATTTAGGATGGTATTCAGAGCCTTTACGTCAGCCGCATAGGCCTTGTAGTGCTCCATGGTTTTGATATGAGACTCAAGGGCAGTCGAGAACGCCGCGCCCTTTAGGTCTATATCGCTAGTCATGTCCGTCCTGTTTCTTAATGCAGGTGCACTCTCAGCATTAAATATCCCATTGAAGTCTCCCTGAAATAGTTGCGTTGAATTGACGTCTGACTGCGTAGTCATCGTTGGGAAGTAGTTCTCTACATAAGAGAGGTTGGCATCATTGATGTCTCGGTACACGTCATTAACGCTCTCGTAATATTCGGTGCTGAGATATTGAACCACCTTATCAGCAAAGTCTATCGCCTCCTTACCAAGGTGTTTCTTTATCCCGTCCATCTTCTCCTCATCAATCCCCTGCGCCGCTAGTTTCCTGCGCTGAACAGGGTTCAAGGACAGGGCATAGAACCGCAGCAATTGGTCTTTAGAAAAGGAGGTGTTATACCGGGTCTTATTCTTTGTGGAGATAAGCCCCTCTATCTTATACATCTTGGTGTCGAACAATCCCTGCTGAACTGTCTCGTACCCCAAGGAAGACAGGAAGTCCTGCTCCTTGAAGTAACCCCTTAGCGAGTTGTTGTCTAGCTTATTAAGGCGATTGAATATCTCCTCATGTACGGTGTCGTTAATGGCGCTCAAGAATGTACCTAGATGCTTAATGCTATCTACCATAGACCTCAGCAACTTAGGGATAGACCTTGCCCTATACGTTTCGAAATAAAGTTTCGCTGCCTTGACCTGTCCCTTTACTCTAGGTGACAAGCCCTCCCCCTTTCCTTCGTTCCAATATTCGCGTACAGCATCCATTACTGCCCTGTCCTCGTTCGTGTCCTTCAGTGTTCCGTTTTCATTGAACAGCTCAGGGTTCGACCGACGCATAGCGTCCGTTATTTTCTGCCGTATGGCCGCGCTCTTCCGTGCCCGCGCCTTGCGTGTCTCAGATAGATACTGACGTGACTGTGACGCAGCCACCTTGTAGTCGTTAGCCATGGCCTCGACCTCCTCTAATGACATGGTGTCAAGATTTTTTGCGAGGTCTAGCGCGGCGGCAAGGTTTATATACTGATGTTCCTTTTGAGTTAGTACCTCACCTGCTGCATCTTTGGTAAACGCCTCAAGGGCTTCGTCCGTTTCTAGTGTCTCCACCAACTTCTGTAATTTGCTTACGGCCTCCTCGTCCGTGGAGAGCATTGCAAGTTTTAGAACCCGCTTAAACTCCACTGAGAACGCCCGACCCTCAGGGCTTAGGGACTTTGCTCTGTTTAGTTTCCTAGTAGTGACAGACCGCGACGCCCCTGCCGTTACATCCTTCAGTAGTTTCTTGAGCACAGCCGTGCGCATCTTCGCTCTCTGCTTCTCTACTACCTGAAGTATCTTCTCTACCTGAACCCGGTAGTTGGCCTCGTTGACGCGCTCTACTGAGCGGACAAGTTTATTAATATCAGCCTGACTATATGTACTTGACTTGGGCAGGCTTCGGCGGATGAACTGCCGTAGCTGCCGCTTGACGGCCTCCACCTCTCGCACGGCACGCTTACGTTGAGTAAGGTTGGTGCGTATAGCTGTAATCTCTTTCGACACGGCACGGTTGGCTCTGATACCAATTGCCCTGTCTATGGCTACGACGAGTTCCATTTGAACGGCCTCAGTCTGCGCCTTGAACACATCGTTATCTCGGAGCACCTCGAGCGCCTTGGCTCTCACCTCTCCCGGTGTCTTCTGTGTGGTCACCGTCTCAGCCTGCTGCCCACGACGTGGGAACCTGCGCAGTAGAGAGGCATCGCTCACCTCCTCAGGGAGGAGGGACGGATGGTCTTCTCGGAGGTCAAAAATCCTTTGCTCTCTTTCACGTGCAGTCATTCGAACGCCGGTGCGGCGCTCATTCGGCGCAGCAAAATCAGCGACCTTGCTTTGTATTGATTGGAATAGACGGATGCCCGCAGCCATGCCACCCTCGATGTTGCCGAATTCAAACGGAACCACCGAGTCGCTAAACAAATCCATGTTCACTGCCATACTAGCCTTGACATTGGCCGAGCTATATCCCCGTGCCAAGAGCACCTGACGGATGGAGGCCTCTGAGAATCCTTCGGCCCGACCCCGCGATATTATGTCGGTCATGGAGTCTGACATACTGAAGGCAGCCTCGGGGTTCTTTAGTTTTTTTACCTGAACCTCTGTCATCTTAATGGCCTTGCCACTCATGATGTCAGCAAGTGCTGTGCCTAAGAACTCATCAAGGGTAAGCGCCTGAATCTCTACGACCTTTAAGTCTGCAGACATCTTGAACGTCTCCTTGATGTAAGTCCACGCGGCGTTAAGCCATTCTTGGAATTGCTGTTTGAGAGATGCATTAACAATGGTCTCGCCTTTGTTCCCAATGAGGATAGCCATGGTCTCGTTTACGGCGCGGTTCTTTACCTGCTCTTCCGTAAGAATATCCCCATTCTCATCAGTTGTTCCCCTGAATTTCTTCAGTTGGTTTTGATACTCGTCGGTCTTAGACACCAACTCCACACCCTTGGCGTAGACCTTCTTCCCCTTGGGAGTGGTCTGCAAATAGTCCGTCCATATGTGGCCGAACTCATGTATAGCCGTGTTGTATAGGGCCGACTCGCTACTGTGAACGTCAGGGTTCAGGTATATATCTCCGTCCTTGGTTACCCCGTATATAACGTCGTCCCCCTTCAGGTATTCCTTCACCCCTTCCGAGGCCATAACATTATTGAATGTCTCCGTATCTACAGACACGTTGACGCTCGGGAAGGCCCGGTTCAAAAAATCAAGAACGCTTGCCCGTTGGCTAATCCCTGCAATAGACCCCACAAATTCTGTGTTGGGAAGGCCCGCTTGCACAGGGATGACTTGGGTCAGTCGGCTTCTTTCGGTGCGACGTTTCCCGCCTCGATTCTCTTTAGAGATACCAAGCTGTACGTTATTAGCTACAGAAGGGAACAGGTCTATCACAGACTGCGGCTGTTCCAATATCCCAATTGTCTTACCGCGTGGCCCAACAGGATAGTTGGGGTGATTGGTACTTAAGACTCCCGGGTTGAGCACATCTACTCCCTGAATTATAAATACCGACCGTTGCGGCACGCCCTCTAATTGTGGTTCGGTAATTAAGTCAGTAACAACTCCCGCATTCAACTTTGCCCTATCCTCTTTGCTTGGATTCTCTCCAAGTAAAACAGCCGGAACAGCCTTCTTTGCTTTCCCCGGTGTTTTCTTTGCCTCCCCTACTGTGTTGGGGTTTCCTGACATAATTAAATCGGTAATCACATTTACCGAGGTGATACCCTTAAGGACAGACAGGGCGTCAGGAGTTAAAATATCGTCGATGGTCTTGGGGTTAGTCTCACCTATCATAGCCATCACATCCGCTATGTCAGCTATCCTAGACCGATAGGCGTTTAAGGTTAGCTTTGATAGCTTCTCCCCCTTTTCATTTTTACCTGTCTTAATAGCTTTTTCTTTGGCCTTCGCCTCCTGTTTCGCTGCCCTCTTAAAGGCTGACATCGCGGCAGTGCGTTTTGTTTTAGAAAAGCTAGTCAGGTTGTCAGCGAGAACCCTTACCACCGCCTCGTTGCTCATGATGGAGGACTGACCCATCTTGACGATAGCCATGGGGACGAGGCCATAGTACGGATACGTGACCTTTGTGTCCCCGTTGGCGTCTACCACTAGCTCCGTGTGGGATGCCCACCACCTCTCAAAGATTTCTGTGTTGTCGTTATATACTTTTGTCGCGCTGTCAATCTGACCTTGCGCTTTGTCAATGGTAACACTAGCCCACGCCATATCCTGATGCCCCTCGACACCCGTGAATCCAAGGCCTCCCTTGAGGTTGTCAATGAGAGTTCCCGTAAGCGGGTTTACAATATCTCCTGTCCTAAGTTGGTCAGAGATATTAAATATCATGGGCACCCCCTCGACTACCTTCCACGATACCACCGGGAGCGGGTTGTCAAGTCGAGAATTTAATTCCGCAACATCAATCTTCGTGGCCTTGCCCTCGGTTTCACGAGCCTTGCCCTCCTGCTTTAATTCGTCTATCCGCTGAGATATATTTAACCTTTTGGCAGCGTCTAGCTTTGGGCCCGTCTTATTTTCTGACGCCTCTAATCGCGCCTTGAGCACAGCCGACTCTTCCGCCTGCGCCGCTCGGGTCAGAGCAGCAGACTTATTCATCGCCTCGAGGATTTTCAGGGTCTCAGCGTCCGTCTTATCTTGAGACACACCGAGAGATTCCCCCTCTATCCTAAACTCAGGGGGCTTGGGCTTCTTGTATTCCTTAGTCGTTGTCCCCTGAAACTTAGCGTCTCGCTTTATGGCTTTGTTGACCGCCTTACGAACGACGTCCCCACTTTGTCGTAGGTCGGCCCTTGTTTTTTCAACCCGGCTAAGAATTTCCTTCCTCTGTCCCGCGCCAATATATCTTGAGGCGATAGGTTTGTATTCTTCTCTTTCATGATTTATTCCTTTAGTCTCTAGTTCGAGTACAAATCTACCAATTTTTATCTGAAGAGTCTCATCTCTAAAGTCAAATCCATATATGAATGTTACGTCACCGGTGGTCTCATTGAGGGTGTAGTCGGTTATCCCCGCCACCTTTAGTGCATCAATGGCGGCCTGACTGTCCTCCACCCGCACCGTGTACTCGTTGGCATTATGAGACGGTGCCCCCTCCTTTACATACTGAGCAGCTATCGTTGCCTCCTGAACCTCGGGCGTAAGAGCGCCCATCAATGCGGCATACTCCTCGGCCTGCTCAAGGGTGGCGTTCTTTAAAACAATGCGGTTGCTAATCTCTACTATCTTTTCGCCCGCCTCATTCTTAAATCCACCGATGGTCTCCTCAACCTCCACCTCGATGCCCATATTTTTACCCGTATCTACAAGGGTTTTCTTATACGCCTTGTAGTCGTCGTTCTCTCGCAAAGTAGCCGCATCCTCCACCGTGGCGATGGTGGTATTAAAATACGGAGCCACTACAGCTACTGTCTTCTCTTCAACCTTAACCTGAGGTTTTGAAACCTCGTCGGCCGCGATGGCGGCCTCTAGGTCGGCTGCCTCTAAAGCGACGGCATCTTGCTCTAAGAGTTTGGGCTGTAGTTCTGCAATCTCAAACGCATTAGCGTCAGCCATCTCCTGCTGAAACTTGGTGAGTTTCTTGCCATCATTTTGCCGCTTGGCTACACCTGCTAGAAGCGCGGACTTGCGCTCAGGGGCAATGGTCTCATTGCGGAATGCGTCTACGTCTTCGCGAGTGGCCCTGTCGGAGACCTCTAAGACTTCCGGCTGTTCAGGCGTTGGCGCAACTTCGTCTTGGGCTTCAGCCGTTTCGGCAGTTTCTTCGACGACGTCTCCTGTTCCCACTTCTTCGCTGTCTGTGGTAGGTTGCTGTACATCCACCTCCGTTGTGCTTGGCTCTTGAATGGCATTGTCTGTGGTTTGTTCTGACACCGAGGTGTCAAAGGGTTTTAGTTTCTCATCGAGAAGGATAGATGTCTCCTCATCGTTAGTGACCTCACTGTTCTTTACAATCCTAGCCACCCGCCGGGGGGTAAGGTTCTCAATGTATTCAAGAAAATCTGACTTGGAATATAAAACGCTTCCGATGCGGTAGCTAGGCGCCTGTGTGCGTGTGCCCCCAATAGTATTGAAGGTCTTTAAATCAATGGGACTCTCGGATAGTTTCCCCGTCCGTGAAATCTCTGACAGTTCGTTGTTAATACGAGATATCTCCTTGCTGAATACAGACCTTCTAGTGCTCGTCTCCTCAAGTCCATCACGGATACTAAGGAGTTCCATTACGCGCCCACGTTGGCGGCTTCCAATGCCAACGCGAGAAGGGCCGGCAACACCAAGCAAGTCGTTGGCTTCCTTCCGCACCCCGAGATTTTCTAATATGCGTTGATTCTGTTCGGGAGTAATTCTCTTTAGCTTCAGCATGTTGTTCGCCCATGTCTGAACCTGTGAGTCACTAGCTCTGTCGGCGGCCATCAGCTTGACGTCCATCAACTCAGCAGCTATCCTTTGGTTATAACCACCGCGCGTTGCGCGATAGATATTATACGCCGCCATTGTAGTTTTACTTCCAACGGCACCACCGGCCTCAGCTATTATTTCTTTTAAAGAAAGCTCATCGCCGACACTTATCTGAGCCAATAGCTCGCCCGAAGCCTCAAGCGCAGGGTCAAGGGTGAATCGCTCGGCAACAAACCCTGCTGCCTTTCTTGTTCTACTTGCTACTGAAACCCCCGTAAATACTCTCCCCGCTAGTCCACTACTGATTAAGTCCATGATGGCAATCGGGATGCCCCGCTTGAGGCCACGCTCCTTACCACGCGCCCATACATCAGGATTCTGAAACGCCTTAACGGCCTCCTCAGGGTCATTCATATTATACTTAAGCTCTCTTGCCGCATCGAGCACTCCGTTGGTGTACTCCAATACGAGGTTGGTCGCAGCAAATCCGGCTCTCACACCCCATCCGCCACCGGTAAGGGCTCCCGCTGCAGAGGTGAGCGGGGCGTATGGGCCGCCGGCAAGACCCGCAAGGGCACCCGCTGACGCTCCTGCCGCAGCAAAAGACGGGATAATTTTCGCACCATAGGGCACTATCTGAGAAAGGGAAGCCCCCGCCCAAGTCATCATTGTCTCTATAGGGTCACGGCTGAGGGCGCCGCGCACCTCACGGTTCCATCCATCCTCTGCGCTATTGTATCGGGATAAGGCGCGAGACTGCCTGCCGTCTACGGAGTTCATATAGTCCGTCATACGGGTGGCCGCCAACTCTAGTTGGGCCTCGTCTTCCACATCGTAAATCCCCATGGATAGATAAAGCAACTGCTGCGCTGCCCGGCCGTTTTTATACCCATCATTCGTAGCCACTGCCCAACCCTCAAGGTTGTCTAGGTACTCTTGAGACGCCTCCTTATTCGCTTTGGCATCATAGTACGTGAGGGCTGTCTCGTACTTCAAGGCCGCCGTCTGTTTTTTTGTTTGGACGCGGAGTTGCACCTCCGTCATCTCTTCAATCCGCACACGCTCCTGCTCTGTCTTAGGCTGATAGGTGGTGAGCTGTTCTAGGTTGACACCAAACTCCTCAAGGGATTGGGCCTCGAGCCCCTGCTCGATGTATTTGGCCTCGTAGTTTAGATTGGCCGCTTCCTGTGCTGTTTTTCTGTGTATCCCCTCAAGGTGTACATCTAAATCCTCTTGCGCCCGGCGATAGTCGTCGTTGTTTACGATATCCCACAGATTTCCCTCGCCCTCATCAAGAGCCTCAACGATGTCCGTGGCATCGGAGCGCAGGCTTCCGTCTTTTCGGAAGTACTTTCCATAGGCCGCCTGCTCTTCAGGTGTTAGGTCATCGAATTGACCCGCGTCATCCCACCGATTGTCTTGTTGAATCTCTATCTGCTCCTCAAGAAAAAGTCGGGCCTCTTGTGAGTTGGCGTAGTTGTCGTAAGCGTTGCGGTCAGAGATGTAATCGCGTCCGCGCTCATTAAAGAACTGCTGCGCCTCAAGGTCTACGAGGTTCATGGTCTTCCATGACCCCTCAGCAAATGCCTCGGCCTCCTCTTGGGAGTCAAACGAGATTACCTCTCCGCGTCGCTCGGCCTCTTCAATGGCCGCGCCCATATCTAGCTGAAGCCAATCCTCTGCTCGTGGTGATGACGGCTGAGTGGTGCTCTTAGGAAACAAAGTGGGCGCCACCTTGTGCACGCCGTCCTCCTCATAGGACATGAACCTAACAGTAGACGCACTGCCGTCCTCGTTCCATAACTCTTGGGTTCCGCGCATCTGTTGAGCACGCAGCGCCTTGGTTATCTCGTCCTGACTCTCGGGAAGGAGAGTGGGATTAAAGTGTTTGCGCAAAAACACCTGCAGCGCAGCAGACTCAGCCACGTCTGCTGAATTGGTGAAGTTGTCGAGGTCTATATCTAGGCTATATAGGCCGTCAGTGGTGCGCACACGCATCCTATCCATCCCAAGGCCTATCTCCTCAAAGGTGAAGCCTCGGCCCTTAAATAGGGAGCGCATCTTCTCTACTACCTCCTCCTCCTCGAGGTCAATAAGAGCGGGGTTTACCTGAGCGAGCACGTCCTCCACCTCGGGCAAAGACACTGCCGCTGCCCGGTCGATATCTAGTTGCAGCGCCTCGGCGTCTGACTTCTTTGTCTCGCGGTCGATGGTGGCCGCATCCTCAAGCTCCCTTGCTGCAAATTTCGCCTGTGCCTCCGGGCTATATCTCTGCTCATAATCCTGCTCTAAGAGACGGTTCTGCTCGGCGACGCGCGGGTCTTCGGGGGCGAGGTCAATACCACCAATGGCTGCCCTGTCCTCGTCAGATAGCTGCTGATTGGATTCGATTACGCCAACGCTAGGCGTCGCTTCGGATGGCTCCGAAAAACCATCTTCCGAAATAAATTCCGTAGGCTCGTCTTTTTTTTTTACCTCAAAGAGTTCAGGGAATTTCGCATTAACCGCCGCGTAGTCGTAGCTATTCTCCTCTGCCGTGGCTATATAGTCCTTGAGAATCTGCAGGTCATATCCCGCAAGCTCAGGGAACTTAGGCATAACAAGGTCGTAGTCATAGTTGCTCTCTTGCGCGGTGGCAATAAAGTCTTTAAGCACCTGCTCGTCTATGCCACCCCCCTCCATCGTGGGTAAGGCCGAAGTATTATCGTTCATCTATTGATTAATTATAATCTTGTGTTTCCTCCTGAAGCCGATTTCGCCGTCTTTACGACCGGCTTCACCGCTTCCGGCTGTGGCCCCTTGCCGTTGTTCCATGTCATCCCAAGTATCCCCGCCATTTTGGAATTGTTGTAGGAACCAAAGTCCTTAATGAGATTGGAAAAATCATTCGGCGTTAGCACCTTTCCACTACGAAGTGCCTCGACGATGAGGCGATTGACTGCCTTAAATTCTGCTTTATTGTTGTCAGGGATGATTATGGACATCGTCATTGCTCCCGGCACCATTATCTCAATAGCACTGTTGTCCTGAAAATCTCCCGGACGACCGCCAACAATCCCCGTATCAAATCGCCGGTTGCCTATTGTGCTATTTTCATCACGAAATGTAACCTCTGCGTTCTCAACTCCAATTATAGAAAAGAAATCCGCCTCAGCATTTACCTTAGACATGGCACTGCTAGTGTCCTCGAATAGGTAGTCGTGCGCTTCGCTAGGGGTCAGCTCGTCACCCTTAGGGCGGTTTGGTATTTGCTCACCAAAAGAGGGAATAACAGGAGACGCAATAACCCTTGAGTCACCCGCTGCTCCGACGAAGTTGGTCTTGGTTCTTACTCCGTCTCTGATTCCTGAGGCTTCCAATGCTTTTTCTAGGTCTACCATACCCGGAATAAGAGTGGATGAGATACCCACAACAAAGTCCTCAAGATTCTCTCCTTTATCGTATGGTTCCGTCCGAGTGATGTTCCCCTCTGCGTCCTTATGCTCTACTAGTACGAGGTCAGGATTTTCGGGGTCAATGTACAGCCTGCTAACTGTTGGGTCTTTTTTACGCGCGAGTCCTTGAATAAATCCAAGCGCCGAATTCACCTTGCTTTGGGTTTCTCCGGCGAAAATATCGGCAAGGTTGGTAACGGCCAACTCAGTTTGCTCATATGCTCGGCCTGCCTCTATACGAGCTTTCTCGTTATTGAACTCCGTCCTCGGCGTTTCAATTTTGTCCAACTTAGACAAGACATCAATCCGAATGGCATCCTCCGCTGCCTTCATTTGGGCCTCGTTGTTGGCGATAACACTGTTTACCTGCGCGGGGCTCAGGCCCGCATCTTTTAATACCTCCTTCAGGTCTACACCAAAAGCGGGCATGGGCAGTCCGCTTGCAGGTTGCAATGGATTGGCAATAGATAGGATAAGGTTCTTGTCGGCTGCCGCCTTGGCGGGGTCGTCAGTAAACCCATAGGGCACGCCCGTATTAGGGTTGATGCCCAAGGTGTTGGTGAGGACAGAGCTTACGTTGGTGGGGATTGTCGTTTGAGACCCCACAAAATTATCCAAAGCCTTCTGAAACTCAGCTCCTTCACGCGGGTCTTCGGTCGTCTTTACGTCGCCCTCCATCGTTGCCTCGACGATTTTACCAAGGGTGGACACCATCCCGTCCGTGGAATTGCCCAAGTTGTAGTAATTGTACTGCGAGTTAACACGGTTGCGCAAGCCGTTGACAGGTTGCGAATCCCCTATCTCAGTGCTCATCTCCATGACTCCGGTCTCCTCATTCATCACCATTTTCCCGAGGTTTACTACCCCGTCCACGGGGTTAATCCACAGGCGGTGGTTGGCATAGTTTCCAAAGCCCTGTACCGTGCCTAACACATACTGCTCATAGTTCTGAGAGGTGGGGAAGCCCGTCTCAGGGTCTATCTCTCCGCGCTCCTGCATCTCCTTGAATTGCGCGTTGTATTCTTCCGCAATACTGAACGCCTCCTCGGTGCCCTGCTTGAGATTTGCGCGGATATTGGTGTACTCCCGCAAGTTCATCTGCCCGCTCTTAACCAAGTTCTCTACCATCAGGGCATACTCTTGTGTATTGGCAGCGTAGTCAGTGACTTGCGTATTAAAGCCCCCATGGTCGCCCATGGGCGGGTTAACAGCATACTCTGTAAAGTCTCGAGACTGCTTCAGTAGCGCGTCTTTCTTCTCCTGTCGGATTCGGCCCTCATCCCGAACCATTTCCGACATGTCCGCGCCCACCTCGGCCCAATCAATGCGGCTCTCCGCATTCCTCTCGGCGTATTTAAAAAAAGTTGCCATGGGTTATTACCAATTATAGTTGTAGTAGGGGCTCTGAGTCCCGCCCGGCACTTGGGTTCCAAATATGTCCACGGTCGGGATAATCTGAGGACGAGGAGCCTGAAAATTCGGGTTGAAGTTTTGTCGCGCCTGTCTCATCGCTCCTTCGTTCTGCTGTGACATCCAAGAGCCATACTGCGTGGGGTTCATGGAGCCCACTCCTGAAAAGTCTGCGCCACCAAGGGAACTGTTCTGCCCGAAAAGAGATTTCTGATAGTCAGCCTGTGTCCCATTGGGATTGGCCTTCATAAAAGATTTCATCATGCGGTTGTCGTTTCTTACGTTGCCACTCTTGGAATACAAAGGGGCCATAGCCAAGCCCTGCTGTGCCATGCTGCTTAACCCCTGTGCTACGTCTGCCCCTGCTTCGTTCATCATGTCCGCATTGCGGGCAGCCGCTAATTGAGCGCCCTCTACCTCTCCGAGGTCTAGCTGAGTATTCACATCGCGCAGGCGGCTTTCCTCATCAATTATCCGCTGCTCTCTAGCCTGCAGCTCTTGGCCGTATGCCACGCGAACCGCGTCAGCATTTTGATTCTGTGCCACCTGAATGCCGGCCACATTGGCCGCGCCACGCTGAGTCTCACGCATGGCACCAACAGCATTGGCGCCCTGCTGTAGAGATGCCTCAATAGCCATGGTGTACGGGTCTTTGCTGATGGAACTAGCCTCTTGATAATTGACATCAAGGCGCTTGCGTGCCTCAGCCATGGCCTTAGTTGCCGCAGCCTCAGCCGAAAGCATCTTATCCCGAGACTTGGCCTGTTGAGCCATAGATATGCCCGTGGTGGTTGCCGTAATAGCTAGGCCGCCAAGTGCAATGATTGAGGAGGCTACTGCTGCCATGGTAATTGTTTGTTTAAAATGATGTGCTCAGGGAGTTCCCTGAAGTCTAGGGTGTACACCTCCTTTTCAGCCGCCTCAATGGTGGCCGCATCAGTGCGGTATACACAAACCCACGTGCAGTCCTCGTGCATATAGGCCACGCGCTGTGTCCCTATATCCGTCATGACCCGCATCGGGGCTTTAATACGCTTCACCTCCCCCGTGTCCAATAGGACAGACATCTCTCCCGAAAGGAAGAAGGAGGGGTGGGATTGCTTGTGGATGAAACTCACCACCAATGCTCCCTTGGGCATGAATACCTCACGGGTATATAGCCCGTCAGAGAGGTGGTGCTGAACAGGGCACTGCTCCTCCATATCATCGGTGTGATGATTGACGCATCCCTCCATCTCCATAATCTGCTTATGGAAGACGTTGATTTCCTCCCAAATTAACCCCCGGTCTTGGTGGACATGACCAAGCAAATCCTCAGGAGAAGTCCTAAGGAGTTGGGCGAAGTCATTAACGGGAGTGAGGGCGGGACTCATGGACTCAAAGATACGGCGTTTCAAGGATAGGATTTCATGACTTCCGACTTCACCGCAAACAACTCTACCGCCACCGTATCGGTGTTGGTCAGGGTGAATACACCGTAGTGCCCAAGTATGCCATGCGACTCCGCCACAAGGTTCTTGGTTATCATGACATAATTCGGCACCTCTGTAGGATTGACGCCGGTTCCCTCGCGCTCTACAGTAATGGTATTGATGCCGTTGGGGATATCTATCGTTATGGCAGTAATGGCCCCGAGGTATATCGGAGTGAGAACAGCGGGGAAGGTCACGGGGAGGCCATAGTAAACTGAGTCTCCGATGCTCGGGATACTACCAATGGGAAGCGTAAGAGCAAAGGCAAACACAGTGGTGTCGAGCGCCACAGTAGTGGTAACGCTATTGCCAATGCCACTTGCCGAGCGAAGGGGGAACTCTTGTGCCGCCTCAGCGGGGGTGTCGATATTTGCTACCCCCTGATTCCGGACATAGGCAAACCAATCCGACTCCTTCTCCTCAAAGAACGTCGCCTCAATAAACCCTGTGCTCTGCAACTCACTGACAAGGGTCGCGCCCCATGCGTGGTCACCCTCTAGGGCCAATGTCTTAAACAGCTTATTGGTTACAGGCTCTTCATTGAATACGCTCGTTAGGGTGGAGTCGTATTGAAGCCCATAGAACTCATTCCTTGTCTCGTTGGTATTATGGCGATACAAATCCCCTCCCGAGAAGGAGTAGAAATATTGATTCATCCCCTGCATCCACTCAGGGGTGTATGAGAAAAATGAGGGCCACCCCTTGGCAGGGGGGCTGAATGTCAATGTGTAATTTCCTGCGGCTACGGGCATATTTTCTTAATGAGTGAGGTTTCAGAACCTCGTTAGCAAGCGGTTACAGCACTAATAAGTCCATCGGCATCAACAGAGATGAGGTATGCAACATCGCTTGAATCTTTTACCTTATAGTCTCCGATAGCTTTAGCCTGTACTGCGTTCGCATCCACAAATGCCCAATCATATACAGTGGGCACCGAGGCGGGGCCGGACACCTTCCCGAGGTATATGGTGTCTATATACGGCGCGGTGGTGGTGCAGGCGTCTACGGGGTTTACGTGCGTAGAATCTAGGGTGTCTGTAATAGGCGCGGGGCATCCAACGTCAAGAGTCCAACTAGGGTTCTCGGCGCCTATGGCCTGCACTATCTCAATGAGAAGGGTGGTGGGGGCGCTCAGGGTCTTAGGGAGATAGAGAATGCACTCCCCCGGGTCACCGCTGCTTGTGCTCACTGAAGCCGATGTAACAGCAACGGACGCGGTATCGCCATTGGCGGTAAAGGTGCCGTCATACAATTCGTACTCAGCGAGAGAGTGAGTCGCCACTAGCCCCGCTACAGAGGCGACGTCGCCCATATATGTCAGGCCGTCAGAAATGGTGGTGGCGTGGTATCCATCCAAGACGGCGCTGAAGCCATTATACACGACGCCATTGTACGTGGCTCGTATACCATCAGGGACAGTATTCGGGTCGAACGTAACCTTTACTGCGCCGGTGGCCGCCTCCAACTCTATGGGGATTAAATACACCCCGAGGGTGGCGTCGCCCGCTGCTGCGGCAGGACATGCAGTAGCACAGGAGGGGCACGTCTGACGAGGCAGAAGGATGCCGCTTTGTAGATACCGAACCACAGTGCCCTGACTATAGTACCCGTCAGGGGCGTCAGTAGTGAGTGCCTCGTCTGTAAATATCCCCGTTGACGTAGCCAACACGGGGCCGTTTAAAAAATAACTACCGATAGTTCCCATTGGATATAATTAAGCGCCGCAATCGCAGGCTGTTACTGTGATGACAATGTCTTCCGCCGCTCCGGAGACCCTTCGTATAGTGCTATCCGAGCAGAGAACTGTTGTCTTGCCCGCACCAAGGGTGACGTTGGCCTTACCTCCTCCGCAGGGGTCGTAGCTTATTACCACCTGAGAAGAGGAGGTGTTGCTAACCGTATACTCCGTACACACCGATGGTGAACAAGTGCATACACAGCACGCATCGGCTGCAGTAGTTGCGCTAAAGCACAAGTCCGCAGGGACGCTCGTAGCATAATCCCAAATGAGATAGATGTAATCGCCATTGCTGCCTGTCGTCAGGGCAAAGTCTGCCGAGAAAGTCGGGACAGAGCCTGTAGGAGCAAGGGACGTAGCCGCCGCAAGAAGCAACGCGATGTCCGCCTCCGTGTTGGCGTATAGCGTAGACGAGCGTAGCCACAAGAACTTATCGGTGGAATTGCTAAAGACAAAGTCGTCCGTGGTCTGCTTGTCAGAGACAAGTGTGACCATAGCGCCATCAGCAGGTATTACCCCGCCGCCCTGAGAACTTGTTATGGTGTCGTACTGAGACACCACATTGGCGTCAGTAGACGTGGTGAATAGAACCTGATTCGAGTGGGTGGGGGACGTCCACGTCCCGTCTACCCATCGGTACTGATTGTGGATGCGCTGTCCGGAGTCGGAGTTGTTGGTGAGTGTAACCAAGACGAGCGTTAACTCGTCAGCTACGGGGCACCCGACGGTGAAATTAACCGTTGCCGGGCCGCCGGAGACAGAGAACACAATGTCCAATTGCTCTTCTGATACCTCGTTCTTGGCAACCACTAAGCTGCCTGCCGCCGTGATGTTGCTCACGGTCTGCGGTGTGCCATTGTAGGTGGCTGTAAAAGAAAAACTTCCACCAAGAGTGACAAGCGGGGCCGGCCATGAGATGGTCACGTCGCCCACGGTGGCGCCAAGGTTATAGCATACGCTGAGGCCCGAGGCGGGGATGCTATAGGTCTGATTAACACCACATCCGATGCATGACGTCGTATCAGGCAGTGCCGTGGTATTGTTCCCAAGAACATACTCGTTCATATACGGGTCGAAGCCGCCTAGCTTCTGCGAGGAGAAGTTGGTGATGAACATATCCCGGAACCAACTGCGCATGCCCGCCTCTGACACCACGGACAGTGGCGCATTGGGGGCGTTGCCCATTAGCTGTATGACCGCGCCGCGCTTGGCGTCGGTGAAGTATTTAGACGCGCCCCATTGAGCAAAGCTCTCGGGGTTATTGCTGATGCCAAACTCTTCTATCCTAGCTATCTGTGTGCCTAGAATCTCGGGCACTGAGGCCACGACACCACCCCCGGTGGAGTCAGAGATGAGGTTCTTACTCGCTAGGACATAGGATATCTTATCCTCCTGCAGCACCAAGATATTCGTGTCTTGGGCCACCATCTTTTCTATGGGGCCAAACGATTCCTCGAGGGGCTTATAGTTAAAGAGGCCGAGGTTAAACTCGTTCAGCTTATTCAGATTGGACTCGTTATTGAACACGCCGCTATAGGTCATGTCCGCGAATCTATCAGCACGCTTAAAGTCCTGAGCACTCACCGTAGTCACCCGATTGCCAAGGGCTAGAGCCCGGCCTGAGATAGAGTCTCGAATCTTGTAACTCTCAACGCCGTTGCCAAAGGAGAAGCAATTGAAAAAGGCCGTGTCCACAATGGCGGGGTCGGTAGCCGTTTGAGTCTGTACGTTCCCCGTATGTAGTCCCGTAGTAGAGATGGGGTACGACTCTGAGGACTCGTACCACACGTCAGCCAAAGCATCCTGCGGCTCAGTTTCAAATACAATAGTATTCTCAGCGCGGAAGAGTTCAATTCGGATTGCGACAGTAGACCTTCGGTTATTACCCTCCCCGCATGCCCGCGTCCCCGATGCAGTGAACCTTATCTCGTTGGTGACAGTGTCCATATACCACCTGTAGTAATTGGCGCACAAGGAGGGGGTGACCCACGGATAGGGCGTGCTCTCGTCCGCAGTCGTGGGCATATAAATATTTTCAATCTCGCAGCCATCTCCGCCGACATACTGAACCCCCTCATCAAGGGTCTCGCCGATATTGTCTCCGTTCCACCAATCAATAATATTTGTGTAGGTCTCACTAGAGGTGTAGGTCTTGTTAAGGGTGTACGTCCTTCTTTCGCATGAGTTGTCTCCACTTCCGGTGCCGAGTCTGCTAAACTCAAAGTCAAGAATAATTCGGCTACCGACAGGTACGCTATAGATAGGGTATGTAGCGGGTGATGGGAGGGTAGGCCCACTGAGGCCGTGAATTACAGCGACGGGATAGGTTCCGGAGTACGCCAACGCCACGCCCGGCAAAGGCGCGATGACAGCGTCGTCAGTGAGAGATGAATTGAAGCTCGAACTTCGTATCTGCATATACACGCCCTGCGGCACCGTAAGAGCCGTAGTGCCGTCGGACTGATACACAGTGATGAATCCCTTTTCCTGTGCCTTCTTCTCAAGGACAGTGACATACTCGCAACTATTCAACGGGCCGTCAACGTCACGCTTGACAATGAGGCGGTCGCCCTCTTCTATCTTCGCCGCGTTCTCTCCCCGCAATAGGAAGTAGTCCGTAGCCGTAACGGGGTCGTAAAAGAAGATGCTCGTGTACACCGTCTCATACCCCGCCTCATCAGGCTTGATAACGAACTTATACCGAGAAGCAAAAGAGGGAGCAATCTGAGTAGGGGGTATCGTTACTCGGATGTGATTTTTGTCTGACGAGTTTATACATCCGACGTGGATGGTGTTATCGCTGCTAACAAGGGCTGTAGTGGAACGATTGAACTCGTCCATATACACCATGCCCACCTCGTAGCCACGGTTGCTATGAAGGCTCGTAGGACTACCAAGGGCGGAGTATGTCAGGTTGGTGGCGCTGACGGCGTAGTACTCATAAAAACTTGTGGCGACCGATGTTACGTCGTCCACGAACTGCATGGCGGGGAACTGAAAGCTGATGATGTCAGTGCCTGCCGTATGCGTGGCAGAAACCGGCTGCCCCGCTGCAGTAATACCACTCGCGTACTTGTATACGGGGGTGGGCGTGCCACCCTGCAGGCTGTCTGTAATAGTACAGTTGAATAGGTCTGTTAAGGTCAGCCCATCACATGAGGTGTCGAGCGTCGCGTCATACACAGGTAAGATATTCGCCGCTGTGCCCACCTTCTCTTGGAAGTCTACGCTATTGAAAAGGTCGTCAACAGAGGCATAGCTCTGAGTGAGGGTGTATACGAAGTTCAACTCCCTGTCTGTAGACAACTCAATGGGGGCGTTCGTGGGAGGGGAAAACGCGCCCTCGTGAGTAAACGAAAGGCTCAGGTCTATGGTGGCGCCCAAGATTAAATTGTCGGCCACTGAAGAAAGGTCAACGTTTAAAATTGAGTTGGGAACAGTTACCGTTGTGCCAAAAGTATAGTTCCCACTAGAGCGGGTAGACGGAAGTTCTGAAAAGCCTACCTCCTCGCTGATGAGGGCGGTCTGATAGTTGAATTGGGTAGGGTTCCCGGCGGCGGTATTCAAGTCCCACCCATCTACGTAGTTTCCGTACATGAGGCGGTTGCCCATAACGGTCTGTGCCTTCGCCAAAAGGGGCACGTTGTCATATAGCCTGAGTATCTCCGAGGAGGGCAGGACAGTAAATATTTTGCTGTTGGCAAACGAGATGGTGTAGTCCGTGTTGTCTGCATACCCCTCGTCAGCCTTGTTTATCTTCTCAATGACATTGATGCTATTGCCTGTCATCTCCTTAAAAAGAACGTCGATACCAACTACTAGCGGGCCACCTGAATTAAAGGTTATCTGACACGCATTGGTAGAGTTTACCATGCCCTCGTTTAAGAACGAGTCATGGCTCAGGTCGTACTGCTTGGGCGTAAAGGAGGGGGCAGAGAACTGCGATACCGCCGAGTACTCGTTGTCCTCATACTTATATCGGTACGCAAAGGATATGAGCCGGTCTTCTAGGAAGTTCTCCTCACCCTGAAGGGTATTGGGGAGGACGGTAGGAGACGCAATGGGCGGAGCCTTAACCACGAGGATGTCATTGGGCAAAAAAGCATCGACGAGTGACACCGGGTCAGCATAGTTCTTGGTGACATTTATCCGGCGCGGTTGGTTCAGGTCGTCCGTGAAGAATAGCAGGTCGTCGATTAAATCGACCCCCGTAATTAGATAGGTGCTAGAAAAGTTCAGGGTGGTATTTACCCCGCCGCCATCGTCAAGACTTATGACGTGATACGTAATCGTCTCAGTGGTGGTGTTGTAAGAGACAATGAGGTCTATCTTACCGGTAGCCGTTGACGGAGCGAAGTTGTCGTCATGGATGAACCAATACATGGTCTCCTGTTCTCCATCAGCATAGGCGCCGATGCACGTGGCGTCGGCGCTTATATCGGTTCCATTGTACGCAAGCGTCGTAAGACGAGTGTTCCCCTTGGAGTTCTCCACCGCTCCTATCTCAGAGGCTTCAGTGGAGCCGAGGCGGATATTTAGGGCGTCTATGTACTCGCCGTTGGGAATGAGTCTCTCATCCAACGTCTTGTTCATACGGCCCGCGATGAAGTTCCTTACAGTATTTGCCATCTTACTTTATCCACTTGTCCTGTCCACGCAAATTCATTAGCAAGCGACCCGGATGGATATTGCTCAAGCGAATTTTCGCATTGCGAAGTAACGCAGATTTCTCTTTGCGTGCTCGGGAAACGACATACTCTTGAACACCCAACTTAGAGTTAAGTATGGAGTAGCGGATATAGGCGTACACGTACTCCTCAAACATCTTATTCACTGTGACACTAGCGTCGTTACCGTTCTCCATGCCGTCAGAGACGTACTCAAGGATAGCCAATTTATTGTTCATCACGGAACTAAAATTGATGACGCCCCCCTTCTTGTCTATAGAGAAGGTCGGGTTGACATTGGCGGTCTCAGGATTCAGGCCAAAGCGGGCTCCGATTTGATAGTCGAAGTACCAATTGCCCTCCCACTGCCATCCCTCTGTGCCGCTGTACGGGTTGTTGGCGTTGAGGTATATGCTCTTCTTAGTTCCTATGATTCTCTGATAAGACATATCTGAGAACTCAGGCTTGAGGACGTTGCCATTGATGTCAAATAAAATGCGTGCGGTGTTGTCCTGAAGATAGGCGTTGGCCCAATTCGTTTGGATATTCTCCGTTAAGGGGGACAAGACGCCGTTCTCATAGAGCGAGAGGCGAACCCAATTGACGTAGTCCTGAGGGAGGATATACCGCAGAGACTCACCGACAGACAGCTCAAGGATTTTAACCTCCTTAAAGGCATCGTAATTGAGCTCCATGATGGCTCGCTTCGCATGGAAGAGAACCTTGAATCGGTCTTCGTTATTTACGAGCGAGTGGTTCCCGCTATAGACCAACATGAAATTGTTTACGATATCCGATAGGGATACGAATTGGTACGACCCCCAATTTGCGCCCTCCGGATTGCCGCCTTCGTTCTCGTAATAATTATAATCTGTGATATACGGCATTAGGACTGTTGTTGTAGATTTTGAGTCTCTTCAGTTTGTGCATACTGATACACCTCTCCTTCTCGTATGGAGATACCACACATCTGCAGAATCAAATTAACTAGCTGCGGCTCATCATCAATAGGAACCTCAAAGTTTTGGAAGTCAGCCTGACTTGGGTCATAGATGGGCTCACCACCTGTAACATTGGCGTATGTCCAATTGGGGTCAAAGGGGTAGCGGATATACTGAGCCTCGACTTGAGCCGCCGCATTGATGGTGGCCGGATATACCGTCAGGAGATTGCCCTCGATGGTATAGGCGGGATATCCATCGCTTGGAGCCAACAGCATAGAGTTGTTGAGCATGGTAATCTTACTGTGAGACACTGCCTCAGCCTCTCCCAAGAATACCGCAGCAGCGCTGTAGCACAGAACCTTGTTTAAGAGGTAGTAGTCATCGGCGGTCGTGGCGAGAGAGGGGAGGTTGTAGATATTAACCCCCGCAGTAACAATGCCAAGTGCCCCGGTGACAGAGAAGATATCAATGGACTCCGAGATGCTCTTGGAGGCGTCGGCATACTCGGTGCCTGACTTCCGTGCGTTCTCTTTATTTATCGCGTTGTTGTAACTCGAGAAGTAACCCTCAAAAATCGTTAGCTGTGCCTGCTTGGCAAAGAGGTTGAAATCAGCCGGAGAGATGTACCCATAGTTATTCTTATTGAGCACCGAAAGGACTGTATTTCTTACGGAATTTATCATAGGTCAACCTTTTCCCAAAGATAGCCCAAAAAAAAAGAGCCACTAATAGCAGCTCCTTTCTAATATGTATTGT
>TARA_R110000772_G_scaffold6488_2_pt1 | contig 34850 bp, 29 predicted proteins | sample TARA_R110000772 | Tara Oceans TARA_R110000772 (sample SAMEA4397948) | marine metagenome | biome: Polar Biome; feature: [SRF] surface water layer (ENVO:00010504); material: water (ENVO:00002006), including particulate matter (ENVO:01000060) such as... | depth 5 m | reverse complement strand
CTGTTTTTAAACAGGCGCCTTTTTTAATTATAATTAAGTGTGTTAACACTCAATTATATTAACGGCTAAACCACCACGAGCGGTTTCTTTATATTTAGTTTTCATGTCGTTACCGGTTTCGAGCATAGTTTTAATCACTTTATCGAGTGATACTTTTTGCTCACCACTACCACGAATTGCAAGGCGTGACGCATTAATTGCTTTTATCGCGCCCATGGCGTTGCGTTCAATACAGGGTACTTGCACTAAGCCACCAACTGGGTCACACGTAAGCCCTAAGTTATGCTCCATGCCAATTTCGGCGGCATTTTCTACTTGCACTACATTACCACCTACAATTTCGGTAAGTGCGCCTGCAGCCATTGAGCAAGCCACGCCCACTTCACCTTGGCAACCTACTTCGGCACCCGAAATAGAGGCGTTCTTTTTATATAAAATACCGATAGCGGCGGCGGTTAATAAATAACGCGTAACTATATCGCGATCGACTTCTTTTATAAAAGTATGATAATACATAAGTACTGCTGGTAAAATACCCGCTGCGCCATTGGTAGGCGCGGTTACAACACGCCCGCCTGCGGCGTTCTCTTCATTTACAGCTAAAGCAAATAAGTCGACCCAATCCATAGCACGTAGGGGGTCGTTACTTACTTCAACATTAAGTTTTAAATGTAAATTAGGAGCACGACGTTTTACTTTTAAACCGCCTGGTAAAATCCCTTCGGTACGCATACCACGCTCAATACAGGCTTTCATTACCTGCCAAATATTAAATAACTCGTCTTTAATGTCGTTTTCGCTGCGTAGTGTTTTTTCGTTATGCATCATTAAAGTAGATACACTGAAACCCGACTCTTTACACATTTCCAGTAATTCTTGTGCGCTACCAAACGGAAAAGGTGCAGGGTTTTCTTCACGAATATCAAGCGCTGCTTGTTTTTCGTTTTCAAAATCTTGGTCAGTAACAATAAAGCCACCGCCAATTGAGTAATAAATTTGGCTATAAACCTTCTCGCCATTATTAGAGGCAATAATTTCCATTGCATTAGAGTGCTTAGGTAGCGTTTTACGACGGTGAAAAACAATAGCCCCTTGCTTTGGGAATTTAGCCTTATGCGTTTGATTTAAATAAATAACTTGTTCTTTTTCAATTGTGGCTAAAATAGTATCAACCAAATCGGCATCGATGGTTTCAGGATCATACCCAGCAAGGCCAAGTATTACTGCTTTACCCGAGCCGTGGCCAATACCAGTTTGGCCTAACGATCCATATAGCTCTACTTTAATGTCGGTAACGTTTGCTAATAATTGTTTTTCTTGTAGGTCATTAACAAATAAACGAGATGCGCGCATTGGGCCAACGGTATGTGACGAAGAAGGGCCAATACCAATACTAAACATATCAAATGCACTTATCATAATGTGTCTCTTCTGTGTTTACTCAGCACTAGGCTGCTTTTTTGAACGGTCGTGTATAGTAACGCTAAATTGTGACTATGTAACCATTAATCAATAACATTTAAACTGGTAAGGCGAGTTGTTTTGTAAAGTTTTTAATGATGCTTGCAGTTGCACCCCAAAGTAAACCATGTGGGGTATTGTAACCATATAAAATAATGGTTTTACCAAAACGCTGAAAAGGCAGGGGCTGCCAATTAGCCTCGTTAGTTAAATCACGCAGTGGTAATAAAAAACTAGCTTGTACCTCATTATGATCGTTCTCCCAAATAGTGTGTTTATTAAGCATGCCAACAAAAGGGCTAATGTTAAAGCCGGTGAGTGTTGAGTACAAAGGTAATTGGCCAAATACTTTAACATTACTGGGCGTAATATTTAGCTCTTCATGTAGTTCACGCAGGGCAGTAGTGCGAAGCGTAATATCACTTGCTTCAAACTTACCACCGGGCAAGCAAATTTCACCGGGATGATGGTGCAAATAAATAGGGCGCTTACACAGTAAAATATGCGCATGATCATCTACATCAATAAGCGGCAACATGACTGCGCTGGCACGCTTTTTAGGGGTATCTATTCCTTGATCTGGCGCTGCCGTAGGGCTTAACTGAAACCGCGCTATAATGTGTTCACTATTCAAAGCGACCTACTGTTATAATAATGGAAGTATTTTATTTACTTTATCGTATGTTTCTTGATATTCCAATGCAACTTTAGAATCAGCTACTATGCCACCACCGGCCCAGCAGTGTATTTGTTGAGCGTGGCATACTAAAGTACGAATAGTAATGCTGGTATCCATGTTACCACAAGCACTTAAATAGCCTATTGAACCACAATAAATACTGCGACGATGCGGTTCAAGTTCTTCAATAATCTCCATTGCTCTCACTTTAGGCGCGCCAGTAATCGAGCCCCCAGGAAATGCTGCAGCGAGTTGATCAACCGCCGTTTTACCCTCTGCCAATGTAGCTGTAACGGTACTAACTAAATGATGCACCGCCGGAAAGCTCTCAATAGCAAATAACGAGGGCACCTGAACCGATCCTGGTTTGGCTACTTTACCTAAATCGTTTCGTAATAAATCAACAATCATTACATTTTCGGCGCGATCTTTGGCAGAGTTTGCCAATAAATGTGCTTGTTGGGCGTCTTGCTGCGGATCCGCTTTTCGCGGTAACGTGCCTTTAATCGGCTTAGTTTGCACTTGATTATCGCTTACTAATATAAAACGCTCCGGAGAAATAGACAAAATTGCGCCTTGCGGATGGTTTATAAAGCTAGAAAACGGCGCTTTATTCGCAGCTGTTAATTTAACGTAGGCAGCCCAAGGCGAGCCTTCATATTGGGCACTAAAACGTTGTGCTAAATTTATTTGATAGCAATCGCCTGTTTTTAAATAATCTTCAATTACGGCAAATTTTTGCGCATAATCAGCGCGGCTCATATTAGATTGCCACGCAGTTTTAAGTGCAAAGCTAGGCATAATGGCAGGTTGTGCTAAATACTGCTGATAAAGTGCTAAGCGATTAACCTTAGGCTGGGCAATATAAAACCAACTGTTTTGTTGTTTATCGTATATGAGTGCATCTAAGTACAAGCCAACGGCCATTTGTGGCAAGTCTATATCGTTTATAGCGCTACTTGGGAGGTTTTCAAGTGTGCGGCCTAAGTCATAACCCAAATAACCCAGCCAGCCACCACTAAAGGGTAGGTTGTTGGCCGCTTTGTTGTTATTAAGTTTTAGCAGTTCGCTGTTCATTATTTCAAAGCAGCTTCTTGCATCGGGTTGGTTATTTAAAATACTGAGGTTGTTTTGTACTTCCAGTGTGCTTTTGGGCTCGATGGCAATAATATCAAAACGACTGTCTACATGCTCACTATTGGCCGAATCGAGTAAAATGGCATAAGGCAAGTGGGCAAAATGCGCAAATACATCAATACAGCTTTGTGTTATGGCTAATTTTATACAATTATTTTTATTGTTTAGCATTTACTACCCCTTTAAGAACTGGCTCGAAACGGGCGAGGAGGGTATCATAAGTCAAATTTTTTTGGCAGCGTTTAGTTGCTTCCCAAATTAAAAACAGTGCAAACCACCGTCACCGGTTTGATATAGCTTACGCGACCCCGCGTAACGGTAACTTAAGGAACCACTATGAGTACAATCCGTCAGCAAGACTTTATAGATAGCATTGAAGATGCTTTGCAGTATATTTCCTTCTATCATCCCCTTGATTTTGTTCAAGCGCTTGAAAAAGCCTATAACAAAGAACAAAGTAAAGCAGCAAAAGATGCCATCGCACAAATTCTAATTAACTCGCGTATGTCGGCTGAGGGCAAGCGTCCGCTTTGCCAAGACACAGGTATTATTACCTGTTTTGTTAAAGTAGGTATGGATGTTAACTGGGATAAAACCGATTTAACCGTTCAACAAATGGTTGATGAAGGCACACGCCGTGCATACTTAAATCCAGACAACCCGCTGCGCGCCTCTATTGTTGCAGACCCTGCAGGTACTCGTAAAAACACCAAAGACAATACCCCTTCAGTTGTACATATAGATTTAGTAGCGGGCGGTAAGGTTGAAGTAATGGTAGCGGCTAAAGGCGGCGGCTCTGAAAACAAAAGTAAAATGGTTATGTTAAATCCATCTGACGATGTGGCAGAATGGGTAGAAAAAACGCTACCTACAATGGGCGCAGGCTGGTGTCCGCCTGGCATGCTAGGTATAGGTATTGGTGGTACGGCTGAAAAAGCGGCAGTAATGGCTAAAGAGTCGTTAATGGATCCGGTAGATATTCATGAATTAATGGAACGCGGTGCAGAAACCACAGAAGAAAAGCTACGTTTAGAAATATTTGAACGTGCTAATAAATTAGGTATTGGCGCACAAGGCTTAGGCGGTTTAACAACGGTTGTTGATGTTAAAATTAAAACAGCACCAACGCATGCAGCGTCAAAACCGGTCGTGATGATCCCTAATTGTGCGGCTACTCGCCACGTACACTTTACCCTTGATGGTTCAGGCCCAGCAAACCTAAAAGCACCTAAGTTAGAAGATTGGCCACAAGTAACCTTTGAAGTGGGCGAAGGCACACGTCGTGTTGATTTAAATACCTTGACCAAAAAAGATGTGCAAGAGTGGAAAATGGGTGAAACTGTTTTACTTTCGGGTACTATTTTAACGGGTCGAGATGCCGCGCATAAGCGTTTGCAAGACATGATCAACTCAGGCGAAGGTTTACCTAAAGGCGTAGATTTTGATAATAAATTTATTTATTACGTAGGCCCAGTAGATGCTGTACGTGACGAAGCAGTTGGCCCAGCGGGTCCGACAACGGCTACGCGTATGGATAAATTTACCGATATGATGCTAGAAAAAACCGGTATTGTAGGCATGATAGGTAAAGCAGAGCGTGGCCCTGCTACGGTTGAGTCTATTAAGCAGCATAAGTCAGTGTACTTAATGGCAGTTGGCGGCGCGGCGTATTTAGTATCTAAAGCAATTAAAAAAGCACGTGTTGTTGCTTTCGAAGATTTAGGTATGGAAGCCATCTACGAGTTTGAAGTAGAAGATATGCCGGTAACAGTCGCTGTTGATAGCGAAGGTGCTAATGCGCATACGCAAGGCCCTGCAATTTGGAAAGCTAAAATTGAAGAGCTAGATAGCAAGCTAAAGTAATCTAACTTACTAATATACAAAGCGAGCCCTGTGCTCGCTTTTTGTTTAACTTAAACTAAGTAACCTGATCTCTGGATAATAAACCTATCTCAAGCAGCTATTTTCAGCGCTAACTGCGTTGAATTCACTGAAAATCTCTGGCTAGAGAAAATAAAGATAAATATAACTATGATTCAATACGTTAGTAAATTTCTTAACCAGAGTTCAGGTTAAATAACCTGTTCTACTCCCCGTAATTTAATTTGCTTAGCAAAAGAGTGAACAGCTCTGACCAGTTCTCTTAAACCACCCCCTTTTTAAGGCAAACCTATGTAGCATAAGCGTTTGCATATTATGCTTGCGTGTAATTTAAACTTTACAGTTATTAGTTGCGTTACGTTCACGTAAGCGTAAACCTTGCGGTGTTTGTTATTTTTAGCTTTTAATACTTGATTGCTTTACCTTTGTGGAATTTTTATGTGCACTTACCATTAAAGCTGGCTATTTAATTCAATGCTGTTTTGCGCTTGGGTTTATCCTCTCGTGGTATAGCGAAGCGTTATCCGAAGTGATAAAGTCTCGGCAATTTCATGCATGCATACCCTTTAGGGTTAACTATTTCGGAGTATTTAAAGTGGTTGTGTTTAATCAAGTTGAATTTGATAACCATGAACAAGTGGTTTTTTGTACTGATAAAGAGTCGGGTTTAAAAGCAATAATTGCGGTACATAATACTAACCTAGGTCCGGCAGTGGGCGGATGTAGAATGTGGGATTATGCAAATGATGAAGATGCAGTTTACGACGTGCTGCGTTTATCCAAAGGCATGACCTATAAAAATGCAGTTGCGCGCTTGCCATTTGGTGGCGGTAAATCTGTGATTATTGGTAATGCTAAAGAAATTAAATCTGAGCAATTATTCCGTGCTTTTGGTCGTCAATTAGAGCGATTAAACGGCAGCTACTATTCTGCTGAAGATGTAAATATCAACTGCGACGATGTTGCAATGATGAACAAAGAAACCAGTTATGTACTTGGCCTTGAAGGCAAAAGTGGTAACCCATCACCATTTACAGCATACGGTACGTTTTTAGGTATAAAAGCGGCATTAAACCATCAGCGTGGTCATCAAAACTTTGCTGGTATTAAAGTAGCAGTACAAGGGTTAGGGACTGTTGCTTATACTTTATGTAAGCATTTGTCAGAGGCGGGCGCTGAGCTATATGTTACTGATATTAACCAAGCAGCAATTGACCGTGTTGTTAATGAGTTTGGTGCTACAGCCGTTGGCATTGACGAAATTTACGATTTAGACGTAGACGTGTACGCACCTTGTGCACTAGGTGCAACTATAAACGATGCAACTATACCGCGCCTTAAAGCTACTATAATTGCAGGCTGTGCCAATAACCAGTTGGCACAATCGCGCCATGGTGAAATTATTCGTGAGAAAGGTATTTTATATGCACCAGATTACGTAATTAACGCCGGTGGTATTATTAATGTTTATTATGAAACGCTACCAGAAGGGTACAGTGCTGCTGCGTCAAATAAACATGTTGAAGGTATTTTTGATACCCTAACTGAAATTTTTGCGCGTAGTGAAAAAGAGCAAAAATCTACGCATTTAATTGCTGATGAGCTTGCACAAGAGATCCTTAAAAACGGTCTTTAATCGGCTAAATAAGTTAACCGTAAATATTAGGGCGTGCAATTGCACGCCTTTTTTTTGTTTATACGTTAAACTTAATTTTTTATTTTATGTGTTTATTTATCTATGTCTTCTTCGCCTGTTTCTATGCAGCCTATTGATTTTGATAGCTGGCCCCGTAAACAACATTTTGAGTTGTTTAAACACTTTTCTCAACCTTACTTTAATGTGTGTGTACAGCTAAACGCGAAGGCCTTATATAATTACTGTAAAGCGCATCAGCTGTCTTTTTTTCAGGCCTATACTTATGCCACACTTAAAGCGTGCCATGCGTACCCGCCAATTATGCTGCGTATTATTAATGATAAGCCATGGCTACTAAGTAACACCCGCGCTAGTGTGGTTGAGCTGGCAGCAGATGACTCGTTCAGGTTTAGTTACTTTAGTGATAAGGCCAACTTTACTGAGTTTGCCGTGCATGCCAGCGCAGTTAGTTTTAATGCTAAATCGCAGCCTTTATTTTCTGACGCCTTTGCACAAACCGAAGGGCAGGCCGACTTAATTCATATTTCGGTATTACCTTGGCTAAATTTTAGTGCTTTTTCGCATGCGTTTAGTGAAGGGAAATGTTTAGGGATCCCTAAATTTGTATTTGGTCAGCTTAATAAACAGCAGCAAACTATGCCCTTAGCTATTGATGTACATCACTCTTTAATGGATGGTTTACACGTAGCAAAGTTTATAAACATTTTACAAGATACATTTGATAACTTTTGTAAAGATTAGTTAATGAAATGCTACTGCAGGCTGTGGTAGTATTTTCTTAGTTTAGCTGGTTTTGGTTGGTTTTTAATCACTTAGGATTGCGTTAAATTTAGTGGGTAATACTAATTAATCAATAATAATTATAAAGGTCGCAGTGATGAAGCATTTAGGGATTTTATGTGTATTTTTCGTCATGTTCACGTGTCAGGTGCAGTCACAAACTCGTTTACCTTTAAGTGATTATTTTTTTGAAACATGGAATACCCGCTCAGGCCTGCCTCACAATAGTATTAATAGCTTAGCGCAAACTCAAGACGGTTATTTATGGATAGCAACATGGGAGGGTTTAGCGCGCTTTAATGGCCAAGAATTTAAACTATTTACTCGCGCTGAAATAAATAATCTTCCCGACTCAGGGCTTCGTGCACTTACTCCTACCGATGACGGCGGCTTATTAATAGCCGGTTCAAGAGGTGGTATCAGCTTATATCAATATAGACAGTGGAATACTCAGCCGAGTGCCTCAGCTATGGTTAATCACATAATTAAAAGTAACGATGACGGGTTTTGGCTGGCATTAGAAAACGATGGCGTATTTTACCGCGGGGCTAATAGTAAACACGATCAGGCCATTGTTCATAATGTTAGCGCCTATCGTGTGCTTGAGGATGCCAATGGCGTTATTTGGGCTGCTACTAGCGATGGTTTATATAAAATTGTTGATCAGCAAGCAAGCTTAATAACAGCCGATGATGGGCTACCCAATGCAGCAGTTTATACTCTACTACTTACTCGCCAAGGGAAATTAATTATTGGCAGTGAGCGCGGCGCTTATATTCTCAAAGACGCAGTATTTACTGCCATCCATCCACAGCTCAGTGTCGAGTCTATTTCTAGTTTATTAGAAGATAACCACGGTGATTTATGGTTTGGCACTATTAATAAAGGTATTTTTCGACTCAGTGTGGCTGGGCTTGAGCAATTAGATGCGAAAGGCGGACTCCCTGCTAATAGAATATTGTCTTTATTACAAGATAGAGAAAACAGTATTTGGGTGGGCACTAATGCCGGGCTGTTTAGATTAAGGGAGGCGCCATTTACCGCCTGGACTACTAAGCGGGGTTTAGCTGGGGATTACGTGCGAACGGTATTATCGCACTCCGATGGTAGCTTATGGGTAGGGAGTAGTGCCGGCCTTAACAAAATTAAAAATAATAATGTAACTCAAATAGAAGGTGCTAAAGAAGGTTCTCCCTATTCGGTATTGAGTTTACTGGAGGGCGAGGATGGCGATGTATGGATAGGCACTTATACATCGGGTGTATTAAAGGTCAGTAATAATAAAATAACGCCTTATTTAAATCGTAGTAATGGCCTTGGGAGTAACGAAGTAAGAGGGCTATTACTCGATTCCAAACAGCGATTATGGATCGGCTCTGCTATGGGGTTAACGCGAGTTGAAAAAGATGGCTCATTAGTGCAATTTACCAATGAAAAAGAGCTGCCTAGCGGTTTTATTTTAGCACTCAGTGAAGATAACAAAGGCAATGTTTGGATTGGCACCGGCAATGGGGTTGTGGTGTTTAATATACTAACTGAGCAATTTAGTGCTATAAGCTTTCCAGCGCAATTTGCTGCCGAGTATGGATTTGGTTTTTATTTTGATGACGACTACACATGGATGACGACAGATCGTGGATTAATGCGCTATGAGCACAGTGCAGGCAAAATGGCTATTTTAGGGCGGGAGCAAGGGCTGCCAGTCGATAAGTTATTTCAAATTGTGGCTCATAAAGATTCATTTTGGTTATCGAGTAACCGCGGGGTTATTCAGGTTGATCGCCAGCACGTTAATCATGTTCTTGATGAAAAACAAAAAAATATAAATATTCCACTCGTATTTCAACTTTATGACGAGGGCGATGGCATGCTCAGTGCACAAGTTAATGGCGGCTCGACCCCATCAGCAACAGTGCATAAAGATGGCACCATTTGGTTTGCTACTGCAAAAGGAGTAAGCGCGCTAAAACCTGAGTTATTGCAAGCATCAAGCAAAGTAGATTTGCCTACTATGATTGAGAGCTTTAGCGTTAACGGCAGAGCAACAGCGCTCCCATTAGATGGTGAAACAGTATTATTGCCGCCTAATGTTTCAAGATTATCTTTTCAGTATGCGGGTTTGAGTTTTATTATGCCGCAGCGTTTAAGTTTTCAAACACAGTTAGAAGGTTTTAATAAAGAGTGGGTAAACCGCCAGCACATGACAGGTGCAGAATACACCAACTTACCTGCAGGTAAGTATACGTTTAAGGTGCGCGCCGGTTATCCAAATACACAATGGCAGCAAAATGAGCAAGAAATTCGCTTTGTAATTCAAGCACATTACTGGCAAAAGTTGAGCTTTAAATTAATGCTGTTTTTTACTTTTTTAGTCACTATATATGCTATTTATAAGTACCGCTTATATCATTATAAAAAAGTAGAGGCAGAGCTAACTAAACGAGTAGAAAAGCAAACACAGGACCTTCAAGAACAGGCAAACGCCTTTGCTTATCAAGCCACTCACGACCAACTTACTGATATGCCAAACCGGCGCGCTTTCGATAGTTGGTTAGCAGCAAATTTTGCCACTTATAAGCAGCAAAATAAAATATTAGCTATTGCTATCATGGATATAGATCACTTTAAGCGGGTGAACGATGGCTGGTCACATATTGTTGGCGATAAAGTTATTTGTGAAATAGCCAAAATACTCAAATCGCATTGCGAAGGTGAGCAGCAAGTAGCTCGCTGGGGCGGGGAGGAATTTACCTTAGTGTTTCCTAACAAAACTGCAGCAGAAGCAAAACTCATGTGTGAACTATTACGGGAAGAAATTGCAAATAACGATTTTTCAGTAATTGCTGCTGGGCTGCATCAAGTAACCGCGAGTTTTGGTGTTTCTGATTCTAATAATATAGACGATTACGACCGACTTTTATCAGGAGCCGATCAGGCATTATACAAAGCCAAAAACGGTGGCCGTAATCGCACCGAAATCATGTAATTGAAAAGTGCCTCAGTCGCACACATATAGAGAGTATACATTGAGCGAAGGCATCAGCATGATAAATGGATTGTTAATTGTTATCTTAATTATTTTTGTGGTTATTTTTTGGCGTTGGCCAGCTATTCAAAATAGATTATGGCAACGTAAATATAAAACTCTTGAGCTTAATTCGCAGCAAAAAGATATTTTACTGCGTTGTATGCCTATTTATAAAAAAATGACCGATGCTGATAGAGCAAAGTTAGAGCGTCATATTATGTGGTTTTTAAGTGAAAAGCGCTTTGTAGGGTGCGATGGCTTAAAACTAACAGGTGCAATGAAGCTAATTGTAGCAGCCGATGCCTGCTTGCTTGTGCTCAATAAACCTTGGCCACTTTACAAAAATGTAAAAGAAATACTCCTCTATCCAAGTGCTTATTATGCGCCGCAGTTAACGCGTGATAGCGCTGGCTTAGTTAGCTATCATAATGCAATTAGGCTAGGTGAGTCGTGGCCAGGTGGTACATTAGTACTCAGTTGGCACGACGTTCTTGAGGGAAATAGATTACCCAGTGATGGCCATAATTTAGTGTTTCATGAATTTGCGCATCAGCTAGATCAAGAAACCGGCAAAACAACCGGTACGCCGTTACTTAAAACAGCAGCCGAGTATAAAGAATGGGGGCGTGTATTTAGTCGTGCCTTTAACCAGTTAAAAAGTCATGTTGCTTATAGTATGGAGCATGTTATTCATAGTTATGGCGCGACTAATGAGGCTGAGTTTTTTGCGGTGATCACCGAAACCTTTTTAGAGAAGCCGGCAGAACTGCGCCGATATGACCCTGAAATTTATCGCTTGCTGGTGGACTATTATCAATTTGACCCTATAGTCTGGCATTAATTTACGGCATTTCATCTTATAACGCTGGCAACTTGTCGGCGTTTTTGTTGCAATCATGTAAGAGAGTTACATAGAGCAACAATAATAAGTGAGAATTGCATGAAAAAAATGCTGCAAACGGTGCTAGCTTTATCTGTGTCATTGGCACTAGGCAACGCACAAGCCCAACAAGACGATGAGCCAAAATGGCAAGTAGATTCACCTAAAGGGCAATTTGTAGATGCCACCATTAGTGTTGATCAAGGCACATGGATGAACCTAGATATTAGCCCTGATGGTAAAACACTGGTGTTTGATTTACTTGGCGATATTTATACTATGCCAATAAGTGGCGGCAATGCCACACAACTTACCTCAGATATTGCATGGCAAATGCAACCGCGCTTTAGCCCAAATGGTAAACACATTGCTTTTACCTCAGATCAAGGTGGCGGCGATAATATTTGGATTATGGATTTAAACGGCGAAAACCAAAGTGCAGTAACCGACGAAACCTTTCGCTTATTAAACAGCCCTGCATGGAGTCCTGATGGCGACTACCTAGTTGCCCGTAAACACTTTACCGCAAGTCGCTCATTAGGGGCAGGCGAAGTATGGCTTTATCATAAAGCGGGTGGTAAAGGAGTACAGCTTACCAAGCGAGCTGACGATCAAAAAGATTTGGGTGAGCCGATGTTTTCGCCCGATGGTCGTTATGTGTACTTTTCGCATGATGCAACACCAGGTAAAACCTTTCACTATTCAAAAGACTCTGTGGCGGGAATTTATAAAATAAAACGTTACGACCGTGAAACCGGCGAAATTGAAACGGTGATTAGTGGCATGGGTGGCGCAATAAGACCAACCCCCTCACCCGATGGTAAAAAGCTTGCTTATATAAAGCGTGACGACTTTCAAACTAGCCTGTATTTATACGACTTAACTAGCGGTGAGCACACTAAACTGTACGATAAGTTAGAGCGTGATATGCAAGAAACTTGGGCTATTCATGGTGTTTACCCCACGATTGCTTGGACGCCAGATAACCAACAACTGGTATTTTGGGCTGGTGGCACAATACATAAACTCGATGTTAGCGATAAATCGGTAGAAACCATTGCTTTTAAAGTACAAACCACTAAAAAAATTCAAAAAGCAGTGCGTTTTACTCAAAACCTCGATACTGATGAGTTTGATGTAAAAATGCTGCGTAACGTACAAATTAGCCCAGATGGTGAAACGGCTATTTTTGAAGCGTTAGGACACATTTATAAACGTGATTTAGAATCAGGTAAAATTAAGCGTTTAACCAAACAAACCGATCATTACGAGTTATTTGCGCAGTACTCGCGCGATGGCAAAAAAATAGTGTACACCACGTGGGACGATAACGAGCAAGGTCAAGTACGTGTGGTTTCTGCGAGCAGTGGCCGTGGTGACACCATAACTGAGCAACCGGGTAAGTACGTTGAGCCTACCTTTAGCCCAGACGGTAAAACAGTGGTTTATCGAAAAGCCACCGGTGGCAGTATTTTAAACCCTAAGTGGTCACTAAATCCAGGAGTTTACAGCGTAAGTACTAAAGGCGGCAAAAGTGAGTTAATTTCAAAAAATGGCTATCAGCCACAGTTTGGCGCAGCTAACGATCGAGTGTACATCATGAGCCCGTGGCCAAAACCAACGCTGAGTGTAGTAGAGCTTGATACTAAAAAAGTGCGTAAGCTTTACGAATCTGAGCATGCCACCGAATTTAGAGTATCGCCAGATGGCCAATATCTTGCGTTTGCTGAGCGCTTTAAAGTATTTGTAACACCGTTTGTAGAAAGCGGTAAAACGCTTAATATTAGCCCTACAGACAACCAATTTCCTATTGAGCAGTTATCTGTTCGTGCGGGAGAAAATATTAGCTGGAGCGCTAATAGCAATAAACTGTATTGGACTTTAGGTCCTGAGCTTTATCATGCCAGCCTTGAGGGTATGTTTGCTATTAATAAAGCTGACGATAAAGACTTTAAAGTAAAAAGTGGCGATAACATTAGTTTTAGTAAAAAAATGGCTGAGCCAAAGGGCATGATAGCTCTAACGGGCGCTAAAATTATTACTATGGATGGCGAAAAAGTTATTGAAAATGGTGTGATTATCACCGATGGTAAGCATATAAAAGCCATTGGTACAGCCGCTGAAGTAAGCATTCCCAAAGGTGCTAAAGTAGTTGATGTAACGGGCAAAACGATTATGCCAGGGATAGTCGACGCCCACGCACATGGCTCGCAAGCAAGTGATGAAATTATTCCACAACAAAACTGGAAAAACTTTGCAGGGCTTGCATTAGGTGTAACTACAATTCACGACCCATCAAACGACACCTCAGAAATATTCACCGCCAGTGAAATGCAAAAAGCAGGCATGATAGTTGGCCCGCGTATATTCTCTACCGGTACTATTTTGTATGGCGCCAATATGCCAGGGTATACCTCGCATATTGACTCGTTAGATGATGCTAAATTTCATTTAGAGCGTTTAAAAAAGGTTGGCGCGTTTAGTGTTAAATCGTACAACCAACCACGTCGCGAGCAACGCCAGCAAGTAATAGAAGCGGGGCGTGAACTGCAAATGATGGTAGTACCCGAAGGTGGCTCATTACTACAACATAACCTAAGTATGATAGTAGATGGGCATACAGGCATTGAGCATTCAATTCCGGTAGAGCATATTTACGACGATATAAAACAGCTGTGGTCACAAAGTGACGTAGGTTATACACCAACGCTTGTTGTAGCCTATGGCGGTATTTGGGGCGAAAATTACTGGTACGATAAAACGGATGTGTGGAATCACCCACGGTTAAGTAAATTTGTGCCTAAAAACCAATTATTACCGCGCTCAATGCGCCGCGTTAAAGCACCCGAGCATCACTATAACCATTTTAACAATGCCCGCGTAGCTGCTGAGCTGCAAGACCTAGGTGTACTAGTTAACTTAGGAGCGCATGGCCAACGTGAAGGTTTAGGTGCGCATTGGGAAATGTGGATGTTTGCCCAAGGTGGCATGACCCCACTTGAAGCAATTAGAGCCTCTACACTCGATCCAGCTAAGTACTTAGGGCTAGATAAAAACGTCGGATCGCTAGAAGTAGGTAAACTTGCTGATTTAATGGTAATTGATGGCGATCCGCTAAGTAATATCCGCGACTCAGACAAAATTGACTACACCATGATCAACGGCCGCTTATTTAATGCCGCAACTATGGTTGAAGTGGGTAAAAAACAGCGTAAACCACTTTATTTTGAAAACAACAAATAACATTTAAAGTTAGAGTTTAAATAACGTTAACGCATTTAAAAGCGGCTAACTTAGTGTTAAGTTAGCCGCTTTTTTTAGGCATAAAAAAACCGCTTAACGCGGTTTATTTTAAGATCACATTAGGATGTTAAACAACACCGCGCGGTAAACGGCAATCGTGCTCTTTACGCGCTAATTCTACAATCCAAAACTCTTCAGCTGTATAACCGTCTTCATTTTCGGTAACAACAGTAAATGGTGCTTTTTTCTGTGCTTTAGCAGACGCAGCCACTTTAGTTTTTTTCGTTTTAGCAGTTTTGCCAGAAGTTAACTTTTTAGTTAACTCTGCTACATCAGCTAGGCGTAAATTTTTGCCGCCATCGATGCTGTACCAGCCTGGTTTTGTAGTGATTTCAGGTTTTTTACCGTTGGCAGCTTCATACGCTGATTCAAAGGCAGATAACACTGCTGTTTTGTCTAGTTTGCTCATTAGAGACCCTATACGTTGTTAACACAGATAAAGAAGTCCTATTTATACCTATTTTAAAAGTGTTTTTCAATTTTTTGCGATTTTCCTTCCATTTTAGCTCATAAACAGCCAAAATTTGCACAAAATTCAGTGTTAAGTAAGGTAGCTTATATGCAACGTCGAGAATTTAACCAGCTGTTAAATGACATTTTAAAACCCCACACAATTAATGATTTTTGCCCAAATGGCCTACAAATTGAAGGCAAAAATGAAATTAAAACCATAATTACTGGTGTTACTGCAAGCCAAGCACTGATTGATGCTGCAATAGAAAAAAATGCTGATGCAATATTAGTGCACCATGGTTATTTTTGGAAAGGCGAATCGCAACCAATTACAGGTATGAAAAAGCGCCGCATTGGTGCGTTATTAGCAAATGACATTAACTTATTTGCTTATCATTTACCGCTCGATATACATCCGGTACTTGGTAATAACGCACAATTAGCACTGTTGCTAGATATTGAAATTGAAGCGGGTTTAGAGCCTGTTGCAAATAGCGTAGCAATGAAAGGGCGTTTAAAAACACCGTTAACGGGTGAAGAGTTTGCCAATAAAATAGCTCAAGTGTTAAACAGATCACCACTGAGCAGTTTAGTACGAACCGATAAAATAGAGACAATTGGGTTATGCACCGGTGGCGGGCAAGGTTACATTGACCTAGCTGCAGAGCAAGGCCTTGACGCCTACTTAACTGGCGAAGCCTCGGAGCAAACTATTCATAGCTCGCGCGAGCAAAATATTGATTTTTTTGCCGCAGGGCACCACGCCACAGAGCGCTACGGCATTAAAGCATTAGGTGAGCTACTCGCTCAAGAGCATGGTTTTGACGTCACATTTATTGACATAGATAACCCAGTATAAATAGTTAAAAATGCAATAAATATAAAATCATCATTAGCTCTCATGGCTTTGGTAAACAATACAAAAAACCATATTAATACATGTGTTAGTGAAGGTTGCGGTTGGGTGGTTTTTACTAAATACAAAGTGACAGGTAAAGCTTAAGCTATAAATCTTAAGCTACTAACCTATGAGGCTATTTTATATTTATGAGCTGCTTTAGATTTAAGTCGTGATCGCGTTTTTGAGGAATGCTTGAAGCCGTTTTTCTATAACTAGAAACTTCAGAGCCTCGAATATAAGTAATGAGAGGAGTCACTTTTGAGCGAAATGAAAATATTTGGTCTTTTTTTAATTACGGCTTTGGCAGAAATTATTGGCTGTTATTTACCATACCTTTGGTTGCGTGAGGGGAAATCGGTTTGGTTACTGGTTCCTGCAGCCCTCAGCCTGGCTACATTTGCTTGGTTATTGTCGTTGCATCCAGCCGCTGCAGGTAGGGTTTATGCTGCTTATGGTGGCGTGTATATTTTCATGGCTATTTTGTGGTTGTGGGCTGTTGATGGTATTCGTCCAACTACATGGGATCTTGTGGGGTCTGGTGTAGCACTTGTAGGTATGGCTATAATAATGTTTGCTCCACGTAGCGTATAACAATAGTATCAGAGGTGGTAGTTTCCATCACGGAAAATAAAAAACACCTATTTTAAGGTTTGTAATTGCAGCGTAGTTAGTAAAGCTGCACATATCCGGAAATTACCATGTCTAAATCAGTTCAACCGCACATTAAAAATGTAGCTCTAATCGTTAAAAACTACGATGGTGCTATCGCGTTTTATACTAAAAAACTTCAATTTACACTCCTCGAAGATACTGATTTAGGTGGCGGGAAGCGCTGAGTTTAGGTTTATCTTCCCTATTCTAATGGTACGAATTTACTAGGAGCACAAACGAGCAGACACAAGCTGTTGGTAACCAAACCGGTGGACGTGTTTTCTTATTTTTACAGACCAACGATTTCTGGCGAGACTATGAGCTAATGAAAGCAAATGATGTTGTATTTAATGAAGAGCCACGAGTTGAAGAGTATGGCGCAGTAGTGTTTTTTCAAGACCTATATAGTAATAAATGGGATTTACTGCAACTCAACAGCACAACCAAATAGTATGTACTTAACAATAGACTATAGGAACAACAGCTGTTTTCACCACACACTTAATCTGGCAGCATCTAAGCCAATAAATTTAAAAAGTTAAGAACCGATAAAAATTATGAGCACTGAAAATATTTCTCAAAAAAGCGCTAGCTTTTTCCCATGGCTGATTATGATCTTGATGTCGTCTGTGACCTTTGTAGGGATATTATCGGAGCTGATGCCCTCAGGTGTTATGCCTTTAATGATGGCCGATCTCAATATTAGTGAGATGCAAACAGGTAATTTGGTGGGCTACTACGCCATTGCTTCAGCGATATTTGCAATTCCGCTCATTTCAATGACGATGCAATTTAATCGCAAGCACTTACTGCTGATTTTGTTGAGTGGCTTTGCCGTTTCAAACATTGTGGTTGGGCTGATTGATAATTATAACGTTATTATTTTTCTTAGAATTATCGGAGGCATTTGTGCAGGTGTGATGTGGCCAATGATTGCAGCTTACGGTATGCGACTGGTAGATGAGGAACATCATGGCAAGTCTATTGCGGTTATTATGGCAGGCACCACGCTGGGAATTAGTCTTGGTATGCCCATAATGACCACTATTGGCAATGAATATGGCTGGCGAAGTGAGTTTATTGGCTTTGGGCTGGTTATTATTGCTATTGCAGTTATTAGCTTTTTTGCTTTGCCTTCTACGCCCGGTGAAAAGCTGAGCAAAAGCTCCTCACCTTTTGCGGTATTAACAAATCCAGCTGTACTAGTTATTCTTGTGCTTACCTTGCTTGGTGTAACCGCACATTATGGTGCCTATGTTTACATTACAAGCCTGGTTGAGGAAATTGGTTTAGCTGGTGGGATTGAAAGTGCTTTATTGTTTTTTGGTATAGGTTCGATGATTTCTGTTTTTTTAGCTATAAAACTTATCGATAAATACCTGCGGCTATTAACAATAACCATGTTTGCATTACTTATTGTTTCTATGCTCACATTACTAATGTTTGGCAAAGTAAAAGGTGTAGGGCATTTTGCTTTTTTTATCTGGGGTCTTTCATTTGGTCCCTTAGTCACTTTAATGCAGGCCGCCGTTAGCAGGCAGGTAAAAAATGCTAAAGATGTTGCTACTTCAGTTCAGTCCTCGGTATTTAATTTATCCGTTATGATCGCATCTTCTGTTGCTGGGCTGCTGCTGGGGATTTATTCACCTATGAGCTTGGTGTACTTTGCCGTTGCTTTATCTATTCCGGGTATTATTATCTCATTTTTTGCGAAAAAAACTTTAAGTAAAGTGTTTTAGAAAAACTTATTGATACTAAGAAAATAAAATCTATACAGTTAAAGTGAAGTGGCCAATTGAAAGGTAGTGTAACTAATATTACTCCCTCTAGTGCCGGATGATGATGGTTATAGTTATAGCTTGTTCATGCAGCAAAATGGCCTAAAGTGAGCTCCCTATGTATCTGCTTTAGCATTTGGAATTTGACTCTAAGCGCGATGGAAAGTCACTGCTTGTTGCTTAACAAAGTAATCAAAGCTGTCTTTGGTAAGTGCACTAACACGTGTAACTTTGTGGGATGTTATGTGGCGCATTGGCAAAAGTGTTATAAATTAACAAAACCGGACACCTATTTAAGTAATCCGGTTTAATACACTATTTGTAATTTACTGTGTTGAACTTACGTTAAAGTGCTTCTGGGTCTATCCAACGGCGCATGCTGATCCACGCTTTACCCACTACCTCATGGCTGTATTGTGTTACTACATGCAAAGCTTGGGCATTTGGTACGAGTTGTTTGTGCCAAGGTAATACAGCAAAGTTATGATAATCAGTTGCCGCTGTTATTACCTCAACACCTTGGGCGTTAAATAAATCTTTTGCGCGCGGCATATGTAAAACTGAAGTAACCAATGCCACTTTGTAGTCAACTAATGTGGGGGCTAATAATCTTGCTTCGGCTGGGGTATCCATAGCCGCTGGATTTTGCACTAAGCGATTTTTATTAATGCCTAAATTTATTGCTGTGTTATACATTAAGCTACTATTAGTGACTTTTTGGTATCCGCCGCCCGATACAATAAGTTGTGCATTTGGGTAGAGTTTGGCTAGCTTTATGCCTTCGACTAAACGAGTAAGTGCGCAGTTGCCAAGTTGGTTATTAGCACTTAAAGCCGTGTTGGGGTTAATGTCGCAACCGAGTACGACTATTTTGTCAATTTTTGGCTGTTTTAATGAATTAAATGCCAGTGCGGGTGACTCGTTATTTTTTATAATTAGGTTAGCAACCAGCGGTGTGCTGACTAAAAGCAGCGCCGCTAAGCTTATAAAAGATAAAAATAAAGCAGATCTTTTACCTCTAAATGCCAAAAGTAGCATAATAAGGGCAAATAGACCCAATAAAGGCAGTGGCATTAATAAACCACCCAATAATTTTTTAATGGCAAACATAATGAGTAATATAAAAAGCTAAGTTAGCTTTATATTACTCATGTGTAAGATGTTTATCGACCGTTATTTAACTTACAGGTATTTAAAAAGTGACGATAAACAGGGTTGTCTTTCATTTCTTTTTTCATCGCTAAATACATAGGGCGAGTTAAGCCTAATGCTCCTAGCGGAATTGACTTAATTAATCCTTGGCTTTCGTAAGGTGTAACCAGCCAGTCGGGTAATGCAGCCACGCCCATGCCCGCACTAACGAGTTGAAAAATAAGTAATCCCTGGTCAACTGTTTTAAGTGTGCCATCAAAACGGGCATTTTGAATAAAGTGTTTAAAAATATCTTGGCGTTCGCGCGGAATAGGGTAGGAAATAATAGTTTCGTTTTTTAAATCAAGCGCAGTTACATAGGCTTTTTTAGCAAGATCATGGTCGGGGGCAACAATGAGCTTTAATTTAAAGTCGAATAAATGGGCGTATTCTAGCTGGTCGGGTTCGCGTATATCTGAGGTGAGCACTAGGTCAAGTTCATCACTTAATAAATCAGGGATGGCGTCGTAGCTAAAACCGCGTTCGTAATCAATTTTTATATCGGGCCAAAAGTTATTAAATTCTTTAATTGTTGGCAATAACCAATGAAAGCACGCATGGCACTCAACACTTAAGCGCATTTGTGAAATAGGCTGGTTTAAACTTTCTTTTAAGCGGCACTTGGTTGCTTCTACTTTTGGTAATATTTCGTGGGCTAATTCAAGTAATAGCATACCTTGGGGGGTAAATCGTACTGGTTGGGTTTTTCTCTCGAACAATTGGCAGTCTAATTTGTTCTCTAAATCTTTGATTTGATGTGATAAAGCCGATTGCGTTAAAAATAACTCACGTGCGGTATTAACCAAAGATCCCGTTTCTTTTAAGGTAGCAATGGTTTTTAAGTGTTTAAGACCAATCATCTTTAAAAATTCTCATGAAAAAGGTGAGTTTAACTCAGAGTAAGCACATATTACGCTTTTACAAAAAACGTTTCAACGTCTAGAAGGCTGTTAATTGTGTTTTATTAGTAACCTCTATGCTTAACATTAAGTTTTTTAATCATGAAAGTCATTTTAAAATAGATTTGATGGGTTTCGCATGAGTTTAGCTCATGTTGGGTTTTGGTGTGATTACTAAAAATATTGTGGGCGAGCATGGATTTATTACAAAGGTTTGAAATGTTGATTACCCGAATGACACTGACCAAGTGTATTAGGATATTAATACAGCTAAGATGCCCAGTATTGCATGGATAAAAAGCAATTATTCACAAAGCAGCTAAAGCACCGGTTGCGCGTTTGTGGATAAATCCAGATTGTGGTTTAAAACCAGATCATGGGACAAGCACTTACCAACATGGTTAAAACAACCAAAGAGCTGCGTGAAGAGTTAAAGGTTAGATCTACACCTTAAAAATGTAGCTTACGTATATTACTTATATAAAAATAATCGTAAAAATAAGCCAGCAATAATTAGCTGGCTTTTTTATTATAGTGGGGCGCCGATTAGTAAAATAGCTTCTTGGGCTGTTACCGGTTTTGATTTTAAATAGCCTTGCCCGTAATTGCACTGCGTAGTTTGTAAAATAGCGAGTTGCTCAGCAGTTTCAATCCCCTCAGCAACCACTGCAAGATTAAGTGATATTGCTAGCGACAAAATAGCATCAACGAGTGGGTTGGCTGAGTCATGTAAGTGATCAATAAAGCTCTTATCTATTTTTAAAATATGAATAGGTAGCTGATGTAAGTAACCAAGCGCTGAGTAACCTGTACCAAAGTCATCAAGGCAAAGCTTTACTTTTAATGGCGATAAGCCTTCAATTATTTGCGTAGCTAAGTCTAAATTTTCGATTAACCCCGATTCAGTAATTTCTAAACACAAAGATCCCAGTGGGAGCTGATATTTATTATAAATAGCGTGAATTTGTGCCACAAAATCTAAACTGGCAAAGTGACGAGACGATACATTAACGGTGACTTTTAAAAACCGGTGTCCTTGTTGATGCCAAGTGCTAATTTGTTGTGCGGCTAAATCTAATAAATGTAAGTCTAAATTAATTATTTGCCCGGTTTTTTCAGCAATTGGGATAAAGTCATTTGGCGGTACAAACCCTTTACTGGGATGATGCCAACGAACAAGTGCTTCAAAACCGATTACTTCACATGTTGCAATGGTAAATATAGGCTGGAAATACAGCTCAAACTCATTGTGCTCTATACCGTGTTGTAAGTCGTTTTCAATATCGGCATGTGTTTTAAGCTTTTTGCGCATAATATTATTAAATAGCTTAACTTGTCCGCGTCCTGTCGATTTAGCTTCGTACATAGCTGCATCAGCTTGTTGCAATAAAATATAGGCTTTGTCGTTTTCGTTATCACTTAATGCTACGCCAATACTTGTAGATGCTTGTAATAGGTGGCCGTCAATATTAATTGGCTTTGAAAGGGCAAGTTGTATGCGTTTGAGCGCATCCGTTACCTGATTGCGGTGAGTGATGTTTTCCATAAAAATAGCAAACTCATCGCCACCTAAACGTGAAAATGTGTCGGTATTGCGCACCGTGCCTTTAATTAATTGGCATATTTTTATTAAAAAGTGATCACCAACTTCATGACCAAGTGAATCATTAATACTTTTAAAACGATCAAAATCTAAATAGAGTAAGGCGTGGCTAGTGCCTTTTTTTGCTCTTGCAAGGCGTAAAATAGCATGCTTAATTCGCTCAATAAGTAATGAGCGATTAGCTAGGCCAGTGAGGTCATCGTGCAGGGCGCGGTGCTCTAGTTCTTGGCGAGCTAATTGGCGATCAATCGCCATACTTATTTGTCGGCTAACATAGGTCAGCAGCGCATTATCGTGTTGACTGTAATGCAGCGCTTTATCGTAACTTTGCACTACTATAACACCGCTATGGCGATCGTTTACCCTAAATGGGACACCTAACCAAGATTCTGCGCGCCTACCCACCATTTTAAAATGCTGTTGTTCTACATGGTGTAAAAACTCACTATTAGTGAGCAGTAAAGATTGCTCCGTAACTAATAAATAATACGAGGCAGTATCTTTTAATTGCTCTTTTGAAATTTTTTGATGGCTGTTAGTTTTAATGCCTTCTTCAACAATATAAACAATATCTAACACGTCAATTTGTTTATCGTATAGCGCTATAAAAAAGTTATCGGCAGGGAGTAAACTATTAATAATTAAATGCAGCGATTCAAAAAAAACGTCTAAATTTTTAGCTTTATAAGTTAAGTTTGCAATTTGCAGCAGGCTATTTTCTAACTTTTGGGCATTATTTAATTGTAAAACCGTTGTTTGTATGCTGTTTACCGTATTAACTTGGTTTATTTTGGCACTTAATAAGTGAGCAACCGTAGTGAGTATTTCGAGGTGCGAGTTAGTAAAGTAATTTTTAATTGGGTGCTCACAATCTATTACCCCTAAAACATGATCTTTGTATATAAGTGGAACACATATTTCAGATTGAGCAGGGCGCTCATCAGCAATGTAGCGGCTATCTTTGGTTACATCGCCAATCATGATTGCTTTAGCTGTGGTTGCTACATAGCCGGTGATACCTTCATCAAAGCGGATCACTTTTCTCTGTGCTTGATATTCTTTGCGCTCACTGGCAACGCCCATAGAAGCGGCTTGAATAAGCGTTAAATTGGCAGTATCAGCAAGATAAATAACACAATCAACAAAGCCAAGCCTATTAATCACTTGGGTAGTTACATATTCAAATAGCTCATCAAGCGTATCTAATTGCAGCAAGCTTGAGGAGAACTGATTAATTATACTCAGCTGATCGGTTTTAACTTCGAGCGCTGTAGTGATATCTACTTTGTTAGGCATAGCAAATAATGTAGTTCTTAGTTAAGTATAAATACGGGTACTAATTTAACATGGTATTAACTTTCCTACAAAACAAAATGATAATTGCTTTATGTAAACTGTAAAGTTTAATTGCAGCGCTACAAAGGTTGATTATTTATAATAAGATCTTTACTCGAAAACGTCCTATGCCTATGATCGGATAAATTTAGCTTAGGGACCAACTCATGACCGTTAAAAATACAGACTCTGCAGCAACACTCACTATTACCAGGCCAGATGATTGGCATGTACACTTACGTGATGGTGATCAATTAAAAGACACGGTTCGTGATATTAGCCGTTATATGGGTCGAGCAATTATTATGCCTAATTTAATGCCGCCAGCAACTTGTACAGATACGGCATTAGCATACAGAGAACGTATAATGGCTGCAGGCCCACAAGGCAATTTTGAGCCTTTAATGGTGCTATACCTTACAGATAAAACAACCCCAGATGAAATAATAAAAGCCAAAGCAACTGGCAAAATAGTTGCAGCAAAACTATATCCGGCAGGTGCAACAACAAATTCAGACTCAGGTGTTACCTCAATTAAAAATATTTACCCTGTTTTAGCTGCAATGCAAGACGTAGGCATGCTGCTTTTAATACACGGTGAGGTGACAGATTCGTCTATTGATATTTTTGACCGTGAAAAAATATTTATCGAAACGATTTTAGGTGATGTAGTAACTGACTTTCCTGAGCTAAAAATAGTACTTGAGCATATTACAACCAAAGATGCGGTAGAGTTTGTAACTAATGCGCCGGATAATGTTGCAGCAACAATTACTGCTCATCACTTACTGTACAATCGCAACCATATGCTGGCAGGGGGCATTCGCCCACATTATTACTGTTTACCTATTTTAAAACGTAATATTCACCAACATGCTTTAATGGCTGCTGCAGTAAGTGGTAATAAAAAATTCTTTTTAGGTACTGACTCAGCGCCTCATTATAAAGATAAAAAAGAAGCTGCGTGTGGTTGTGCAGGAGCTTATACCGCACATGCTGCTATTGAGTTATACGCAGAGGCATTTGAAGGCGCTGGTAAACTAGACAAACTGGAAGGCTTTGCAAGCTTTTTTGGACCAGACTTTTATGGCCTTGCACGTAATAAAGATACCATTACTTTAGAAAGAAGCCCGTGGCAAGTGCCTGCAAGTTATACGCTTGGCGACTCACAAGTAGTACCTATAAAGGCAGAGGATACAATTGACTGGCAAGTTAAGTAGCCTGGTTGCTCACAATACCTAAAATTTTTAAAGCCGTTTAGCTTAGCTAAGCGGCTTTTTCATTTTTTAAACGGAGTTTAAAGTTTAGGTAGAATCAGCTGGTAATTTTAGAAAAGCGCTTTAGATTTATTGTTAGATGATTATAGAAAATACTAAAGCGTTTAATAGTATCGCCAGCAAGGTGACAATTACAGGATAAAATCTATATTTATTTGCTTTTAAATTAACCGTTTAAGAAAAAAAATCAGAAACAACGCATTATTGATAAATATTTTCTAATTAATAGAGCGAAATAAAATTTAATGTGCTAATCTTAACTTGCTTTGAGTTTTTGCCTAATGAATTTACGGATGTTGTGCTGCGTTTAAGGTTACCGGTTTGGTTATTACTTCTTCCTGTACTGTACCTCCATATTTTTGAGCATTGATTCAAGGAGGATATTGCCATAATAATATGGCTGAATTTTAATTATTGACTTACAGGAAAATTTAGTATGTCGGTTACTGGTAAAGTAAAGTTTTTCAACGAAGCTAAAGGCTTTGGTTTCATTGAACAAGAAAATGGTCCTGACGTGTTTGTACATTTCAGCGCAATCACTGGTTCTGGTTTTCGCACTCTTAGCGAAGGTCAAGCAGTGACATTCAGCATCAAGCAAGGTCAAAAAGGCCCTGAAGCTGAGAACGTAGAAGCAGCATAATTTATTATGTGAACCTTCGTTCAACGTGGTGAAACAGGCTACTGTTTCACCATAATTTTCTTTTTAAATAATTCACATTCCCGCAAATAAAAATCAAAATAGCTACCTCTAAATATTTTAATTATCACTTATCAACTTAAACACTCTGTTGTTGTGCGTCATTTTAATAATTACAATTTTTAAAAATTCCATTACTCAATAAATAAAATCATTCTTTATGTATTTGCTATTTATAGTTTAAATAACCACAAACACAGCAAATCATGGGTTATAAAGTTTAATGGTAATATTTTTAAAAAAGATAAAATAGCTTCTTCACTGTGTTGAAAGTAACTTAAATAGAGTAACTAATTTTTGTTTGTGCGCAGTTAATTTAAATCCCCCTTCGTTATTTACTCCCACTGAATTTAAAGCAGTTTTAATAAGCTGATACAAGGTCGTCAAAGTTATTAAAAGTAACTTGTGTACGCATGTAAGTTGCGTATGTAAGTGCTGCGAGCGTACAAAGGCGCTACAACAGGATATTACAAACTACCAGCCTCATAGTTTAAGGGGTAAGCACTCCTTAGCTTTAATGCTGTGTTAATCAATCCACATCACTTTAAATTAATAAAAAATGATCAGACTATAGAATTAAATCATCAATAGCTGCGTTAAAAGTAATTTTTAGTCACCACACGAGCGTACTAAGTGAAAGTGATGGCAAAGTAATAATTCAGAACAACGAAATATAAAGCCTTGATTAAGAACAAGAGGCTTGCTCGTCATTAAAATAACCCTTTAAATTAAGCATATTAATATTATTGCCTTAGGGGATGTAGTAATTATCAACTACTCTCAAATAAGCCTGCAGATACCGCTTTAGTAGCAAACATTAAAAATAAACATTGTGCTAATAGGGTGGTAATGATTTATATTATTTTTGCATTTTAAAAAATGGATAAGCCATATTTATTGTTTGAATTCTACCTTTATGGTTAGTTTTTTATAATGTAATACACAATAGTTATTATGAAGTGGGTTGTAGATTATCTATGGTACAAATGAGTTTTCGTCTATAAAACGCACAAAAGTTGTTAAAGATAAAATAATAGAAGGTTATTTATATTTTTTTTTTAGTCTCTAAATAGTTAATGTCAAATGTTATAATAATGTTTATTTTTAAGTTGTTAATTATGAATATTGTTATTACAAAAGGGTTTCATGAAAGTATTTGCGGTAAAGTGGTTGCAATAATGTTAATGTTATCGGGTTGGTATATTAAATAACTAGTTCATATGCATATTTATTTATAGGTAATGCTAAACATCAAGTTGACATGACTTACTGCATTTAGCATTATTGAAAGGTTGATATCTATTAAAAGATATCAGGGTTGTCTTCCTCTTGTAGGTTGATAATTAAATTATAAAAGTAACATTACTTAATTGGTTGGGAACTATGTCTGTTAAAATCAGAAAGAGTCTTGTAGCAACTGCGTTGGTTGGCGCATTTGCATTTGCAAGCAGCAATGTGATTGCAGATCCTTTGAATGACGTGCAACAAGCAGGTCAGCAAATTCAAAAGGCTGCAGTTAAGTCTCAAACTAAAATTGACAATGTATATGGTCAAACTCAAGAGCTAATAGCTGAGTACCGTAGCATCGTTGATGAGACTGAACTTATGAAAGTGTACAACGATCACGTAGCACGTTTGGTTGATGACCAAAACGCGTCTATTGAATCGTTTGACCGTCAAATAGCAACTATTGATAACACTAAACAAAACGTTGTGCCTCTGATGTATCGCATGATCGATACGCTTGAGCAATTCATCAAAGCGGACGTTCCATTTAATCTTGAAACGCGCTTAGGTCGTGTTGAAAGATTACGTGAAATCATGTCTTCTTCTTCTGTAACAACGTCTGAGAAATTCCGTCAAGTACTTGAAGCTTACACAGTAGAAACATCATACAGCTCAGCTGTAAATGCTTCACAAGGTACGCTTGATGTTGATGGCCGTAGCATTAACGTTGATATCGGTCGTTTAGGTCGTATTACTTATGTTGCGCAGTCTTTTGACTTAAAACATGCTTGGGTTTGGGATAACAACACTAAACAGTGGAAAGAATTAGGTGAAGAATACCTAAAATCTGTTAAAGAAGTGATCCGTATGGCACGTAAGCAAGCGACACTAGAACTTGTTAAACTACCAATTTTTGGCGCGGAGTAATCAATAATGAAGAAACTATTTAAAGGTTTTGCTGTTGCAGCAGTACTAACTGTTTCTGCAGGTACCGCGCTTAATGCACACGCAAATACGAATGCATTAGATAAAATTCTTGAGCAAGTAAAGCAAGAGCGTATCTCTGAAGGTAAAATCAATAAGCAACGTGAGCAAGAGTTCTTATCAGAACGTGCTGACAAGCAATCATTACTTAATAAAGCGAAAAGCCAATTAGCTGCTGAAAAGTCACGTGGCGATCGTTTAACTAAAGAATATGCACAAAACGAAAACACGCTAGCTGAGAAAGAGCAAGCACTACAAAATGCTCAAGGTACACTTGGTGAAATGTTTGGTGTTGTACGTCGTGCAGCTCAAGATGCTATCGGTTCTATCGAAGCGTCATTAGTAAGTGCTGAAAAGCCAGGTCGTGCTGAAGTATTACGTTCATTAGCTGCGGCTAAAGAGCTTCCTACAGTTCGTGAGTTAGAAGAGCTTTGGATTTCACTTCAAACTGAAATGACAGAGTCTGCTAAAGTTTCTACTTTTGAAACTGAAGTTGCTGGTCTTGACGGTAACCCGTCAATGAAAAAAGTAACACGTATTGGTAACTTTAACTTAGTTACAGATGACGGTTACTTAATTTATTCACCAGAAACAAAGTCGATTCAACCACTTGGTAAGCAGCCTGATAGCTACATTTTAGACGGTATTGCAGACCTTGAAAAAACATCACCTGACAACTATGCTGGTGTATATGTGGATCCAACACGTGGCGCGATTTTGCGTATTAACACTCAAAAAGCAACACTTATGGAATACTTCCATCAAGGTGGCGTAGTAGGTTACATAATTACTGCGTTGTTAGCTTTAGGTATGTTAATTACTCTAATTCGTTTTGTTGACCTTACGCTTACTACAAGCAAAATTAAGAGCCAACTTAAAAATGTTGCTACACCGAATACAAATAACCCATTGGGTCGTATTCTTAAAGTGTACCATGACAACAAGAATCAAGATGTTGAAAACCTTGAGCTTAAACTTGATGAAGCGATTCTTCGTGAAACGCCACGCATCGAAGCTGGTATCAACATTATCAAGATCCTTGCTGCAATCGCACCATTACTTGGTCTACTAGGTACAGTAATCGGTATGATATTAACGTTCCAAACAATCACATTGTTCGGTACGGGCGATCCGAAGATCATGGCTGGTAATATCTCTCTAGCACTTGTAACTACAGCGCTAGGTCTAATTGCTGCACTACCACTAATTCTACTTCACGCACTTGTAGCTGGTCGTAGTAAGTCGGTATTACACATCCTAGATGAGCAAAGCGCAGGTATCGTTGCGACTCACGCGGAGAAGGAGAAAGCCTAATGCTAGTCCTGATGGAGATATGGGAATCTATCAGGGATTTTGTTGGCACAGGCGGCCAGGTTTTATACGTGGTCGCGATAGCACTCTTTCTGATGTGGGTTTTAATGATTGAGCGCTATTGGTTCTTACTTGCAGAGTTTCCGCGTTTATCGCAAGAAATTATTGCAAAGTGGGATGCCCGCCAAGACACTACGTCTTGGTACGCACACAGAATCCGTGAAGCATGGATTTCTGAAGCGTCTGAAAAATTAGATCAGCGTATGTTGTTGATTAAAACATTAGTAGCTGTTTGTCCTTTAATAGGTTTGTTAGGTACTGTTACGGGTATGATTTCGGTTTTCGAAACCATGGCTAGTCAAGGTACTGGTAATGCACGATTAATGGCATCAGGTATTTCAATGGCAACAATCCCAACAATGGCTGGAATGGTTGCGGCACTATCTGGAGTGTTTTTTAGCTCACGTCTTGAGACAAAAGCTAAAATGGTGAAAGCCAAACTTGTAGATAACATGCCTCATCACTAGAGAGAGAATTAAATATGGCACGTAAACAACGTTTTCGTGAAGAAGAAGAAGCAGCGGTCGATATGACGCCGATGCTTGACATCGTATTTATCATGCTTATTTTCTTTATCGTAACTACATCGTTCGTTAAAGAGGCTGGTATCGAGGTCAATAAACCAAAAGCTGCCCAAGCTACTAAGCAAAAAAATGCTAACATTTTTATTGCTATACGTAGTAACGGCGAAATCTGGGTTGATAAACAACAAATTGATGTTGAACGTATTTCAGCAAAAATTGAAAGTTTATTAGCAGAGCAACCTACCGAAGTTGTGATTATACAAGCTGATAAAGAAGCTAAGCACGGCACGGTAGTTAAAGTGATGGACCAGATTAAAGCGACGGGTGATAACCTAAGAATTTCAATCGCTGGAGATCAGTAATGATTCGTTTTCTGTTTTCACTGATTGCAGGTGGGGCAGTTACTTTCGGCTTGTTCTACTTCATGGCATTCCTCATCTCTGGTGGGGCTGACCGTAATACTGAACAAAAAGAGCAGATCATAGTCGAAATAATGACGAATCCGCCTGAATCTAAGGTGCAGGAAAGAAGGCGTGTTCCGCCTCCTCCTCCTCCACCGCCTAAGCAGCCGCCTAAACCGCAGCCGCCACAGCCGGAAAATAACAACCCTAATCCTGGTGGATTGTCATTTAATATGCCAAGCATCGATGTGGGAAGCACGGCAGGTGGACTAAGTGGTCCGGGTGCATTTGGACGAGATGGTGATGCGACACCTATCGTTCGAATTGAACCAAAATATCCAACGCAAGCAGCACGTGATGGTAGAGAAGGTTGGGTTCAACTTTCGTTCACTATCGATGAGTTAGGTGGCGTGGTTGACGTTGATGTAATTGACGCTGACCCGAAACGTGTCTTTGACCGTGAAGCTAAACGTGCATTGCGCAAGTGGAAGTACCGTCCTAAAATTATTGACGGTAAACCACAAAGACAAGTTGGTTTACAAGTTCAATTAGACTTTAAACTTAACCAAGGCAACTAAGGAGGCGAGTAATGAGAAATTTATCTAAAGTAACTGCTCTTGCAATTCTTATGTCTGTGTCGGGTGCAGCTTTGACTGCACCTGTTTTAGCGGCGCCAAATTACGCAAAAATTGAAGAGCGTAAAAAAGCAAAAACTAAAATCATGGGCGAGCGTACTGGTAAAAAGGTAATTAAAGCGTTTGACTTGTATAATGAAGATGATGTTGATGGTGCACTTGCTTTACTTAAAGAGTTAGATCCGTCTAACGATTTTGACAAAGCAACTGTAAATCGTTACTTAGGTAGTATGTATGCTCAAAAAGAGCAATACAAAACAGCCATTAAGTATATGAAAGCAGCGATTGCACCAGATGTATTAAACTTTGCCGATCAAGCACAGGGTTTAAAAACCTTAGGTGATATGTATGCAGGTACTGAGCAATATAGTGCTGCAAAAAAAGCCTACGCTGATTGGATGGACTTTACAGGTGAAGAAGATCCGAAAGTTTATACTCGTATTGCGCAAGCAAGTTACGAACTTAAACAGTTTAAGGATGTTATAGAACCTGCAGATAAAGCGATTAAGCTTGAAAAAGAGCCTACAAAAGCTCCTTACCAACTTAAGCTAGCTTCATATTTTGAACAAAAGCAGTATCAAAATATGGTTCAAGTTGCAGAAGAAATCGTTCGTGTATGGCCAGATGATAAAAAATCTTGGGTAGGCTTAGGTAAGTATTACTTACAAACTGAAGACTACAAAAAAGGCCTTGCAACTATGGAAGTTGCATACAAAAACGGTTACTTTGAGAACGAAGTTGAATACAAAGTACTAGCTAACTTTTATTCTTTAAACGAAATACCTTATAAAGCAGCATTAACGCTTGAAAAAGGTGTTAAAGAAGAAAAAGTACAACGCACTAAGCAAAATATCAGTGCAATTGCTAGTAACTACCATCGTTCAAAAGATATTGAAAAAGCCGCTAAGTATTACGAAGAAGCTGCAAAATTTGATAACGATGCTGAGCTTTATCGCAAAGCCGGTTCGTTACTTTTACAATCTGAAAACTTTAGCGCTGCAGTTGTTCGTTTGAACAAAGCACTAGAGTTAGGCTCTGATAAAAAGGGCACTATTTATTCAGATTTAGCTGAAGCGTACTACTACCAAGCTAAGTATAAGCAAGCACATGCTGCAATTACTAAAGCTATGGATGACCCTCGCACGCGTAAGTTTGCAAAAGGTTGGGCTACATATATTAAAGATAAAGCCGCTCGCAACGGTGTTAAAATTTAATTTTTAATGTATATTAGCAATTTTTAAAAAGCCCCAATGGGGCTTTTTTTATTGGGATGAACATGAACAAAACGCTTATTTTTTCATTTTTACTTTGTCTATTTTTGGCCTCTTGCTCTAAGCAACCACAGCAGTACACATCGTTTGATGAAGCGCAGCACGCATTAAAATCGCTTAACTTAGCTTTATATCAGCCAAAAAATAGTAAACACACAGGGCTGCGTAGTGAGCAATTGCCTTTTACAGATGCGTATTTAAAAAAACGCCACGCTATTTATCAAAGCTTAATGCAAATGCAACTAACCAAGCAGCAAACTGAGCAGGTTAACTATCTTGTTATTGCAGAGCGTTTTCCTGAACGTTACTTTGCCTGGCCAGCACATACAAATGTTTTAGTTAATTTACTTAACTTAGCAAGTTCAGAAAGTGACTATCAAAATATAAGTAATTGGCTTGAATTTGTGCAGCGACAACTAGAAAGTGCGCAATTAAGCAATTTAAAGTTGAATAAAATTGAACACAATTTAATAAAAAATTATGTGCTTAGTGCACTAAACGATAAAAACATACCCAATAGCTTATTAGCTCAACTTAATATTTTAAAAGATTATTTAGTGCAATATAGCCCCAGAGGAAGTGTCGGGCTATATGGTTTAGCTAATGGCAGTGAGTGGTATCAAAGTAAGCTAAACTATTTTAGTGGTACAGTGCACTCTCCGCTAGAGTGGCTTACTATTATAAATAAGCAGTTAAAAGAAGAAAGTACACAGCCAGTTAATCAGGAGGTTAGCCAAATTTATCCACAGTCATTTTTGGTGCAATTTACTAATGGGGATAAAGAGGTACCAGGTTTAGATTGGTTGTCGGGGTTTAGAAACTTACCCGCTATAGCTGAAAACAAATCACTTTTAGCGCAGCAAAAAACGCTAATGTTAGCAATGATGGAAACTGATGTTGGGTTGCATATTCATGCGTGGACCTTGCCACAGGCAAAGGTTAACTTAATAAAGCGTTTAAACATTAGCGAAATAGATACAACAAGATTAGTTAAAAATATAGTGCTTTACCCTGGGCAGGCATTTAGCTTTGCTCAGCAATTACTTTAACTGCTCCAGCGACTTAACGTTGCTCAATGTGCGCTTTATTTAGCGCACTGTTCACAACGTTGTGTAGCTGGATCTAATTCGAGTAATGTTGTGGTTATAGGCTCTTCACAATCACAGCAATAACCGTACTGACCTATCTCAATTTGACTCACAGCAGCCTCTAAAGTGGTCATTCGTTGAATATATTCATCGTATTCGGGGCCTAGTTTTTGCGCCGCCAAATCGAGCCACTCTGCATTGACTGTTTGCGTTAATAAAGATAATAAATGCTGATGAGATAGATGCGCTGATTGAGAAAGTAAGTTTAATATAGTTAATTTTACTTCCTCTATTTCATTAATTAACCTTTGCTGATGTTGCATCGTGTATAACCCCTTTATAATTAGCATTGAGCAATAGGGGTATTATCTAGGTAGATTTACTTACGCGTTATGATTTGCATCAAACTGTGGCGCTTTGGCATACTTACTTAGTACCTCTGCGACATCTTCTTTGGCCTTTAACCGGCGGATCTCGTCAAATAATGTTATTGCCTGTGGGTACTGACGCTTTAAGTAGCCTAACCACTGCTTAGTACGCGATGCAAAGTACTTTTCATCTTTAGCCGGGTCGTGATGAATAGCAGAATTTATTAAATGATAAAGAATATGCTCCCACTCGAGCCCTACATAATGTTCATTATTTATATTCGCTTTAATCTTTTTTGCTAAATCGGGATGAGATAACGCACCACGACCAAGCATTAAGTCGGTACAACCACTGCGTTTTTGGCACAACATAGCATCAGCTACTTGCCATATTTCGCCATTGGCCACAACCGCAATATCTTTATCTTTAATTAAAGGTGGGATCTTTTCCCAATAAGCAGGTGGGTTATAGCCATCACGTTTAGTGCGAGCATGAATTGCAATACTACTTGCACCAGCGCTGACAACAGCATCTACTATTTCTTGGCTGTTACTGTCATCATCAAAACCAAGACGAATTTTTGCACTCACTTGATGCTTGCTATCAACGGCGTCTCTTACCGCTTTAATTATTTCATACATGTGCTCGGGATCTTTAAGCAGTACAGCTCCGCCTTTACTTTTATTAACAGTTTTTGCAGGGCAGCCAAAATTTAGGTCTATGCCATGGGAGCCCAAACTAATTGCTTTAACTGCATTTTCTGCAAGCGCACCTGCAACTTGACCTAATAACTGAATGCGTACCGGTGTACCAGCACTAGTGAGGCCATTATTGCTAAGTTCAGGACAGTAACGATAAAAAACTTTATCAGGTAAGCAAGCATCAACAACACGCACAAACTCAGTCACACATAAGTCAAAACCACCTATATTGGTAAGAAGTTGGCGCATTTTGAAGTCAACAACACCTTCCATCGGTGCTAAAATAAGTTTCATAGAAAGATAAATTATGGCTAAATAAAGGGATGTGTAGTGTAACCGTTAATCATAAATTGATAAATCCGTAATTACCGCGCATAGTTACTTTAGCCAAAAAGTTTACAATTAATTAAACTAAAATGAAATTTTTTATTTTTATACAGGTCTACTTAAATACATACTCGTATTTTCCAATTCTTTGGTTATACAATCTTATTAAAAAGAGAGTCATATAATGAATACAATCAAAAAAAGTTCAATCGCGTTAACACTAGGTGCAGTTGTTGTTGGCTCTGCAAGCTTTGTATCTGTGGATGTGCAAGCCAATCCATTTGAGTTTCAACAAATGGTTACCGGCTATCAAATAGATGCTACCGAAGGTAAGTGTGGCGAAGGTAAATGTGGCGGCGAA